>ENA-OVFY01001153-OVFY01001153.1-human-gut-metagenome-genome-assembly--contig:-NODE-1153-length-15158-cov-3.833146_pt1 | contig 15158 bp, 15 predicted proteins | sample MGYA00237766_ERZ505411 | MGnify/ENA primary metagenome ERZ505411 (study PRJEB26158, sample SAMN06016375) | human gut metagenome | biome: human gut; feature: ankylosing spondylitis patient; material... | reverse complement strand
CAGCCAGTCACCAGCAGGAGAAAATAAATAGTTCCGGGCGCATTTGCAGGGGTTGTAGTAACTCTTAGGCTTCGGGAATCTGCGTTATGAAAAAAACAGCAACCTGTCTGAGCGAAGCGAGTTTTGCTGTTTTTTTCATGCCTTTAGCAGATTTCCGAAGCCTTAGAGTTGACTAAACCCCGAAACCGCGCTCGGAACTATTTATTCCCACCTGCGTCCCACCTGCGGCGTCCTTTCTGCTAGTATACCACACATTTCCTACCGCCATCAACGAAAAAATGTTTGACTCCCATTCTATAATGAACTATAATAAATCTGTATGTAAACCAGAACAGGCACACATACCCCGACACTAATAGACAGACAAAGAGAGAAAAACTATGATAAAAAGCATGACAGGTTTCGGCCGGGCAGAAGTCGTGACCAAAGAAAGAAAAATAACAATCGAACTAAAATCTGTCAACCACAGATACCTGGACCTCAGCATCAAAATGCCCAGAAAACTCAATTTCCTGGAAGGCGCAGTCAGAAACCTGATGAAAACCTACATCCAGAGAGGCAAAGTTGATGTATACATCACATACGAAGACTACACCCTGGACAACGGAGCTCTCAAATACAACAGAGAACTCGCATCCGAATACATCACCTGTCTTAAACAGATGCAGCAGGACTTTGACCTTGACTACGATATCAAAGTCAGCACCCTGTCACGCTATCCGGAGGTACTTGTCATGGAAGAACAGTCTGTTGATGAGGAAGCACTCTGGGAATCTCTGGAACCGCCCCTTCGCGAGGCATGTGAGAAATTTGTCCAGACAAGGATACTGGAAGGCAGAAATCTTGAGAAAGACCTTATCGGAAAACTGGACAGCCTTGAAGAAAAAGTATTACGTGTAGAAGCCCGCTCTCCGGAAGTAGTCAATGCCTACAGGACCAAACTGGAAGCAAAAGTTTCCGAGCTGCTGGAAGACACACAGATCGACGACAACCGCATCGCAGCAGAAGTCATCCTGTTTTCAGACAAAATCTGCAATGATGAGGAAACCGTCCGCCTTCACAGCCACATCAGGAACATGAAAAAGATGCTTACAACAGAGAAAGAAGGCATCGGACGCAAACTGGACTTCATGGCACAGGAAATGAACAGAGAAGCAAACACGATTTTATCCAAATCAAGTGATCTGGAGATCTCCAACATTGCCATTGATCTGAAAACAGAGATCGAGAAAGTCAGAGAACAGATCCAGAACGTAGAATAGAGGAAGAAAACGTGGCAAGACTTATTAATATCGGTTTTGGAAATGTAGTCAATTCACAGAAAATCGTGGCAGTGGTAAGCCCGGATGCGGCACCTGTAAAAAGAATGGTGCAGAGCATAAAGGGAACCCGGTCACTGATTGATGCAACTCAGGGGCGAAAGACAAAAGCAGTGATCGTCACAAGCGACGATTATCTGGTGCTCAGCGCACTTCAGCCTGAGACCATTGCCCGGAGATTTGCAGAAATATATGAAAACGAGGATAAGGGAGAGACCCATGAATAAAGGAATTTTAGTAGTGGTTTCCGGATTTTCCGGTGCAGGAAAAGGCACAGTAATGAAACGCCTCATGGAGAAATATGATGATTATGCATTATCTGTCTCCGCAACAACCAGAAAACCCCGTCCCGGTGAAGAGGACGGCAGAGAATATTTCTTCCGTACAAGGGATGAATTTGAGAAGCTGATCGAAGAGGATGCATTGCTTGAATATGCCCAGTATGTGGAAAATTATTACGGCACTCCACGCTCTTATGTCGAAGAGCAGCTTCAGGCAGGCAGAAATGTAATCCTTGAGATCGAAATCCAGGGCGCAATGAAGATCAAAGAGAAAATACCGGAAGCACTTCTGGTGTTTGTAACTCCGCCGACTGTGGAGGAACTGGAACGCCGTCTCACAGGCAGAGGAACAGAAACCGCACAGGTGATCGCAGACAGACTTGCAAGAGCTGGTGAAGAGGCAGAAGGTATGGGACAATATGACTATATTCTTGTCAACGATACTGTAGAGGAATGCGTAGACCATCTTCATCAGATTATTGTGAGTGAACATTCCAGAGTATCCAGAAATGCAGAATTTATCGCAGATATCCAGAAACAGACAAAAGCATTTCAGAAATGATAAACATGCGGCCCAGACCGCTTAAAAGAAAGGAGAAAATACATGATACATCCGTCTTATACAGAATTAATCGAAGCAATCAATACAAACAGTGAGGACGACGATACAACAATGTCCCTTAACAGCCGTTATTCCCTTGTACTTGCTGCAAGTAAACGTGCACGCCAGATCATTGCAGGTTCCAAACCAATGGTAGAGGGTGCGGAAGGCAAGAAACCTCTCTCAGTTGCGATCGACGAGCTCTACAAAGGAAAAGTAAAGATCCTTGCTCCGGAAGAAGAGGATGAAGAAGGAACAGAACAGACAGCTGAGGCACAGACAGAAGAATCAGCACAGGCTTCTGAAATCACAGAGACTGCTGAAACAGCAGAAGAAACAACTGAAGAGTAAGAACTGATGGTAACACAATAGATAAACAAAAGGATGTGTCTGAGAATTACAGAGGTATATTTTCAGGCACATTCTTATAGGAGAATTTATGAAATTATTATTCGTATCATTAGGCTGTGACAAGAACCTTGTAGATTCCGAAGAAATGCTTGGACTTCTTACAGGTAACGGGTTCGAGATCGTAGATGATGAAACTGAAGCAGAGGCCATTGTGGTGAACACCTGCTGCTTTATCAATGACGCAAAGGAAGAGAGCGTCAACACCATCCTTGAGATGGCAGAATACAAGAAAACCGGGAGCTGTAAAGTCCTGGTTGTCACAGGATGTATGGCACAGCGTTATAAGAATGAGATCATTGAGGAAGTACCGGAAGTAGATGCAGTACTTGGCACAACTTCCTACGGAGACATCCTTAAGGCAATCCGTGAAGCAATGGAAGGAAAACATTTCCAGGAATTTAAAGATATTGATTATCTTCCGGAAAAGCTTGGCAAACGTGTTCTCACAACAGGCGGACATTTCGGATACCTCAAGATAGCAGAAGGCTGTGATAAACACTGCACCTACTGTATCATCCCGAAACTTCGCGGTAAATTCCGAAGCGTTCCGATGGAACGTCTGGTAACACAGGCAAAGGAGATGGCAGAGGAAGGCGTAAAAGAGCTGATCCTTGTCGCACAGGAGACAACCGTATATGGAACTGATATATATGGAAAGAAATCTCTTCATATCCTCCTGAAAGAGTTATGCAAGATCAAAGGAATCCGCTGGATCCGCGTGCTTTACTGCTATCCGGAGGAAATTTATGATGAACTGATCCAGACCATGAAAGAGGAGAAGAAGATCTGCCATTATCTGGATCTTCCGATCCAGCATGCAAGTGACCGTATCTTAAAGAGAATGGGAAGAAGGACAACACAGGCAGAACTGGTGGAGATTGTAAATAAGCTTCGCCGGGAGATTCCTGACATCGTGCTCCGTACCACTCTGATCTCCGGATTCCCCGGGGAAACACAGGAAGACCACAAAGAGCTGATGGGCTTTGTGGATGAGATGGAATTTGACCGTCTGGGAGTATTTACTTACTCGCCGGAAGAAGATACACCTGCAGCAACGATGCCTGATCAGGTTGCGGAAGAAGTCAAAGAGGCCAGACGTGACGAGATCATGGAGCTTCAGCAGGAGATTTCCTATGATAAGGGAACTGACCGTATCGGACAGGAACTTCTCGTGATGATCGAGGGAAAAGTTGCAGATGAGAGCGCATACATTGGCAGAACTTACGGAGATGCACCAAAGGTCGACGGTTATATTTTTGTGCAGACAGGAGAACTCCTGATGACAGGAGATTTTGCAAAGGTACGTGTGACCGGTGCACTGGAATATGATTTGATAGGAGAGTTGGCAGATGAATACACCGAATAAACTTACAGTAGCCAGAATGATCCTGGTTCCGTTTCTTGTACTGTTTATGCTTACAGACTTGGGCGGTGAGGCAAACCGCTATATAGCACTTGCTATTTTTGTTGTTGCAAGTGTGACCGACTGGTTTGACGGAAAGCTTGCCAGAAAATACAATCTGGTGACAAACTTTGGAAAATTCATGGATCCTCTTGCAGACAAGCTGCTTGTGTGTTCTGCAATGATCTGCTTTATTGAACTGGAAAAACTTCCGGCATGGTTTGTTATCATTATCATAGGAAGAGAATTTATTATCAGCGGATTCCGTCTGATCGCAGCCGAGAACGGTGTTGTGATCGCGGCAAACTACTGGGGCAAATTCAAGACGGTTTCCCAGATGATCATGATCATTTTACTGCTGATCGATCTGGGCGGAGTGTTTGATATTCTGGAACAGATATTTATCTGGCTTTCTCTGGCACTTACCGTTATTTCTCTGATCACATATATCTGGCAGAACAGAAGTGTTCTGTCCATGCAGGATTAGAAAGAAGGCTTTAATATGGCTTCAGAAAAGGAAGCATCAGAAGAATCAGCATTAGAGGAAACAGCATTAGAAGAAACAGTTGTAGGACTCCTGAAAAAAAAGAAAATGACACTGTCTCTTGCCGAGTCCTGTACAGGCGGTGCGGTAGCAGCGGACATCGTAAATGTGCCGGGAGCTTCTGAGGTATTTATGTGCGGCTATGTCACATATACAAACCGCGCCAAAAGAAAATGTCTTGGAGTAAAGAAGAGCACACTGAAGAAAGAAGGTGCTGTCTCAGCCAAATGTGCCGGACAGATGGCAAAAGGCGGTGCGAAAGCAGCCAAAACCGATGTCTGTCTCTCTGTGACAGGACTTGCAGGTCCGGGCGGTGGAACAGAGGAAACACCGGTGGGAACCGTATTTATGGGATGTTACTGTGCAGGAAAGACAACTGTGAGGGAATTTCACTTTGAGGGCGACAGAAAAAGTATCAGAGACCAGGCAGTTGAACAGGCACTGACATTTATCTGCGACAGGCTGCGCAAATATGACAGATAATAATTGGTGACAAGTTACATTACTGAACATAAGAGTACATTTCGGAAAGTTGATGAAATGTACTCTTTTTGTTATCATAGCAATTCATATTAACCGAATCAGGTAAGTTTTCTGCGGAGTCTGCGAAAAGCAATAAGCAGTGAGTGGGGACTTGGTCACCGCATCATTTTCATAAGGTTCACTACTTTATCAAGTTTTTGTGCCTCTGCGGGAGATTTTCCCATCTTCAGCACTTCAATGATCGCAGAAATCTCATCAGCATTAAATTTCAGACCACCTTTTTTTCCCTGAGCAGCTGCGCTCATCAGGAAAGGCAGCATCTCATTTGCACCCTTTGAACTTCCCTGGGAAGCCAGATTCTGAAGCATATCAAGCTTGGAACGATCCATACCTGCAAGCTTCGGGTTGTTGCGCCAGTCATCATTCATGGGAATCCTCCTTCTCACCATCTGCAGGCTGGTTCATGAGCTGCAGCATCTGAACCATAGCCATCATATTTACCATCTGATCTAATTTATCCCTGCTGGGACCATAACAGAAGCTGCGGATATCATTGACGATATCCACCGGATTCTGGGCCGGCATGCTCATGGCACACAGATCGCTGCCGGAACTTCTTTTGCTGAAAACAGAAACCGTATTGATAAATTCAACCGCTTTTTCATAGACTGAGAAAATCTGCTGTCCTTTTGGCGGAAGATAAGGAATGGCGGCTTTTATCATCTGTCCGCGGTCAGAACTGACCATCTGATCCAACAAAGTCTGGGAAATCTGCTCTTCATTCATAATATCTGCTTCCATTTTATGTTTTTTATTAACAGAATATGACGGGGAGAAGGATTCTGACATATAATAAAGTAGAATTTAAGTAACTGTGAGACTGCTTTTACTGCACGTTGCCTCAAATTTTATGGAATTGCTGCAGGTATCATGCGTTTGCAGTTGCAAAAAAATGGAGAATCAGATATGGGATCAGAGTCAGAAGAAAAGAAAGAAATGCTTATTATAAATGGAAATGCTTTTTATGAGATAGATCTGGAGTGTGTGAAAAAGAAAAAACAATGTGCTCAGACAGTGCACCCGGAAAAGAAAACAGACAGGATCAATTCCCGGAATATGAAAGATAAGGATAATATCAGGTAGCATGAATAATAAGGACGAAATTATAATCCTGTAAAATATAAAGAGGCAGAGGGAAAGATCCCCCTGCCAACAGAAAATGATTGTCAGCAGCCACATCCACAGCCATTGTTTCCACATAACAGAAGCAGCACGATAATAATCCAGCAGTTGTCACCGTTGCCACATCCGCCGCAGCCATTGCTGCATCCGCAGTTATTGTTTCCGCACAGGCACAGAAGGATGATGATCCAGAGAATATTACAGCAGGAATTATTTCCGCCTGAAAGTCCCCATCCACTGTTACATCCACATCCGTTATTACATCCGCAGCCATTGTCGCATCCGCATCCGCTGTTATTAGCGCAGCCACATCCGCATCCTCCTCTGTCCTCACATCCGCAATTTGTAGCAGCTAAGTCGCTCATATTAAATCCTCCGTTTTTTTTCTTTACAATCCTATCATATGTGGAACCGCAAAAAGTGTTACAGTTTCATCATTGTTCATTATGTTCACAGTAACCAATAACCTTAAGTTCGATGCGAATTGTTGCTTTTCACAAGTTGACAATAATATATGAATCCGATATAATATACCACGTAACAAATCTGTAATGATTGAGAAAGAAATGCAACAATAACCCAATTAAAACGTAAAACAATACGTATAAAAAGAGAGAGGAAACGGGGAATAAGAATGAAGAAACATGGGAAACTATTGTTAAAGTATCTGCTCCTTTTTGTGATGACCGTTTTTGTAATGGGCTGTTTTAGTGTATCCGCGGCAACAAAAACAGGATTTGTCACTCAGAAAGGGAAAACCTATTACATAAACAAAGACGGTTCCAAACAGAAAGGCTGGCTGGAACTTAAGGGTAAGAAATATTACTTTAATAAGAAAACAGGAGTTCAGGTAAAAGGCTGGGTAAAAGACTCCAGCGGACAGGCAATCCGATACTTTACCAGCGGAGCCGGATATATGGTGACAGGATTTATCACTGATTCCAATGGAAATACCCGTCATTTTGATGAGACAACAGGCCTGCTGACAAGAGGCTGGCTCACAGATACAGATGAATATAAATATTATTTTTACAGCGGTTCCGGCGTTATGGCCAAAGGCTGGGTGGAGAACAAAAAAGAACAGAAACGCTATTTCAGTCAGGCCAATGGACGTATGTGTACAGGCTGGGTGAAGAGCAGTGCCGGAAATTACAGATACTTTAAGCCGTCAAATGGAATAATGTATACAGGTCTGGAGAAAATTGACTCAGACTATTACTATTTTTCAAAATCAACCGGTGTCCGTTATCAGAAAGGTTTCGGAACCGTAGGAAGTAAGAAATATTATTTCAACCCTTCAGATGGTAAGGCGAAGACAGGCTGGCTTGAGCTTGATGGAAAGAAATATTATTTTGATACATCAGGAGTGATGCTGGCAAATACCATCGCTTCCATTGACGGAACTACATACAGGTTTGATTCTGACGGTGCTGCAACAAAGACTTCCGGTAATGATTACACAGTAGAGGGCAAATATGTCAAGGTCTTTGATGCGAAGAATAATAAATACTACTATATGGAAGAAGAGTTCCTGGAACATCCGGGAATTGCAGACGGAAAGGTGTCAGATCTGGATCTTCTGGCAGCAGTGTGTGATGCAGAAGCAGGAGATCAGGGAGTCGTGGGAATGGAGGCAGTTGCGCTTTGCGTATTAAACTGTACCATTGACCAGTATAAAGAATTTCCGTCACAGATCCGTTATGTGGTATATCAGGGAAAACCTACCCAGTATGCGGTTGTCACAGACGGAGCACTTCTTAAAAGACTGAAAGGCCAGTTTGAGGACAGGACCAATGCCTATGCGGCAGCAAAGGCAGCCATGGAAGTGTTCAGTAACTATGTGAATCATGGCACAAAGAGAACACTCCCGGGATTTAAGACAAAGGATTTCAATTACAAATTCTTTATGACTCCGGCAGCATTTAAGGCACAGAACCTTAATTTCAGCAAGCTGGAATATGAACAGTACAAAGGACATGTATTCTTTGTGGACTGGATTTCAGGGTGAGTACATTAATGCTTTAAGTTGGTGAAATATGAAGAGGATTGTTATAAATTCCTTGACAAATAAATTTTGTATTTGTATACTTGCAGATATATGATATAAAAAAGCACAGATGGGAAAGAGTAACATAGGGAAAACAGACAGAGAGCTGCCGGCAGGTGAGAGGCGCGTGGGGAACTTATGTGAATACCTCCCGGAGCTCTGCACCGAACACCTCAGAGATATTGTAAGGTAAGTAGGCTGCAGCGGAGTGGCATCCGTTAACATGCTTAAGTAACAGGGCACTGCTGATTATGTTAAATAACAGAAGCTGCAATTGGTTACTTATAGAGGCAGAGAATGCGAGTTTTCTGCGAATTTAGGTGGTATCGCGGGACCCGGTTCTCGTCCTAAAGGGACAGGAACCGGGTTGTTTTATTTTATTACGAGGAGGAAACAAACAATGACAGTTTGGGACGAGCTGAAAGCCCGTGGTCTGATTGCCCAGGTAACAGACGAAGAAGAGATCAAAGAAATGGTAAATAATGGAAAAGCCACATTTTACATTGGCTTTGACCCTACCGCAGACAGCCTTCACGTAGGACATTTCATGGCGCTTTGCCTGATGAAACGTCTGCAGATGGCAGGAAATAAACCAATCGCATTATTAGGCGGCGGAACCGGTATGATCGGTGACCCGTCCGGAAGATCTGATATGCGTCAGATGATGACAGTGGAGACCATTCAGCACAACATCGACTGCTTCAAGAAACAGATGGAGCGTTTTATCGACTTCTCAGACGGCAAGGCATTAATGGTAAACAATGCAGACTGGCTGATGAATTTAAATTATGTAGAAGTACTTCGTGATGTTGGACCACATTTCTCTGTAAACCGTATGCTCTCTCACGAGTGCTACAAACAGCGTATGGAACGTGGACTTACATTCCTTGAGTTCAACTATATGATCATGCAGAGCTACGACTTCTACATGCTGTATCAGAAATACGGCTGCACCATGCAGTTCGGCGGTGATGACCAGTGGGCAAATATGCTTGGCGGTACAGAGCTGATCCGCCGTAAACTTGGAAAAGACGCTTACGCCATGACGATCACACTTCTTCTGAACTCCGAAGGTAAGAAGATGGGTAAAACACAGTCCGGTGCTGTATGGCTTGACCCGGAGAAGACTTCTCCTTTCGATTTCTATCAGTACTGGAGAAACGTGGATGATGCAGATGTTATCAAATGTATGCGTCTCCTTACCTTCCTTCCGTTAGAAGAAATCGATGAGATGGCGAAATGGGAAGGAAGCCAGTTGAATAAAGCAAAAGAAATCCTTGCATACGAGCTGACAAATCTGGTTCATGGCGAAGAGGAAGCAAAGAAAGCGCAGGAAGGCGCAAGAGCACTTTTTGCAGGTGGCGCTGATACAGCACACATGCCGACAACTGAGCTTGCAGACGAAGACTTCTCAGAAGAAGGAACAATCGACCTGATCTCCATGCTTGTAAAAGCAGGAATGGTTCCAACACGTTCCGAGGGACGTCGCGCCATTGAACAGGGCGGTGTTTCTATTGACGGTGAGAAGATCACAGATGTGAAATACACAGTTGCCAAAGATGCACTTACAGGTGAAGGTGTAGTGCTGAAAAAAGGCAAAAAGAAATTCAATAAAGTTCTGGCAAAATAAAAAATTCATTATAGAAATATCGGCGGATACTGCTGAACCGGTGCCGCCGATTTCAGGAGGAAAAGATTATGAAGAAATACGGAGTAAACGAACTTCGTCAGATGTTCCTCGACTTCATGGAGAGCAAAGGACATCTGGTAATGAAAAGCTTTTCCCTGGTACCACAGGGAGATAAGAGTCTTCTGCTGATCAACGCAGGTATGGCTCCGCTGAAACCATATTTTACAGGTGCTGAAATCCCGCCAAGAACAAGAGTAAGTACCTGCCAGAAATGTATCCGTACAGGTGATATCGAGAATGTAGGTAAAACTGCACGTCACGGTACATTCTTTGAGATGCTTGGTAATTTCTCCTTTGGTGACTATTTCAAGACAGAAGCCATCCACTGGTCCTGGGAATTCCTTACAGAGGTAGTAGGACTGGATGCAAACCGTCTTTATCCTTCCGTATATCTGGAAGATGATGAAGCATTTGACATCTGGAACAAAGAAATCGGAATCCCTGCTGACAGAATTTTCCGTTTTGGAAAAGAAGATAACTTCTGGGAGCATGGTGCAGGTCCCTGTGGTCCATGTTCAGAGATCTATTATGACCGTGGAGAGAAGTATGGTTGCGGAAAACCTGGCTGTACAGTAGGATGTGACTGTGACCGTTACATGGAAGTATGGAACAACGTATTTACCCAGTTTGAGAACGATGGAAACGGAAATTATACAACACTGAAACAGAAGAACATTGATACAGGTATGGGTCTGGAACGTCTGGCAGTTGTTGTGCAGGACGTAGATTCCATCTTCGATGTAGATACTATCTGCGCACTGCGTAACCTGGTATGTAAGATCTCCGGAAAAGAATACGAGAAGAATTATAATGATGACGTATCCATCCGTCTGATCACAGACCATATCCGTTCTGCAACATTTATGATCTCCGACGGTATCATGCCTACAAACGAAGGCCGCGGTTATGTACTCCGCCGTCTGATCCGTCGTGCAGCACGTCATGGACGTCTTCTTGGAATCGAAGGCACCTTCCTTGCAAAATTAAGTGAAGAAGTGATCAATGGTTCCAAAGCAGGATATCCGGAGCTGGAAGAGAAGAAAGAATTTATCTTTAAAGTTCTCACAAATGAAGAAAACCAGTTCAACAAGACCATTGACCAGGGTCTTCGTATCCTTGGAGAGATGGAAGATGAGATGAAAGCAGCAGGAGAGAAAACACTTTCCGGCGAAAATGCATTCAAATTATATGATACTTACGGATTCCCGATGGATCTTACAAAAGAGATCCTTGAGGAAAAAGGATATGATATTGACGAGGCAGGCTTCCAGAAATGTATGGAAGAGCAGAGAAACAAAGCACGTTCTGCACGTGAAGTGACAAACTATATGGGTGCTGACGCAACTGTATATGATGATATTGATGTAAATGTTACAACAGAATTCGTAGGATACGATCATCTTACCTTTGATTCCAAAGTAACAGTCCTTACAACAGAGACAGAGATTGTAAACTCCCTGATGGAAGGACAGAAAGGAACTGTCTTTACAGAGCAGACTCCATTCTACGCAACTATGGGTGGACAGGTCGGAGATACAGGTGTGATCGAAACTGCAAATGGTAAGTTCGTAGTAGAAGACACCATCAAGCTTCGCGGCGGCAAATTTGGCCATGTAGGTCATATGGAATCCGGTATGATCTCCACAGGCGAAACGGTTTCCCTGAAAGTGGACGAAGCTGCAAGAAGAGATACAGAGAAGAACCACAGTGCAACACATCTTCTTCAGAAAGCATTAAAGACAGTTCTTGGAAGTCATGTAGAACAGAAAGGTTCTCTGGTAACACCGGACAGACTTCGTTTCGACTTTGCTCATTTCCAGGCTATGACAGCTGATGAGATCGCACAGGTAGAAGCGCTTGTTAATAAAGAAATCCAGGCCGGTCTTGAAGTCCGTACAGATGTTATGGATGTGGAAGAGGCTAAGAAATCCGGAGCAATGGCTCTGTTCGGAGAGAAATATGATCAGAAGGTACGTGTGGTATCCATGGGCGACTTCTCCAAGGAACTCTGCGGTGGTACTCATGTGGCAAACACAGGCAACATCATGCTGTTCAAGATCGTTTCCGAATCCGGTATCGCAGCAGGTGTGCGCCGTATTGAAGCTCTGACAGGAAATGGTGTTCTGGAATACTATAAGAAACAGGAAGAACTGCTTCATGAAGCTGCAAAAGCCCTGAAAGCAAATCCTGCAGAGATCGTAGAGAAGATCGGACATCTTCAGGGAGAAGTAAAGGCACTCTCCAGTGAGAACGAATCCTTAAAGAGCAAACTGGCTCAGGGAGCTCTGGGAGATGTTATGGATAAAGTAGTAGAAGTCAAAGGTGTGAAACTTCTTGCTGCAAAAGTAGACGGAGTGGATATGAACGGACTTCGTGACCTTGGCGACCAGCTGAAAGGCAAACTTGGTGAAGGTGTTGTCCTTCTGGCAGCAGTAAACGGTGAGAAAGTAAACCTTCTTGCAATGGCTACTGATGCAGCACAGAAAGCAGGCGCTCACGCAGGTAACCTGATCAAAGCAGTGGCAGCTATCGTAGGCGGTGGCGGCGGCGGACGTCCGAACATGGCTCAGGCCGGCGGAAAGAACCCTGCCAAAGCTCAGGAAGCCGTAGATGCAGCAGCAGGAATCCTTGAAGGTCAGATAAAGTAAAAATTGTTACTGCTCACTTTGTGACCAGCAACACGCTTCGCGATGCACAGAATTTATGCTAATCGCATAAATTCGCGCGGTATGTCTCGGGTTTTCTGTGACCTTCGCTCACACAAAACACCTCGCGGGATATCACCAGTGAACAGTAACCGTAAATTTCTTCTTGATTTCCGCTTCACCTTCCGCAAGCCAGCGGTATGCAGCATCCTGATCTCCCAGGATTTCTGCAAAGGACTGAACTTCATCCCGGATTCCTTTTCCATGAAGAACTCTGTAAGCCCCCGCATCACTTCCGGGGGCTGTTTTTATTCCCAGCCGGAATGCTTTTCTGATATTCTCTTCTGCGGATTCTATGATCGGTTTCAGAGTCTCATCATCATAACGCCCGTCTCCCAGAAGATTTCTCACTGTAACCAGAGTCGGAACCCAGACTGTATCACTCTCCGCCAGCATGGCAAGACTTTCTTCATTCATATAGTTTCCATGCTCCAGACTGTCCACTCCGGCAGCCACCGCTGCCTGTACTCCGTAATCTCCGTTGGTATGGGACATGACAGCCATACCTTCCTCATGTGCAATATGTACCATTTCCTTTACCTCTGACCCATCCAGAGGTGTTCCGGTAATCGCTCCATGTTCATTAAAATCCAGAATACCGGTAGTCATGATCTTAATAAAATCTGCCCCTGCCTGTTTCGCCTCCAGAACACGCTTATGAAATTCCACCATTGTGGCAAAACCTTTTCCCACAATCGAGCCATAATGCCCTTCTTTATGAATGGCAAATATCGGAGTTCTGTAATCTATCCCATACTCTGGTGCAAGCTCTTTCGCTCTTGCAGAAACACCCAGCGCATCACCGCCATCACGTACAAAAACAATTCCCCGTTCCTGGTATGCTTTCAGATGCTCTCTTATGATCTTGTCGTCCGGTCCATTTTTATGCACCTCAACTGCATGGCGATAATTCACACCATCCATAATAATATGCGCATGACATTCTCCAAACATTTCCCGTTTCTCTTCCTCTTCCCTGCTGCTTTCTTAATTCAAAACATAGAGTCAGACGGATAAACTCATCCGCTTCGCTATGCAACTCTATGCTCAATAACCACTCCGCAGTTTTACTTAATCTTTTATCTACAATTTTTTATTTTTCAAAAAAATTTCGGATTTCGTCTTCTGTTGCCTGCACAGACCCCTGGACAAAGAATGGCTTTCCGCCGCCTCTTCCGTTTAATGCAGCATTCATTTCCTTTGTATACTGCCGTAAATCCCCGTCAATCTCGCCCATAGCATACTTATAGCTTCCATCTTCATTTCTGGAAAATACTGCACAGCAGCCCTCACAGGTATTCATCACTGCATCCGCAAGTTTACGTACAGAATCTGCTTCCAGACCTTCTTTGAAGATCAGGACACTTCCTGCACCTTCCCATTTCTTAGCTTCTGCCCTAAACATCTCTTCTTCCATACGGGCAACCTGGCCTTTCATACGGAAATTCTCATCCTGCAGACGCTGTACTGCATCTGCTGTTCTGTCCATCTTTGCAGAAAGCTTCATGGAAATCTGATGATTCTGCTCATTCACCATATTCAGATAATCCAGAACACGTTTACCGCAGATCATCTCCATACGGATACCATCATGGAATTTCACTACCGAGAGAAGTTTCACCATTCCGATCTCACCTGTATGAGTCACATGGGTTCCACAGCAGGCGCATACGTCTACTCCCGGAAACGTCACGATACGAACCTGTCCTGTCAATTCTTTCTTACTTCTGTAATCAATAGTCTTCAGTTCCTCAGCATCAGGATAAGTGATTACAACTTCCCTATCCTCCCACACTCTCTCATTTACTTCCCGCTCAATTTCTGAAAGCTGCGAGTCATCCAGCATACCATTCAAATCTACAGTGATCACATCGCTTCCCATATGGAAACCTACATTATCATAACCATACTTCTCATGAATAATACCGCTGACCATATGCTCACCGGAATGCTGCTGCATCAGGTCAAAACGCCGCGCCCAGTCAATTTTTCCTTCAACCTTCGCACCCACTTCCAGAGCCTTATCAGTATAATGAAGTAATTCTCCATCTTTCTCATGAACCTCTGTCACCTTTGCATCCCCCAGTGTTCCCACATCACTTGGCTGACCGCCGCCCTCCGGATAAAAAGCACTCTCATCCACAATGACCGCATAACCTTTCTTTTGCTCTCTGCACTCTACTACGGTTGCGGTGAATTCTTTTTTATATACATCTTCATAGTATAAACGTCTTGTTTCTGTCATGATCTGTCTCTCCTTGTTAATCTGTCATATTGCCCCGCATTATCTTCCATATAAACATAAATGCTGTATTTCATTTCATTTCATTTCATTTCATTTCATTTCAATCAAGTATAGACCAAATCAGACAGGTTCGCAAGACCATCACTTAGAGATATTTTTATAAAAAATCCGCTAACCAACAGCCAACAACCAGCACAGAAAAATAGTTTGTTTTGTGTGCATTTGCAGGATACTTAGATATTCTTAGC
>ENA-OVFY01001148-OVFY01001148.1-human-gut-metagenome-genome-assembly--contig:-NODE-1148-length-15223-cov-10.857661_pt1 | contig 15223 bp, 11 predicted proteins | sample MGYA00237766_ERZ505411 | MGnify/ENA primary metagenome ERZ505411 (study PRJEB26158, sample SAMN06016375) | human gut metagenome | biome: human gut; feature: ankylosing spondylitis patient; material... | reverse complement strand
TGATCAAGGTGCCGGGTCTGGGCTGCTGGCGGGCCGAGACCATCCCCGTGGAGGGCCTGCGCCCCCTGCTGGGTGTGGAGGAGTAAGCCATGAAAAACACCTTTGGCAGTGACCTTTCGCTGACCATTTTTGGCGAGAGCCACGGCAGGGCCATCGGCGCGGTGCTGGACGGCATGGCGGCGGGCGTGCCCGTGGAGGAAGCCTTTCTTGCGGCCTGCATGGACAAGCGCCGTGCCCGGGGCGACGGCCTTTCCACCCCCCGTGTGGAGGGGGATGCGGTGCAGTTCTTGTCCGGCGTGGTCAACGGCCGCACCACCGGCACTGCCATTGCCCTGATGATCGAAAACCAGAACACCCGCAGCGGCGACTATGCCAAAACGGCTGACCTGCTGCGGCCCGGCCACGCGGATTACACTGCCTACGCCAAGTACCACGGCTATCAGGATGCCCGGGGCGGCGGCCACTTTTCAGGCCGCGTCACCGCCGCGCTGGTGGCGGGCGGCGCTCTGGTGCTGGAAGCCCTGAACCGGGCCGGGATCGAGATCGTGACGCACATTGGGCGGTGTGCCGGGATCGGCGATATCCCCTTTGCGCTGGATGATCCCGCCGCGCTGGCGGCGCAGGCCGAGGCACTGCTGAACAAGTCCGAGGGCTTTGCCCTGCTGGACGGCAGTGTGGAGGAACCCATGAAAGCTGCCATCCGTGCCGCCGGTGCCGAGGGCGACAGTGTGGGCGGCGTGCTGGAGACCGCCATTCTGGGCCTGCCCGCAGGCGTGGGTGAACCCTATTTCGACAGCGTGGAGAGCAAACTCGCTCACCTGGCCTTCTCCATCCCGGCGGTCAAGGGCATCGAGTTCGGTTCCGGCTTCGGCTTTGCGGACCAGAAGGGCTCGGAGGCCAACGATGCCTTCCGGATGCAGGGGGAGCGCATCGTCACCGCCACCAACCACAATGCGGGCCTGAACGGCGGCATTTCCAACGGGATGCCCGTGGTGTTCCGCACGGCGGTCAAGCCTACCCCCAGCATCTACAAAACGCAGGACACGGTGGACTATATCGCAAAGAAGGACGCGGAGCTGTCCATTCAGGGCCGCCACGACCCCTGCATCGTGCCCCGGGCCGCCATTGTGCAGACCTGCGCCGCCGCGCTGGCCGTGGGCGACCTGCTCACCGCAAAATACGGCATGGCCTGGATGGAGGACCCCACCGGCTACCGCAAGGAGGTGCTGTAAATGGAATACGGACTCATCGGCGGGCGGCTGGGCCACTCCTACTCCAAGGTCATCCACGAGATGCTCTGCGGCTACCGGTACGACCTGTGCCCCCTGCCCACGGAAGAGGAAGTCCGGGCCTTTATGACCCGGCGGCAGTTCAGGGCCATCAATGTCACCATCCCTTATAAGCTGGTGGTCATGGAGTACTGCTCCTACATCGACCCCCACGCCAAGGCCATCAATGCCGTGAACACCATCGTCAACAGGAACGGTCTGCTCTACGGCTACAACACCGATTACCCCGGCTTCTCCTACCTGTGCGATGCACACGGTGTGGAGTTCAAGGACAGGACCGTGCTCATTCTGGGCACCGGCGGCACCCACAACACCACCTGGGCCGTGGCCCATGACCGGGGCGCGAAACAGATCTATACCGTCAGCCGCCATCCCGACCCCGAAAAGGGAGAGCTGACTTATGCTCAGGCCCTGACCACCGGGGCGCAGATCATCATCAACACCACGCCGGTGGGCATGTACCCCAATGTGGGCGTGAGCGCCCTGGATATCACCTCCATGCCCGGGCTGGAAGCCGTGATCGATGTCATCTATAATCCCGATAAGACCGAGCTCATCCTCCGGGCCGAGGAGCTGGGGGTGCCCGTTGCCGTCGGCGGTCTGGAAATGCTGGTGGCGCAGGCTGTGTATGCGGCAGAATTTTTCCTCGACCGTAAGTTTGAGGATGCCGGTGCCGAGATCGCCCGTGTGACCAGCGAACTGCGGCGGGAGCAGCTGAACATTGCCCTCATCGGGATGCCCTCCTCGGGCAAATCCACCCTGGGCCGCGCTCTGGCGGAACGGCTGGGCAAGCGGTTCGTGGATCTGGACGAGGAGATCGTCAAGGCCGACGGCCGGAGCATCCCGGACATCTTTGCCGCTGAGGGGGAGGCAGGCTTCCGGAAGCTGGAGGCCGCGCAGACGGCCCGCTTTGCCCGGGAGAACCGGCAGGTCATCTCCTGCGGCGGCGGCGTGGTCAAAGATCCGGCAAACCTCCGGGCGCTCCACGCCAACGGCATCGTGCTCTTTATCGACCGGCCGCTGGAAGATCTGCTGGTGGGCGGCGGAAGGCCTCTTTCCACCAGCCCCGAGGCCCTGAAAACCATGGAAGCCCAGCGCCGCCCGCTCTATCTGGCGGCAGCGGATGCTGTGATCCCCAACAAGACCACCCCTGCGGATGCCGTGACGGCGGCAATGGAGGCGCTGGATGAAATTTTTAGTCATTAACGGTCCCAACCTCAACCTGACCCAGTTCACGGAGCCGGGCATGGAGGGGCAGATCGATTTCAATACACTGCTGAATTATATCGAGGCGGGCTGTGCCCAGATGGATGTTCAGGTGGACTTTTTTCAGTCCAACCACGAGGGTGACCTCATCGATGAGATCCAGTCGGCGGCAGGCCGGGCCGATGGCATCATCCTCAACCCGGGCGGCTACGCCTATTACAGCGTGGCCATTCTGGAAGCGCTGCAGGTGTGCGGCGTGCCCGCCGTGGAAGTGATGCTGGCCGACCCCAGCGGCAAGGAGCCCTTCCGCAGCGTGGATGTGGTCTCCTTTGGCTGTCAGGGCCGCTTTGCAGGCGAGGGGGTCAGCGGATATCTCCATGCCTGCGCCTACCTTGTGCAGCTGCTCCGGCTGGATGGCGGCGCGCAGACGCACCTGGTGCAGTAACAACCCTCTCAGTCTCGCATTCGCTCGCCAGCTCCCCCGAAGGGGGAGCCCTTGGCAAGTAGGGCAGGCTGTGCAGCAAAACGGAAAGCATAGAGACAAAACAGAAGGGAAAAGAAACAAGATGATCATTTCAACCAAAAAAGGCACCCCCAAGGAAGAGCTGGAAAAGATCGTAGACAAATTCGAGAAGCAGGGCCTGGATGTGACCCTGATCACCGGCAAGGATTACAATGTGTTCGGTCTGGTGGGCGATACCACCAAGATCGATGAGCGCGACGTGCTGGCCAACCCCTGGATCGACAACGTCACCCGCGTGTCCGCCCCCTATAAGCGGGCCAACCGCCTGTTCCACCCCGCCGATTCCATCATCGACTGCGGCGGCGTGAAGATCGGCAGGGGCGAGAAGATCGCCGTGATGGCAGGCCCCTGCAGCATCGAGGGGGAAGAGCAGGCACTGCGCATTGCCAACGGCGTAAAGGCGGGCGGTGCAAGCCTGTTCCGCGGCGGCGCTTATAAGCCCCGCACCTCTCCCTACTCCTTCCAGGGTCTGGAGACCGAGGGCATCCTCGATATGGTCAAGGCACGGGAGGCCACCGGAATGCCCATCGTGTCCGAGCTGATGAGCGAGGACCGCATCCCCGAGTTTGAGGAATATGTGGACGTGGTGCAGATCGGTGCCCGCAACATGCAGAATTTCCAGCTGCTCAAGGCCGTGGGCAAGATGCACAAGCCTGTTCTGCTCAAGCGCGGCCTGTGCAACACCATCGAGGAGTGGATCATGTCCGCAGAGTACATCATGGCCGGCGGCAACGAGCAGGTCATTCTCTGCGAGCGGGGCATCCGCACCTTTGAGAAGTACACCCGCAACACCCTCGACCTCTCCGCTGTGCCCATCATCCACGAAAAGACCCATCTGCCCATCATCGTGGACCCCAGCCACGCCACCGGCAAGGCCAATCTGGTGGAGCCGATGATGATCGCTGCTGTGGCCGCCGGTGCCGACGGTCTGGAGGTGGAAGTCCACTATGATCCCCGCCACGCCTGGAGCGATGGCGCACAGTGCCTGACCCCGGATGCCTTTGCACAGGCCATGGCAAAGTGCCGTCAGGTCGCATGGGCCATTGGCCGGGATATGTAACACGATGAACGGCCTCACCCTCTCAGTCAAAGCCTGACGGCTTTGCCAGCTCTCCCAAAGGGAGAGCCTCTGGCGAAACCACAGACCTTGCGGTGGACTGCCAAGGCCTCGCCCTTTGGGAGAGGTGGCAGCGCAAAGCGCTGACGGAGAGGGCGAGCCAGGTAAAGTAACACGATGAACATTACGATAAAATCAAGCCGGACGGTGGGCGGCAACATCGCCGCGCCGCCCAGCAAAAGCATGGCCCACCGGGCGGTGCTCTGCGCGGCGCTGGCAAAGGGGACCTCCCATCTCCATCATCTTGCTTTCAGCAAGGATATCTCCGCCACGCTGGGCGCGGCGGGCCGACTGTGCGCCCGTGTCACCACCGGTGAAAACGACGCGGTGGTGGAGGGGCTGGGCCGCTTTCTGCCGGTTGATGCCCCCGTGGACTGCTGTGAGAGCGGCAGCACCCTGCGCTTCCTCATCCCGCTGGCCAGCCTGACCGGGCAGGAAGTGACTTTTACAGGCCGTGGGCGGCTGATGGAGCGGCCCCAGTCGGTCTACAAAACGCTGTATCAGCAGCAGGGCCTGCGTTTTGAGCAGGACGCGGACCGCCTGACCGTGGAAGGTGCCCTGACGCCGGGCGAATACGAGCTGGCGGGCAACGTGTCCAGCCAGTTCATCAGCGGGCTGCTGTTTGCCCTGCCCCTGCTGGGCGGCACCAGCACCCTGCACCTCATCCCGCCTGTGGAGAGCCGGAGCTACATTGATATGACCCGCGCGGTGCAGCACGCCTTTGGCGTGGAGAGCCGCTGGCTGGATGAGAACACGCTGGAAATTCCCGGCGGGCAGCACTATCTTCCCGGTGATTACACCGTGGAGGGCGATTACAGCCAGGCGGCTTTTCCTGCCGTGCTGGGCGCTGTGACCGGCGGGGTGGCCATCACCGGCCTGTCTGAGGAGACCTTGCAGGGCGATGCGGCCATTCTGGAGATCCTACGGCGGTGCGGTGCAAGATTCACCCGCACCGGGCAGGGCGTGGTGTTTGAAAAGGCCCCGCTCCACGGAACGGACATCGACCTTGCCGACTGCCCCGACCTGGGCCCCGTGCTGATGGTGCTGGGCCTGCTGTGTGAGGGCACCACAGTCATCCGCAATGCCGAGCGTCTCCGCATCAAAGAGAGTGACCGCATCGAGGCCATGGAGACCGAGCTGCGGGCCTGCGGCGGGCAGCTGGAGAGCGAGGGCGGCACCATTACCATCCATGGCTGTGCCGGCGCGCTCCATGCCCCGGAGCAGCCGCTCTCCGGCCACAACGACCACCGCGTGGTGATGAGCCTTGCAGTGCTGGCGCTGGCCGCCGGGCTGGCCCTGCCCATCAGCGGGGCCGAGGCCGTTGCCAAGAGCTGGCCGGATTTTCTGGAAGCCATTAAGCCTTTGGGCGCGGAGGTGGAACATGTTGGATAAATCAAAGCGTTATCTCATTGTGGGCCTGGGCCTGCTGGGCGGCAAGTACGCTCTGGAGCTGAGCAGGGCCGGGTTCCATGTGGATGGCATCAACCGCAGCGAGGGCCATCTGCAGTATGCCCTCGACCACGGCTATATCGCCAGCGGCAAGACCTACGATTTTGAGGATCTGGTGCGTCAGGCCGATCATATCATCTTTGGCTTGTACCCCACGGCCCTGCTCGAGTGGTTCCGGACTTACGGCCACCTGCTGAAGGAGGGCTGCATCTTTACCGATGTGTCGGGCGTAAAGACCGGTCTGGTGGAGCCCATTCAGGCCATGTGCAGGCCGGGCGTGGAGTTCATTGCCAGCCACCCCATGGCGGGCCGTGAGACTTCCAGCGTGGAGCACGCCGCCGAGGTGAATTTTGCCCCGGCCAACTTCATTGTGACCCCCACGGACAGGAACACCCCGGAGGCCGTTCAGTGGGCCAGGGAGCTGGCCGAGGTGCTGGGCTTCAAACATATCTGCACCCTGACCGTGCAGGAGCATGACAGGATGATCGGCTATGTCAGCCAGCTCTGCCATGCCATCGCCGTCAGCCTGATGTGCGCCAACGACAATACCTCTCTGTGCGAGTACACCGGAGATTCTTTCCGGGACCTGACCCGCATTGCACGCATCAACGATAAGATGTGGGCGGAGCTGTTCCTCTGGAACAAAGAAAACCTCATCTCCGAGATCGACCAGTTCAGCGGGGCGCTGAACGAGATGCGCAACGCCCTTGTGGCCGATGACCGGGAAAAGCTGGAGGAGATGTTCCGCCTGTCCACCCAGCGCCGCGCGGCGTTTGATAAGAAAGCGCCGTAACCTTTTCAGCACACAGCACTGCTGTTTTTTTTCAGCTCCCCTGCTGGGGAGCTGGAAGCGAGACTGAGAGGTTTGGCACAACACGAAAAAATGAGGTGTACCGAATGCCCAAACAGGAAGGCCAGAAATCCAAGCTGCTGGCGCTATTGCGCATTTTTGAGCAGCAGACCGATGAAAACCACCTGCTGAACGTGCCGCAGCTGGTGGAGCTGCTGGAGGCGCAGGGCATCCGCTGTGAGCGCAAGAGCGTGTACAGCGATATTGAGGCACTGGGTGCGCTGGGCTATGACATCAAGCTGCGCCGGGGCCGGGGCGGCGGGTATTTCCTTGCCAGCCGCACCTTTGATCTGGCGGAGCTCAAGCTGCTGGTGGATGCCGTGCAGGCAAGCCGGGTGGTATCCGGCACCACGAGCAGGCGGCTGATCCACAAGCTGGAAAAGCTCTGCTCCAACTACGAGGGCAGCCAGCTGCAGCGTCAGGTCTATGTGGAGGGCCGCCCCAAGACCGACAGCAAGAGCCTGCTGTACAGCATCGATGCCCTGCACGAGGCCATCAACAACGGTAAAATGGTGGAGTTCCTCTACAGAAAAGCCGACAGCCGCGAGAAAGAGAAAAGGATCGTCAGCCCGTGGCAGCTGGCCTGGGAGAACGGGTGCTACTACCTCATTGCCTTTGCCGACGAAAAGGGCATCCGCCATTATCGGGTGGACAAGATGAGCGGGGTCCGGGTACTGGATGCGCCCCGGCGGGGTCAGGAGCAGTTTGCGGATCTTGACCTGCCTGCCTATCTGCGCAAGCACTTTGGAATGTACGGCGGGCCGGAGCATCGTGTTACCCTGCGGTGCACCGCTGATCTGCAAGGTGCCATGCGGGAGCGCTTCGGCACTACGCCCGTGTTCCTGCCGGAAGAGGATGGGTCTTTCCACTTCGATGTCCCCATCTGCGTCAGTGACCAGTTCTATGGCTGGGTCTGCGGCTTTGGCGGCAAGATAGAAGTGGTTGCCCCGCCCGAAGTGCGGCAGGGAATGCGGCAGGTGGCCGCCCGGTTGGCAGAACAGCATCAATAACAAGAAAAGGGACTGCGAAAGCAGTCCCTTTTTGTATGTTTACGGTTCCTTCAGTTCCAGATCGCTGGGCAGGATCAGATCCAGCGCGGCGGCAGGCTCGGCCACGAGGCGGCGGCTCTGGTGGAAGATGGCCTTTTCCAGTGTGTTGCGGGCAAGGCGGCCATTGCCGGCGGTGCGGGCATCGGCAGCCTGCCAGCGGGCATAATAGCCCAGCAGGGGCTCGGTGCAGCTTTCGGCCAGACGGTACCCCTTGTTCCTTGCCTGAACGTGGGTGATCTGCAGCAGCTCCTCAGCGGTGTAGTCCGGGAACTCGATCTTGTTGGGAAAACGGCTGGCAAGGCCGCTGTTGGCGGTGAGGAAGGTCTCCATCTCCTTGGTGTAACCTGCCAGAATGACCACCAGCTCATCCCGGTGATCCTCCATTCCCTTTACAAGGGTGTCGATGGCTTCCAGCCCGAAGCTGTCCTGTTCACCCCGGTAGAGGCTGTATGCCTCGTCAATGAAGAGCACACCGCCCAGAGCGCTCTCGATGACGCTGTTGGTCAGGGGAGCGGTGTGGCCGGTGTAGCGGCCTACCAGGTCGGCACGGGTCACCTCCACCAGCTGCCCGCCCTTGAGGGCACCGATGGCTTTCAGGTATTTCGCCACCAGCCGGGCAATGGTGGTCTTGCCGGTGCCGGGGTTTCCGGTGAAGATCATGTGCATGGACAGGCTGGCCGTTTTCAGCCCGGCAGCGGCCCGGCGCTGCTGTACCTGCAGGTTGTCGGCCAGACCGAACACATACTCTTTCACGGGAGCAAGGCCCACCAGTTCGTTGATCTCGGCCCGGATGGCATCCAGTGCGCCGGTATAGGCCGCCGGCAGCAGGTCAAAGAGCGGTTCCTCCGGGCCATCGTTCAGCCGGAACAGCAGCCCTTCCGGACGGGCGGTCAGGGCCGCCGTGCCGGACAGGGTCTTGTCCGTGCGCAGGCAGTATTCGCTCAGGGCACGGAAGATGTGGTCACAGCATTCGGCCAGCCCGGCGGCACCCTTCTGCGCGGTGCACTGGGCTGCGACATAGTCCCGCACGTCGGCCCCGGCGGAAAGGGTCAGCCCCAGCCGGGTGCGGATCTTCTGGGCCAGCGCGTTGAGCTGCTGCGCGGCAAGGGCGGCCAGGTCCTCCCGGGTGTAGGAGGCCGTTTCGCAGACATCCCCCAGCGCCGACACCAGCGCCGCGCCGAATTTATCGGCCAGTGCCTCCCGGCCCTTGTGGGAGTAGAAGATGAGGTATTTGCCGCAGGGGTCGATGCGGCTGACGGCTCCCGGGGCAAGTGCCGTGCCTGCATCCACAAGGATGCCCTCCTTGTTTACGAGATACCGGCTGGACAGGGGGGCGCTGCCCTTGACGGCCAGATCGGACAGGGTCTTCAGAAAGCCGGGATAGCAGCTCTCATAGTGCTCAAAGGCAAGGATCTCCCCGGGCGCGTGCAGGGCGGCGTAGAGGTCCTGTAGGAAGAGCTTTTCGGCTCCGGAATTGGGGTAAAGGGCCAGATCCAGCGTGGCGATCCTGTCGCTCTGCAAAAGACCCCGGGCCGCCATGCAGCGGGCAGTTTCTTCCAGCGCAAAATGCCGGCCTGTGCCTGCCCCGCCTGTGAGCAGGATGACGTTGCGGGCGGCGGGGGCTTCGGTGCCAAGCACAAAGGGGCGGCGCATGGCCCGCACCACGCTGTCCACAAAAGCATCCTGCCCCAGCACCGTCTGCTTGACCTCGGCGGCAAGGCCTTCAAAGCTGCCCAGATGCTCCGGCTTCACGTCGGTGGTGCCCCTGGCCAGCAGGCCTTCGTCCTCCATGTCCCGCAGCATCTGGCGGCTGCTTTCCAGCGCGGCGGCGGTGGCATCGCTCTGGGTTTTGAGCTGGGCGTTCTGCTGCTTCAACAGCTCGTCCAGCCGTTTCTGCTGTTCCAGAAGCGCCGCGTTCAGGTCAGGCAGGGCGGCGCTGCCGCCTGTTTTGGGGGCAGAAGTGCCGGGGGCGGCCTTGAATCTGCCCCCCGGGCCGAACACGCCGTTCATCAGACTTTCCCAATCATCGGTGTATGCCATAAAACTTCCCTCCGTGCAGTGTTTTTTCTTTCAGTATAGTGGAGTCTGGTACGTTTTGCAAGGAAAGGGTTGAAATAAAGGACAAAGTTCGTTACACTATTGTCAAACGAAAGGATGGATTGCCATGGAGCCAAGAACACCTGCTGAATGGAAGACGCTGTTTGAGAGCGAAGCCTTTGCCCGCCAGACGGAATACTACGGCCCGCTGGGGGTGGAGTATACCCCCGCCGGGACGCACCTGCGCCTGTGGGCTCCCACGGCAAAACAGGCAGCAGTGAACCTGTACCGCCGGGGCACCGGCGGGGCCTGTGTGGGCACCCTGCCCCTGCAGCAGCAGGACAAGGGTGTGTGGAGCGTCTATCTGCCCGGCGACCAGCACGGAAAATACTACGATTTCACCCTTACCACCCCGTTTGGCACCTGCAATGCAGCTGACCCTTACGCCCGCTCGGCCGGGGTGAACGGGGTGCGCAGCATGATCTTTGACCCGGCCCGGGTAGACCCGCAGGGCTGGGAACGGGATGTGCGGCCGGTGATCCCGCCGGCCCGCCGCAGCGTGTGGGAGGTCGGCGTCCGGGATTTCTCGCAGGACCCGGCCAGCGGCGTGCACACAGCCTGGCGGGGCAAATTCTTGGCCTTTACCCAGCAGGGCACGACCCTGAGCAGCGACGGCATCCACCCCACCTGCCTGAATTACCTCAAGCGGCTGGGGGTGAGCTATGTCCAGCTCATGCCCATCTTCGATTTTGGCAGCGTGGACGAGAGCCGCCCCCTGACCCGGCAGTATAACTGGGGCTACGACCCCACCAACTTCAATGTGCCCGAGGGCAGCTACTCCACCGACCCCACCCGGGGTGAGGTGCGGGTGCGGGAGTGCAAGCAGATGATCGCGGCCCTCCATGGGGCGGGCATCGGCGTTGTAATGGACGTGGTGTATAACCACATGTATCGTTCCGATAATGTGCTGAACCGGGTGGTGCCCCTCTACTACTTCCGCCAGAACGACGACGGCTCCCTCTCCAACGGCAGCGGCTGCGGCAACGAGTTTGCCTCCGAGCGGCCCATGGCCCGGCGCTATCTCATTGATTCGGTGCTCTATTGGGCGCGGGAATATCACATCGACGGCTTCCGGTTTGACTTGATGGGCCTGTATGACGTGGAGACCATGAACCTCCTCCGGGCTGAACTGGACAAGCTGCCCGGCGGGCGGGATATCCTGATGTACGGCGAGCCGTGGCAGGGCGGCTGCAGCGCCCTGCACCGGTACGAGGCCAACAAGAACAACCTGAATATGCTGAACGAGCGCATCGGCATCTTTTGCGACAACACCCGGGATGCCATCAAGGGCGGCTGCTTCGATGCCCGGGAGCCGGGCTATGTGGAGGGCAAGCCCGGGAGTTTCTGGGATATCGGTGCTTCGGTGGCGGCGTGGTGCCGCAGTGAAAAGCTGCCGCCTCACGCCCCGGGGCAGATCATCAGCTATGTCTCGGCCCACGACAACTTTACCCTGTGGGATAAGCTCCTGATGGTGCGCTACGCCCGCCCGGAGTTTGCCGCTGTGGACAAGACCGCGCTGGCCCAGAACCGGCTGGCGGCGGGCATCTATCTGACCAGCATGGGCCTGCCTTTCTGGCAGGCGGGCGAGGAGTTTGCCCGCACCAAGAAGGGGCAGGGCAACAGCTACCACTCCAGCCCGGCCCTCAACCGGCTGGACTGGCACCGGGCCGAACAGTTCCACAGCCTTGTGGATTACTACCGCGGGCTCATTGGTCTGCGGGCGGCGTTCCCCCGGCTGGGCGCGCTGGACAAGGCCGGCCCTGCCGCCATCGAGTTCTTCCCGCTGGAACAGCCTCTTGTGGGCTGGCGGCTCCCCGCCCAGTGGGGCGACGGCGCAGCGTGGAGCGCCCTGTGCGTCTACTATAACCCCACCGAGACGGCGCAGGTCGTCACCCTGCCCGGCGGCAGCTGGAAGCTGCTGAGCGACGGCATCTCCTCCAGCCTGTGGCGGGGGAGCAGCCGCATCTGCACCGGCCAGACCGTCCTCCTGCCCCTGAGTGCCACCGTGTTCGGGCAGGTATAAAAATACGGTCTGCCGTTGCTTGACAAACCGTTAAAAATTGACTATACTACAAATAGAAAAGGCGCTGGCCCGCAAACGACTAGCTCCTTACCTAGTGATCAAGAAAAATGACCGTTCAAGTTGGGGAACTGTGAGGCGGTCATTTTTTCTTGCGTTTTTTATCGCTTGTGGCGATTTTCCATGTAATCTGAAACGTTACGAAGATGGTTCCGCCGATCAGCGTCAGCAACACTGCAACATCCGAAAAACTCATGGCACTCACCCCCTTTCTGCCCGTAAGCGTCCGGGGAGTGGCAACTTCTCAAGAAAAATGCCTTACCCGGCGTTTGGGCCGGTAAGGAGCAGCCGCCTGCGTTGTGGACACAGCGCCTTTGCTGTCATCTCTGACAGCGAGTTTAGTATACCATAACTTTCGACAACCTGCAATTGAAAATCCCCTGACCAGTTCAACGCCGGTCAGGGGATTTTTGATTTATGGATCAGGAAAAAGATTTGGGAGGATCAGGAGTTTTTCTGTGCCTGCTGGGTCTGGGCGTTCTTTTCGCCCAGAGTCAGGCTGACAGTCTGCATCTGGCCTTCCCGGGCCACGGTGATGGAAAGGGTATCACCGGCGGCATGCTGCTGGATCAGGGTGCCAAGGTCGTCCTTTTGGGCGATCTCGGTGCCGTCGATGCTCACGATGCGGTCACCGGTCTTCAGACCGGCCTTGTCGGCGGGGCCGCCCTGCACAACATCCACAACGTAAACACCATAGGCATTGACGTTGAGCTGTGCGGCGGTCTGGGCATCGGTCACAGCCAGATAGGTGATGCCCATGTAGGGGCGGCCGGAGACATAGCCGTTCTCCAGCAGATCCTGTGCCACCTTGATGGCATCGTTGATGGGAATGGCGAAGCCCAGACCCTCCGCATCGCTGGAGGAGGACTTTGCGTTGACCAGACCGATGAGCTCACCGTTCATGTTGAACAGGCCGCCGCCGGAGTTGCCGGGGCTGACAGAGGCATCCATCTGGATCAGGGACATGGTGTTGGTGGAGCTGGTGCCCTGGATGGTCACGCTGCGGTTCAGGGCGCTGACGATGCCGCTGGTCACGGTGCCGCCCAGCTCACCCAAGGGGTTGCCCACGGCCATGACGCTTTCGCCCACCTTCAGGTTGTCGCTGTTGCCCACGGTGGCGGGGGTCAGGCCGGTAGCATCGACCTTGACCACGGCGATATCACTGGTGGTATCCTCGCCCACCAGCGTAGCGGGGTAATCCTTGTCGCCGATGCTCACGGTGATGTTGGAAGCGCCGCTCACCACGTGGGCGCAGGTGAGAATATAGCCATCCGAGCTGATGATGACGCCGCTGCCCGCGCCGCTCTCCACCTGGCTCTGACCGTACCAAGACCACTGGGAGTAGACCACCTGCTCGGTGGTGATGACCACCACGCTGGGGCTGACCATCTCGGCCACCTGTGCGGTGCTCAGGCCGGTGCCGCTGGTGGCGCTGATGGAATTGCCGGTGCTGTCGGTGCTGCTGTCAGAGCTGGCCGGGCGCTCCACCTGCTGGATGACCACCTTGCTGCCGCCGCCGTATTTTGCGCCCACAAAGCCGCCCGCAAAGCCCATGGCCGCTGCCAGCACCAGCGCCACGGCGCTGCGTGCCAGCTTTTTGCCGTTAAACTTCTTCTTGCGGCGGGGCTTTTCCGGCTGCGCCGGGGCGCTGTACTGCGGCTGCTCCGGCGGGGTGGGCGGCACGCTGCCGCCATCTGCCGGGGCGGTATCGGCCGGACGCGCAGGCTGCGCTTCCGGCTCGTTGTACTGGTTCGCCGTGTTCATGCCGCTGCTGCCCACGTTGGGGTAGCCGGTCTCGTTATTGGAAGCGGAATAATCGTATTCCCACTTGTTCTCGTTTTCCATGTTACTACATCCTTCCCTCAAAGGCCGGTCCGAAGGGACATCTGTTCCTTTGAACTGTCCCTATTGTAACTGTCAAATGTGAAAATGAATCGCTTGCGCCGTGAAGAATATGTGAAATGCGGTCCTGTTTTTCCGCCCTTGACAGCAGCGTTTCTGCTTGCTATTGTAAGGGAAGAACATTGGCCCGTCAAGGAGGAGCTTTTTATGGAACTGCGCCGCACCGAGCAGGGGTTTGCCCTGTATAAAGAAAAGGACTGCATCGGAGAGTGCTGCCTTTCTCCCGTCCCCAAGGGCGCACAGCTTGCCGCCCTGTGCATCCTGCCCCGGTGGCGGCGCAAGGGCTACGGCTCCTACCTGTTAAAAGAAGTATTGCGCAGCTTTGGCGGCTATGACCGGGAAGCCGCCACGGTTTTTACCGCCCCGCTGCCGGAAAACGCCGCCGAGCTTGCCTTCTGGGGCAAATTCGGCTTTGCCGCCGAGGGCGGGCAGCTGGTGCGCCGCCGCACCCCGGACCTGACGGCGGTCAAGTTCGTGCAGGACTTTTTAGCCGCCCGGCTGGTGCACCCGCAGCTGTGCGTAGACGCCACCTGCGGCAACGGCGGGGACACCGCCTTTCTGTGCAATCTGACCGCCCCCGCCGGACGGGTGCTGGCCTTTGACGTGCAGCCCGAAGCCATCCGCTCCACCCGCACCCGGCTGGAACAGGCAAATGTGCCCGCCGAGCGGTACAGCCTTGTCTGCGGCAGCCACGCCGACTTATTACAGTATGTGCAGCCCGGCACTGCCGATGCAGTCATGTTCAACTTTGGCTGGCTGCCGGGGGCGGACCATGCGGTATTCTCCACCGCGCAGAGCAGCATCCCCGCCTTGCAGGCGGCGCTGCAGGCGGTGCGCCCCGGCGGCATCGTGAGCGCCATCCTGTACAGCGGGGCGGTCATCGGCTCGGACGAAAAACAGGCGGTGCTGCGTTTTCTGCGGGCACTTCCACTGAAAAGTTTCACCGTTCTGGTGTGTGATTTTGCCAATTGGGCCGAAACTGCCCCTCTGCCCTGCCTGATCCTGAAAAAATAACGAAAACCCTTGCATTATCACGCGTTTTCGTATAGAATAAGGTGCGTATGTGTAAAAATGCTTCTTCCGGCATCGCGCAGCGATGCCGGAAGAAGTTCCATCCATTTCAGGAGAAATATCATCTATGACAAATCGTGAAGAGATCGAACGCCGCAGGACGTTCGCCATCATCAGCCACCCCGACGCAGGTAAGACCACCCTTACCGAAAAGCTGCTGCTGTACGGTGGAGCCATCAATCAGGCTGGCTCCGTCAAGGGCAAGCAGAGCGCCAAGCACGCCGTGTCCGACTGGATGGACATTGAGAAGCAGCGTGGTATCTCGGTCACCTCTTCGGTGCTGCAGTTCAACTACGCCGGTAAGTGCGTGAACATTCTGGACACCCCCGGCCATCAGGACTTCTCGGAGGATACCTACCGCACCCTGATGGCGGCAGACTCTGCCGTCATGGTCATCGACGCTGCAAAGGGCGTTGAGGCACAGACCATCAAGCTGTTCAAGGTGTGCACCCTGCGCCACATCCCCATCTTCACCTTCATCAACAAGATGGACCGCGAAGCCCGCGACCCCTTTGAGCTGATGGAGAACATCGAGGAAATTCTGGGCATCAAGACCTACCCCATGAACTGGCCCATCGGCTGCGGCAAGG
>ENA-OVFY01001129-OVFY01001129.1-human-gut-metagenome-genome-assembly--contig:-NODE-1129-length-15402-cov-132.845703_pt1 | contig 15402 bp, 9 predicted proteins | sample MGYA00237766_ERZ505411 | MGnify/ENA primary metagenome ERZ505411 (study PRJEB26158, sample SAMN06016375) | human gut metagenome | biome: human gut; feature: ankylosing spondylitis patient; material... | reverse complement strand
GGCTGCTTTCTTGTAGTCTATTTCCAAATTGTCCATATTATAAGAACTGTGTTAAACTATTATTATTATAGCCTGACACAGTTTATTTTACACTCTCTAAAATCATTCTTTGATTTTAGATTTGAAGACGTAACTGATTTTAAATTTCTCCCCCTAATATATTATGGGTTAGTCCTCATTGGATTGCAGTAATTAGAAAAAGAAACTTTTCTACGCATATTTCTGCTTTACTTCTAAGGACAATTATCTTTTCTATAATCACGCATCCTCCTAAGTTACATAATAACAAAAAACGCGCGCAACTGAATGGTTGCGCGCGTTTTGCTTTATTCGTTAGTCGTAAGTTATGATTCAACTTTCAACTTTCAATTCTCAACTATTTACTGCTTAGTCGCAGATAAGGTTCTCGCCAGTCATCTCCTCTGGCTTCTCCAGACCCATGATGTGGAGGATAGAAGGAGCCACGTCAGCGAGGCGTCCGTCCTTAACGGTAGCCGAGTTGTTGTTGGTTACGTAGATGAACGGAACCGGGTTGAGCGAGTGAGCTGTGTTAGGAGTCTCGTCCTCGTTGATAGCGTTGTCAGCGTTGCCGTGGTCAGCGATGATGATAACCTCGTAGTCGTTAGCCTTAGCTGTCTCTACTACGTCCTTAACGCAGTTGTCGATAGCGTGAACAGCCTTAGCGATAGCGTTGTAGATACCTGTGTGGCCTACCATGTCGCCGTTAGCGAAGTTGACAACGATGAAGTCGTACTCCTGAGTGTTGATAGCACCAACCAGCTTGTCTTTCACCTCGTATGCGCTCATCTCCGGCTTCAGGTCGTATGTAGCAACCTTCGGCGACGGAACAAGGATGCGGTCCTCGCCCTCGTACGGAGTCTCGCGACCACCGTTGAAGAAGAATGTTACGTGAGCGTACTTCTCTGTCTCTGCAGTGTGAAGCTGACGCTTGCCCTGAGCAGAGAGATACTCGCCGAGAGTGTTTGCTACGTTCTCCTTCGGGAAGAGGATGTTAACGCCGGTGAACGATGCGTCGTACGGAGTCATGCAGAAGTACTGCAGACCCTTGATAGTGTGCATACCAGCCTCCTCGTGCTCCTTCTGTGTAAGCACCTCTGTGAGCTCCTTAGCACGGTCGTTGCGGTAGTTGATGAAGATGACAACGTCGCCTTCCTCAATCTTGCCGTTCACGGTAGAGTTGCAGATAGGAAGAACGAACTCGTCGGTTACGCCCTCGTCGTAGCTCTCCTGCATTGCCTTCACCATGTCGTCCGACTGCTTGCCCTTGCCCTCAACGAGCAGGTCGTAAGCCTCCTTCACGCGCTCCCAACGCTTGTCGCGGTCCATTGCATAGAAGCGGCCTACGATGCTTGCGATGTGCGCACCGTTCTTGTCGCAGCACTCCTGAACCTGCTCGATGAAGCCCTTGCCCGACTTCGGGTCGGTGTCGCGGCCGTCCATGAAGCAGTGTACGTAAACGTCGTTCAAGCCGTACTCCTTGCCAATCTCGATGAACTTGAAGAGGTGGTCGAGCGAAGAGTGTACGCCGCCGGTAGAGGTGAGGCCCATGAGGTGGAGCTTCTTGCCGTTCTCCTTAGCGTAGCTGTAAGCCTTAACGATCTCCTTGTTCTGGAGGATAGAGCCGTCCTTGCAAGCGCGGTTAATCTTAACGAGGTCCTGGTAAACGATACGGCCAGCGCCGATATTCAAGTGGCCAACCTCAGAGTTACCCATCTGACCCTCCGGCAGACCTACGTCTTCGCCGCATGCGAGGAGCTGTGAGTGTGCGCTCACTGCTGTAAGGTAGTCGAGATACGGAGTCGGTGTGTTGTAGATAACGTCACCTTTGCCATGTTTGCCGATGCCCCATCCGTCGAGGATCATCAATAAAGCTTTCTTTGCCATAATTCTTTGTATGTTATTATGTTAAAATAATGTTTCCTATTTACGTGCAAAGTTACAACAAATAATCCATAAATTATCCACTCTTGATGAGGTATTCTTATGTTTTTTCGTTACTTTTGCATTGGTTTAAACTTTATTACTGACTAACGGTATAATACTCGAATATGATAAATAAACTATTGTTGTCGGCTGCTATCGTTCTTAGCGGTGCGACTACTGTTGAAGCCGCTCAGAAGAAGTCGGCGAAAGTGGAGAAACAGTTGGCTGCACAGTGTGATGCCGGCTTGCGTTCCATCACTGAGGATGCGGCTCGTGCGCATGTGTATTTCCTCGCCGACGACCTCTTGGAGGGCCGTCGTGCAGGCGAGCGTGGCTCGCGCATCGCCAAGCAGTACATCATCTCGCAGATGCGCCAGGCAGGTTTGAAGCCTTTCTTCGACTCGTACGAACAGCCCTTCGAGGCTTGCGCTGTGCAGAAGCTGAAGAGTGGTGTGCGCTACTTCGTTGAGGCTGACTCAATAGCCGAGATAAAGAAGCAGGTGCACCGCACGATGCACCTTAGCAATGTGCTCGCGGTGCTGCCGGGCAAGAAGACCGATGAGATGGTTGTTGTGGGTGCGCACCTCGACCATGAGGGCGTGTATAACGACCTCGAAGGCGACAAGATATACAATGGAGCCGACGACAATGCGTCGGGTGTGGCTGCAGTGCTGCAGATAATGAAGGCTTTCGTAGCGAGTGGCGCAACGCCGGAGCGCACTATCGTGTTCGCATTCTGGGACGGCGAGGAGTTCGGACTGCTCGGCTCGCGCTACTTCACCGACAACTATAAGGACATGCAGAAGGTGAAGGGCTACCTCAACTTCGACATGGTGGGCAGCGGTACGGACAGTCGCTACCTCATGTATTTCTTCACGGCTGCGCATCCGAAGTTTGGCGAGTGGCTTAAGGCGGACATGGCGAAGCACAACTTCTGCTTCGACCCCGACTACCGTGCTTGGGAGAACCCCGTTGGTGGCAGCGACCAGCAGTCGTTCCATTTGAAGGGTGTGCCTATCGTGTGGTATCACACCGGCGGACAGCCCAACTACAACTTCCCGTCGGATGAGGCACAGACCATCAACTATCCGAAGCTGACGGACATCACCCGTGCGTCGTACCTCACCACGTGGCACTTGGCGAATGAAGCGGAATATTAATAAAAAGCGTGATGGAGCACTGCAAACAGTGCTCCATCACGCTTTTTATTAGTTGAGAGTTAATACAGCAGCATGAGTCCTGCGAACGCAGCCCAGCTTATCATCTTCATCGGGTTTATCTTCACGAACTTCGTGCCTACGAATGTTGCCACGAAGATGGCGATGCTCACCCAGAAGTTCCACGGGTTGATGGCTGGCGACGAGAAGTTCTCGGGGGTCATAAGCAGAAGGGCTGCAGCTGCGATGAGTCCTACCACGGCAGGGCGCAGACCCGACATGATGTTCTGCACCGTCGGTGTGTTCATGTACTTCATAAACACACGGCAGATGAGAATCATCAGTATGAACGACGGCAGCACGAGGGCGCACGTTGCTGTCGCGCTACCCAAGATGGATGCCCATTCGCCCATGCCGGCTTTGTGTATGGCGGTGTATCCGCAGTATGTAGCTGCGTTGATACTTATCGGACCTGGTGTCATCTGGCTTATAGCCACGATATTCGTGAACTCGGGTGCTGTGAGCCACGCATGGTTGTACACCGTCTGGTTCTGTATGAGCGACAACATGCCGTAGCCGCCACCGAATCCGAAGAGTCCGATTTGGAAGAACGTAAGAAATAGCTGGAGGTATATCATTTTATTCTGTTGGTTTGATTAGGATGCCGTACAGGTAGCCGCACATTCCTGCCACTACGAGCACGTAGATAGGATTTACGCCCAGGAGCCATATCAGCAGTGCGCTGCCTACGGGTATCCAGCAGTTGGTGAGTGCGATGCGTGCCGACTTTGCCAGTGTGAACACGGGGGCGGCAATCAGAGCCACCACCGCCGGGCGTATGCCGTTGAATGCCGATGCCACTACCGCGTTGTCCTGGAACTGGTGGAAGAACATTGCGATGAGCAGGATGATGAGGAACGAGGGGAGGGTGACACCGAGCGTAGCGCAGATGGCACCGGCGAGCTTGCGCATACGATAGCCGATGAACACACTCATGTTCACTGCCAATGCGCCCGGGCACGATTGCGCCACGGCGATGAGGTCGAGAAACTCCTCGCGCGTCATCCATTTGTGCCTGTTCACCACTTCTGCCTCTATCTGTGGTATCATTGCGTAGCCACCGCCGAGCGTGAAGATGCCTATCTTGAAGAACACGCGGAACGCTGCTAAGTAAAAGTTCTGCATACTGTTTTGCTATGAAATCGCCTTTATTGTTAGTTCTGTGAAGTGTATTTCGGGCGTTATGCCCGAAGCGTGCACTTCTGTCGTCTGCAAAGGTACATTATTTAAAGCAAACTCCCACAGAATTTCGCTAATTCTGTGGGAGTTTTTTATGTTTCGCGGTTGCGAAACGTTGTTAAGTTTGAGAGTTGTCGTTACTGCTTCTCAATCCACTGGCGTGCGTTTACGAATGCCTCAATCCACGGAGTCACGTCGTCCTGACGGCGGTCAGCCGGGTACCAAGCGTTCTGCCATGGGAAGATGGCACGCTCCAAGTGCGGCATCATTGCCAAGTGGCGTCCGTCAGCCGAGCAGATACCAGCCACGTTGTAGTCTGATCCGTTCGGGTTGCCCGGATACTCGGCGTAGTTGTAGCGAGCCACAACGTTGTACTTGTCCTCTGACTCTGGCAGCGAGAACTTGCCCTCGCCGTGAGCCACCCAGATGCCGAGTTTGTCGCCGCTGAGCGATGAGAACATCACGCTCTTGTTCTGCGGAATCTCTACACCGAGGAAGTTGCTCTCGAACTTGTGCGAGTCGTTGTGTAGCATACGTGTGCGCTTCTCGTGGTCGGGGTTGATGAGGTTCAGTTCTACCATGAGCTGGCAGCCGTTGCAGATACCGAGCGAGAGAGTGTCCTTGCGAGCGTAGAACTTGTCGAGCGCTTCCTTAGCCTTCGGGTTGTAGAGGAATGCGCCTGCCCAGCCCTTAGCCGAACCGAGAACGTCAGAGTTGGAGAAACCACCGCAGAAGACGATCATGTTCACGTCCTCAAGTGTCTCGCGACCGGTGATAAGGTCGGTCATCATCACGTCTTTCACATCGAAGCCTGCGAGGTAGAGCGAGTAAGCCATCTCGCGCTCGCCGTTCGTACCCTTCTCGCGGATGATTGCAGCCTTGATGCCCGACGCTGTGCGGCGGTCAGCCGAGATGCCGTAGCTCTCGAGCGAGCCCTTGAACGACGGGTGGAACTGCATTTCAACCGGCTGCTTCTTGTAGTTGTCGCGGCGCTTTGCAGCACAACCGTTGAAGCTCTGGTCGCGGTCGAGCAGGTACGATGTCTTGTACCATGTGTCGCGCAGTGCGTCGATGTCGAATGTATGTGTGTACTCGTCCTTCTTGATAACGATGGCGCGTTCTGTCGGAGTGGGGTAACCGATCTTTGCGTAGCCGATACCGTTCTCCTCCATGTACTCCTTGAACTCCTCCTTGTACTTGTCCGAAACCTGAACAACAACGCCCGGGTTCTCGGCAAGCAGCATCTTGATGATGTCGTTGCCGGCAAGGTTGTGGAGGTTGACGTGCATACCGCCTTCAGTGTTGGCGAAGCACATCTCGAGCAATGTGGTGATCAGACCGCCTGCAGAGATATCGTGACCTGCCATAATCCAGCCCTTCTCTATCATCTCCTGAACCGCGTTGAAGCAGTCGGCGAAGTATTCCGGGTTCTTCACGGTCGGTACGTCGTCGCCCACGAAGCCGAGGCTCTGTGCGAATGCGCTACCGCCGAGACGCTGCTCGTCGAACGAGAAGTCGATATGATAGAGAGATGAGTTCTTGTCGTTCACGAGTACCGGCGAAACAACCTTGCGGATGTCCGATACCTCGCCGCCTGCGCTCACGATTACTGTGCCCGGAGCGATGATCTTCTCACCGTTCGGGTACTGCTGGGTGAGCGACAGAGAGTCCTTGCCGGTCGGTACGTTCACCTTCAGAGCCAGGCAGAACTCGCTGAGAGCCTTCACTGCGCTGTACAGACGAGCGTCCTCGCCCTTCTGCGAGCGGCACGGCCACATCCAGTTGGCAGAGAGCGAAAGGCTGTTCAGTCCGTCGGCGAGCGGAGCCCAAACGATGTTTGTCAGTGCCTCTGCTACAGAGAGTACAGAACCTGCCTCGGGCGAAGCCAGACCAGCCTGCGGAGCGTGTCCGAGAGCCGTAGCGATACCCTTCTTTCCGCGGTAGTCGAGTGCTACAACACCGCAGTCTGAGAGCGGCAGCTGAATCTCGCCCTGGCACTGCTGGCGTGCAATCTTACCGGTTACGGAGCGGTCCACCTTGTTTGTCAACCAGTCCTTGCAAGCCACAGCCTCAAGCTGCAGCACGCGGCTTACGTATTTGTCGAGAACGTCGTCCTTGCCGTTCTCCGATGTCTCTTCGTGTGTATATTCTGCGTCGCGGTAGTGGCGCTCTACGGTCTCGTCGCGCATGATGGTCTTCGGCGAGTGACCGAACATCTGAGCCACGTCGAGGTCGAAAGGCTTCACGCCGTCGCCCTGCTTGAACGAGAAGTGGGCGTCGCCGGTTGTCTCGCCTACTACGTACAGCGGAGCACGCTCGCGCTCTGCGATGCGACGTACGTGGTCGATGTGCTTCTCGTCGATGAGCAAGCCCATGCGCTCCTGACTCTCGTTGGCGATGATTTCCTTAGAAGAGAGTGTCTTGTCGCCGATTGGCAGCTTGCTCATGTCAATCTCGCCACCGCACTCCTCTACAAGCTCCGAGAGACAGTTGAGGTGACCAGCCGAGCCGTGGTCGTGGATAGAAACCACCGGGTTCACATCCTCTTCGCACAGAGCGCGAACGAGGTTGTACGCACGCTTCTGCATCTCGGGGTTGGCACGCTGCACAGCGTTCAGCTCGATGCCGTTAGAGTAGCGACCTGTGTCAACGGAAGATACCGAGCCGCCACCCAAGCCGATGCGATAGTTGTCGCCACCAACAACGACAACCTTGTTGCCCTTCTGCGGTTCCTTCTTCAGACAGTCGCGCTTTGTGCCGTAGCCTACGCCACCGGCGAGCATGATAACCTTGTCGTAAGCGTACTTCTCAGCGCCTTCCTGATGCTCGAAGGTGAGCACCGAACCGGTGATGAGCGGCTGACCGAACTTGTTGCCGAAGTCTGACGCACCGTTAGAAGCTTTGATGAGAATCTGCTCCGGTGTCTGATACAGCCACTTGCGTACGGGCATGATGTCCTCCCAGTCGCGTGTGAGGTTGTCGTCGTCCTTAAGACGCGGATAGGCTGTCATGTACACGGCTGTTCCGGCGATAGGCCATGAGCCTACACCGCCACCCATACGGTCGCGAATCTCGCCACCCGTACCGGTAGCTGCGCCGTTGAACGGCTCCACGGTAGTCGGGAAGTTGTGTGTCTCAGCCTTCAGCGAGATAACGCTCTCGATGTCCTTCACTTGGAAGTAGTCGGATGTCGATTGGTCGTGCGGTGCGAACTGTTCCACAACCGGACCCTGCGCGAAAGCCACATTGTCTTTATATGCAGAGAGAATCTTGTTGGGGTTCTCCTTTGTTGTCTGCTTGATCATAGCGAACAGCGACGACTCCATCTCCTTGCCGTCGATGATGAACGTACCGCCGAAAATCTTGTGGCGGCAGTGCTCAGAGTTGATCTGTGCGAAACCGAAGATTTCTGAGTCTGTCAACGGGCGGCCCAGCTCTTTCTCTATCTTGTGCAGATACTCAATCTCCTCGGCTGAGAGTGCCAGACCCTCCTGCTCGTTGTATTCTTCTATGTTCTCCACGCGCTTGATTGGTTCCGGCTCGTGGTTCACTGTGAAGATGTCTTGGTCGAGACCCTCGTACATGCGCTGCAACATCGGGTCGTGGTCGGCATCTTTCGAGCTTACGGGGAAGTACTCCTCAATACGCGAAATGCCGTGGAGGCTCATATTCTGAGTTATCTCTACGGCATTCGTACTCCATGGAGTAATCATTTCGCGGCGTGGACCCACAAAGAAGCCCTCGACAGTCTCACCCTCGATGAGAGTGGCACCGCCGTAAAGCCAACACAGTTCATTGATCTCGTCTTGTGAGAGCTTGTGATCTGCTGCTGTAGCAATCACGCTCTTGCTTGGAGTCATGAAAAATAGAATCATACTGCTTGTATATTGTTTTGGATGAAAAACATTTTGTTGTCTGCAAAGTTACGACTTTTTAGCAAAATGAGCGCATGTTTGCATGGTTATTTTGATTATTTGATAGATAGATTGTGAATATTCTCGAGTGTGTAGGTAAAGGGCAGAGCATCCGCATCGGTCGGCGCAGATGTCTGCGACGGTCGATGCGGATGTCTGCAACGGTCGACGCGGATGTCTGCATCGGTCGACGCGGATGTCTGCATCGGTCGACGCGGATGTCTGCAACGGTCGATGCGGATGGTTTAAGCTCTGAGTGTGAACTCGAATCTAAGTCCTCCCTCCTCGTTGTTGTGTGCACTGATTGTTCCGCCGTGCAACAGTACGGCGTTCTTCACGATGGCGAGCCCGAGTCCGGTGCCGCCCATCTTGCGCGAGCGTCCTTTGTCCACGCGGTAGAAGCGTTCGAAGATGCGTGACAGATGCTCCGATGGCACGCCCACGCCGTTGTCGGAGAAGGTGAAGTGCCACTTGCGGTGCTCGTCGAACAGCTCGTCGGAGTTTAGCTCTGCATCTATGGTTATCGTTGTGCCCACACCGGCGTAGGCGATGGCGTTGTCGGTGAGGTTGCGGAACACGCTGTAGAGCAGACTCGTGCTGCCGCGCACCACGATGTTCGGCTGCAAGCGGTTGCAGAACTTCATCTCCTTCTGCTGCAGTTGCAGTGCCGTCTCCTTCTGTATGTTCGATACTATGTCCGATATGTTCACGTTCTCCTCGCTCATCATCTCCGGTGCGTCGTCCATGCGGTTGAGCGTAGAGATGTCCTGCAGCAGCGAGGTGAGGCGTTGGCTCTGTGCGTAGCTACGCTGCAGAAACTGCTCGCGTGTGCTATCGTTGATGTTCGGGTTTTCGAGAATGGTCTCCAGATAGCCCTGTATGCTTGCCACGGGTGTCTTCAGCTCGTGTGCGATGTTCTGCGTGAGCTGTCGTTTCAGCACGTCCTGCTCGCGACGTGTAGTCTGCAATCGCTTGTATATCTTGATGATGCGCTCGGCTATCTCGCCCAACTCGTCGTTGGGGAACACGGCGAGGTCCTCCGTGTCGAGCGACTCGTTGTGGTCGGCTCTTGAGGCGAAGGTGCGCAGCTTCGTGATGTTGTCGCTCAGTCGGCTGATGAAGCGGTAGAGTATGATGGTGAGCAGCAGTATGGCTCCTATGGCGAACCAGATGTAGTGCTGGTCGGCTTGTAGCGAGCGTGCGAGGTCGCTCGTGTAGGGCAGGGCGGAGCGTATGATGAGCTGCAGCTTGGGAAAGTAGGTGGCAGAGTAGAAGAAGTCGCCGTGTACGGTCTCGCTATTGCGGTCGACGGTCGAACCTGCACCATGCTTCAGCGCCGCGGCTATCTCCGGGCGTGTAGAGTGGTTGTTGATGTGCGAGTAGTCCTTCAGCTTGCTGTCGTAGAGCACATCGCCATTGGCGCGTATCAATGTCACGCGTATGTTCTGTATGTAGTGGGTTTCTACATAGCGGTCGAGCACCTCCTCCGAGAAGTCGGGGAAGAGGCGCAGATATTCCTCCATGCGCGAGTTGTAGTCCTGCAGCTTCAGGTTGAGCGTGTCAATCTTGAACTGTTTCTCGCGCTCCTGCTGGAACACGATGAACGCCACGGCGAACACAAGGAACACCGAGAGGATGCTGAGGTATAGTTTTTTGCCGACAGATATTTTCATAATTAGTAATTTAGGAGGGTATGGCATCCTGCCATACCCACGCAGGTGGTTTGTAGTAGGTAGGAGGGTATGGCATCCTGCCATACCCACGCAGGTGGTTTGTAGTAGGTAGGAGGGTATGGCATCCTGCCATACCCACGCCAATAGTTCGTAGTAGGTAGGAGGGTATGGCATCCTGCCATACCTACGCCAATAGTTTGTAGTGGGTTGCGTGGGTATGGCAGGATGCCATACCCTCCTACGCGTCAAAGTAATATCCGAAACCGAGGCGCGTGACGATGCACTTTGCGAAGCGACCTATCTTCTTGCGCAGGCGTGTGATGTTCACGTCCACGGTGCGGTCGAGCACCAGCACGTCCTTCGGCCATACGCGGTCGATGAGTTCCTGGCGCGAGAACACGCGTCCGCGCTCGTCGAGCAGCAGGTGGAGCAGTTCGAACTCAGTCTTCGTGAATGCTATCTCCTCACCGTCGATGGCTACGGTCTTCTTGTCGAGGTTCATCACGATGCCCTGGTAGGTGATGAGGTGCGCCTCTTCCTCCTCGTTCTCAGTGGCTGTGCGGCGCAGCACGGCACGCACGCGCACCATCACCTCGCGCAGAGAGAATGGCTTCGATATATAGTCGTCGGCACCGAGGTTAAATCCCGTCACGGTGTCGTTCTCTGTGTCGCGGGCGGTGAGGAAGATGATAGGCACGCGGGCTGTCTGTGGGTCGTCCTTCAGCAGTCGGGCGAGGGCGAACCCCGACATGCCGCCCATCATCACGTCGAGCAGCAGCAGGTCGAACGATGCTATGTCGAGCGTCTGTGCCTCTTCGGCTGATGTGGCGGTCTGCACCTCGTAGCCTTCTGTTTCGAGATTGAACTTGAGGATTTCGAGCAAGTCCTGCTCGTCGTCAACAACGAGGATTTTCTGGTTTTGTTTCATAACTGCTATATCTTTGTTCTGCTTGCAAAGTTATATATAATTGTATTCACACGTACTACCAAACTGTTACAATTTCGTTACGCCAACAAAAAAGGCACACCGCTTGGTGTGCCTTTCATATCTTAAAACGCCTGCTTATCGCCAACGATGACGTTAGCCACGGTCTTATACATTATATATATGTCGAGCCATACGCTCCAATGCTCCAAGTACCAGATGTCGCCAGCCACGCGTCCCTCCATCTGCGATAGGTATTTTGTCTCGCCTCTGAAGCCGTTCACCTGGCTCCAACCAGTGATGCCTGGCTTGATGTAGTGGCGCACCATGTAGTTGTCGATGAGCTTCGAGTAGTCGTCGGTGTGCTTCACCATGTGTGGACGTGGACCCACGATACTCATCTGTCCTAACAGTACGTTGATAAACTGTGGCAGCTCGTCGATGTTTGTCTTGCGCATTATGTTGCCCCACTTCGTCTTTCGCGGGTCGTTCTTTGTGGCCTGCAGCGTGTCGGCATCCTTGTTCACCTTCATGCTGCGGAACTTCAGACAGTAGAACTCCTTGCCGTTAAGTCCGGTGCGCTTCTGTCGGAAGAACAACGGTCCGGGCATTGTTATCTTCGTAACGATAGCCACAACGGCGAGTATGATAGGGAAGAGCGTGCAGAGGAATGTCAGCGACACCACGAAGTCGAACGTGCGCTTTATCAAGCGGTTCTCGATGAGGCTCAGTGGCTCATTGTAGAGACTCAAGTAGGGTACGTCGCCCAGCACTTTGAGGTGCATACGATGGTGTAGATAGTTGCTGACGTTGGGCATCGAATAGAAGTGGATGAAGTGATGCTCGCAGTAGCGTATCACTTCAAGGATTTCCTCGCTGAAGCGTGAGGGCAGACAGCAGTACAGTTCGTGTACGTTGCTGTGCTCCTTCAGCACCTCTGGCATATCCTGCGGTGTGCCGAGATATGTGCATAGCTCGGAGAATTTCTCGTTGGGTTGGTGGTCGAAGTAGCCCAGCACGTTGAAACCTAAGTCGTTTGGTGTGGTCATCTGACGAAACATGTTACGCACGTTGCTGTTGCTTCCTACGAATACCACGTTGTGTGCGTGCTTCGGCATACGTCGCCATGCTGCAACAACCTGACGTGTTATGATGCGGAAGATAGAAACACCGATGAATGATGTCAGCCAAAACTCTATCATTCTGAATAACGGCATGTGTTGGAAGTCGCCGATGGCGAACATGAGAATGCAACCGATTGCACTTACGAAGAAGTTCTGCATCACACGCATGATAATCTGGTGGTTGCTCACCTTGCGATGATGCAGCACGACACCATAGTCTATTGTGCAAGCTAAATATACGATAGAGCCTACCACCATCGTTTGGCGCATTGCGTCGATGTTGGTGTCATATTTTAAAACGCAACAAAACAGCCAGTACAATAGATTGATGATGATGATATCACCAAGCAATACTGACATCTTCAATAGTTTGTTCTCGTGTGGGCTATGTATTGTGTTACTCATTATTCTTCATTTTGGGGTTATATGAATACTAATTTATAATTACTCTCTCACTCTCTAAATATTATCGTTGTTGTAAGTATGCGTTTGATGTGTCTTTGTTGTTTGTGTGTATGCATAACGCAAACGTTGCAAAGTTAGTCTAAATAGTTTTGATTATTGATACAAATGGACACAAAAGTGTTAATTAGTGTAAAAAAAAAAACGCTAAAAGACCAAAATTTCTTTCGGAAGCAACGCCACGGGCGTGCTTCCGGAAGAAATATAGCGGATCGTATCCGCTGCGTAATTGCGCAAGATATATGAAGCTTGGCGTGCGAAACTCAATAATTTTAAGTAACTTTGCACTTCGTATTTAATTTAAAAAACAGAAACAAATGATAGTCTGCATAGCCGAGAAACCAAGCGTAGCCAAGGATATAGCCCGCATATTGGGTGCCACAACCTCCCACAACGGATACATGGAGGGCAATGGCTTCCAAGTGACGTGGACCTTCGGCCACCTCTGCACGCTGAAAGAGCCCAACGACTACACCGAGCATTGGAAACACTGGAGTCTCTCGGCGTTGCCGATGATACCGCCGCGCTTCGGCATAAAGCTCATCGACGACGACGGCATCAAGCGCCAGTTCAGTGTCATCGAGCGTCTCATGCAGGCTGCCGACTGCATCGTCAACTGTGGTGACGCCGGCCAGGAGGGTGAGCTGATACAGCGTTGGGTGATGCAGAAGGCGCAGGCGAAGTGCCCGGTGAAGCGTCTGTGGATATCGTCGATGACCGACGAGGCTATCCGCGAGGGTTTCAACTCGCTCAAGGATCAGAGCGAGTACCAGCCGCTGTACGTAGCCGGACTGAGCCGTGCCATCGGCGACTGGCTCCTGGGCATGAACGCCACGCGCCTCTACACGCTCAAGTACGGACAGAACCGACAGGTGCTCAGCATCGGTCGTGTGCAGACACCTACGCTCGCGCTCATCGTCAACCGCCAGAAGGAGATCGACTCGTTCGTGCCCGAGCCTTATTGGGTGCTCTCCACCATCTATCGCGACACACTCTTCACAGCCACAAAGGGCAAGTTCACGACGAAGGAGGAGGGCGAGCAGGCGTTCGCCACCATCGCCGACAAGCCGTTCGAGGTGACGGGCGTGTCGAAGAAGAACGGTAACGAGGCTCCTCCACGCCTCTTCGACCTCACCTCGCTGCAGGTGGAGTGCAACCGCAAGTTCTCATACAGTGCCGAGACAACGCTCAACCTTATACAGTCGCTCTACGAGCGCAAGCTCACTACCTATCCTCGTGTCGACACGCAGTTTCTGAGCGACGACATCTACCCGAAGTGTGCCGGCATACTCACCGGTATGCGCGGCTACGAGCAGTACATACAGCCGCTTGCCGGCAAGAAACTGCCCAAGTCGAAGCGTGTCTTCGACACATCTAAGGTGACCGACCACCACGCCATCATCCCGACCGGCGTTCCTGCGTCTGCACTCAGCGACATGGAGCGCAACGTCTACGACCTCATTGCGCGTCGCTTCATCGCTGTGTTCTATCCCGACTGCAAGTTCTCTACCACCACCGTGCTCGGCAAGGTGGAGGATGTGGAGTTCAAGGTGAGCGGAAAGGAGATATTGGAGCCAGGATGGCGCACCATCTACGCTCAACAGCAAACCTCAACATCTCACCCCAACAACCCCTCAACCCCTCAACCCCTCAACTCACAACCATCTTCGTCCGAAGACGACGACAAGCAGGACGAGGAGCGCACTCTGCCCACATTCGTAAAGGGCGAGAGCGGACCGCACACGCCTACGCTCACCGAGAAGTGGACCACACCGCCGAAGTACTACACCGAGGCTACGCTGCTGCGTGCCATGGAGACCGCTGGCAAGTTCGTCGACGATGAGACGCTGCGTGCTGCGCTGAAGGAGAACGGTATCGGACGACCGTCTTCGCGTGCTGGCATCATCGAGACGCTCTTCAAGCGCCACTACATACGTCGCGAGCGCAAGAACCTCATCGCCACGGCTACCGGTATCGAACTGATTGATATCATCCACGAGGAACTGCTCAAGAGTTGCGAGCTGACTGGCATCTGGGAGAAGAAGCTCCGCGATATAGAGCACAAGAAGTATGAGGCTGCCGACTTCATCAACGAACTGAAGCAACAGGTGACGGAGATTGTGTACGACGTGCTGCGCGACAACAGCAACCGCCGTGTCACTATCACTACCGACGAGGACTTGAAGAAGGCGAAAAAGAAGAAGACTGCTGCGCCGAAGAAAGCTGCAGCAAAGTCTGCTGCAACGTCATCGACTGCATCAACAAAAAATGCTGCCGCCTCACCGCAGCCCGCAACAAGCGAGCCGTCGGCAGACGACAGCATAATCGGCACCACTTGCCCCGTTTGCGGCAAGGGTACAATCATAAAAGGTAAGACGGCTTACGGCTGCAGCAACTGGAAGAACGGCTGCACCTACCGCATCGCGTTCAAATAGTTTAGAACTTCACCACGCGCGAACCATCCGCAGTCTCTTCGATAGTCACCTTCGTTGCGTCCTCGGGCAGTAGGTCCTCTATCAGCTCCGGCCACTCGAGGAAGCACAGCGAACCGCTGTAGAAGTAGTCCTCGTAGCCCATGTCGTACACCTCTTCGAGCTTCTTTATGCGGTAGAAGTCGAAGTGGTATATTGCGTCGCCGGTTGTGGCTGAAGTGTATTCGTTCACGATTGCGAACGTGGGCGATGTGATTACGTCGTCTACGCCCAAACACTCGCAGACAGCCTTCACGAAAGTAGTCTTGCCTGCGCCCATCTTGCCGTAGAAGGCGAACACCTTGCCGTTGCCCATATTCTCGACAAATGTTTTGGCAGCCTCGTTGATGTCTGCCAGAGAGTTGATTTTTATTTCCATAGTTTTTTCGTTTTTCTATTATAACAGTAAGCTGCTTGCAGCTTTTTTTTATTTCCTTCCCTTTAGTGTTATCAGCGGTATGAGCATCTCTTCGAGCGAGATGCCTCCGTGCTG
>ENA-OVFY01001064-OVFY01001064.1-human-gut-metagenome-genome-assembly--contig:-NODE-1064-length-16106-cov-6.453492_pt1 | contig 16106 bp, 14 predicted proteins | sample MGYA00237766_ERZ505411 | MGnify/ENA primary metagenome ERZ505411 (study PRJEB26158, sample SAMN06016375) | human gut metagenome | biome: human gut; feature: ankylosing spondylitis patient; material... | reverse complement strand
ACGCTCTTCCGATCTTTCTCGAGGAGGGAACGATACAGATAGCACAGCTTCACGGACAGGAATCGCAGGAATATATACAGGAATTAAAGGTACTGACAGAAAAACCGCTGATTCAGGCATTTTCCATAAAGTCGAAGGAAGATGTGGAGCGGGCCCGGGAGAGTGTGGCGGATTATATTTTACTGGATCAGGGAAGCGGCGGAACGGGAAAAGTGTTTGACTGGTCTCTGGTGGGTGAAGTCGGACGACCGTATTTTCTGGCCGGAGGTCTCGGTGTGGAAAATCTGCGGGAAGCGATCGGGATGCTTCACCCATGGGCGGTGGATCTGAGCAGTAGCCTGGAAATTGATGGAAGTAAAGATGCCGGACGGATCCGGCAGGCAGTGGATATTGTAAGAATGGAGGAAACAAAAGATGTCAAAAGGTAGATTTGGAGTACACGGCGGACAGTATATTCCAGAGACGCTGATGAATGCGGTTCTGGAACTGGAGGAAGCCTACAATCATTATAAAAATGACCCGGAGTTCAACCGGGAACTGGCGGAGCTTCTGAATGAATATGCGGGAAGACCGTCCAGGCTGTACTATGCGGCTCATATGACAGAGGATCTCGGCGGGGCAAAAGTGTATCTGAAGAGAGAAGATCTGAACCATACCGGTGCACATAAGATTAATAATGTAATAGGCCAGATTCTCTTAGCAAAGAGAATGGGAAAAACTAAGGTTATAGCTGAAACTGGAGCAGGACAGCACGGAGTTGCAACAGCAACCGGAGCAGCACTTTTTGGTATGGAATGTACAGTATATATGGGTGCTGAGGATATTGAAAGACAGGCGCTTAATGTATTTAAAATGGAGCTTTTAGGTGCTAAAGTACAGCCGGTTACAACAGGAAATTCAACACTTAAGGATGCCACTAATGAGGCTATAAGAACATGGGCTGAAAGAGCAGAAGATACATTTTATGTAATAGGTTCAGCAGTAGGACCACATCCATATCCTAAGATGGTTAAGGAGTTCCAGAGAATAATATCTACAGAGGCAAGAAGACAGATATTAGAGAAGGAAGGAAGGCTTCCAGATGCGGTAGTTGCCTGCGTTGGTGGTGGTTCTAATTCCATAGGTATGTTTGCAGACTTTATGGATGACAAGGACGTTGACCTTATAGGTGTTGAGGCTGGTGGACTTGGTATAGAAACAGGAAAGCACGCATCTGCCATGGCACTTGGTGAACCTGGTGTGCTTCATGGAATGAAGTCTTATCTTTTACAGGATGAAGCTGGTAATATAAAGCTTGCACATTCTATATCAGCAGGACTTGATTATCCGGGTGTAGGTCCGGAACACGCATATTTAAGAGATTCCAGAAGAGCAAAGTATGTATCTATAACAGACTCTGAGTGTATGGATGCATTTATGGAGTTATGCAAGGAAGAGGGCATAATACCAGCGATTGAGAGTGCACATGCACTTGCACATGTGTTAAAGATGGCACAGGGTGAGTATAAGGGCAAGACTATAGTTATGTGCCTTTCAGGACGTGGCGATAAGGATGTTCACACAGTACAGAAGTATCTTAAGGGAGAGGAGACAAACAAGTAATGAATAGAATAGAAGAAAAGATGTCTGCACTTAAGGCAGAAGGTAAGAAAGCATTTATAACATATACAACAGCAGGTCTTCCAGATATGGAAACAACAGCAAAGATTATGCACGCACAGCAGGAGGCGGGCATAGATATTATGGAGCTTGGAGTTCCATTTTCTGACCCTGTAGCTGACGGCCCTGTTATACAGGATGCATCATATGAAGCTATACAGCGTGGCGCAACACTTGCAAAGGTATTTGAGCTTATGAAAAAGGTAAGGGCAGAGGGACTTACTACACCAGTTGTATTTATGATGTATTATAATACTGTATATCATTATGGTCTTGATGCATTTGCAGCTATATGTGCTGAATGTGGCGTTGACGGACTTATTATACCTGACCTTCCATATGAGGAACAGGGAGAGTTGAAGTCTGCACTTGAAAAGGTTGAAGGCGCACCTATATTAATTCAGCTTGTATCACCTGTATCAAAAGACCGTATACCTATGATTACAAAGGATGCAAAGGGGTTTGTATACTGCGTTTCACAGATGGGTGTTACAGGAAAGGGTGCCAACTTCCATGCAAAGATAAAAGAATATCTTGCAGACGTTAAGAAGAACAGTCCGGTACCTGTTATGATGGGCTTTGGAATAAGAACAGCTAAAGATGTAGAGCCGCTTCGCGATATTATAGACGGAGCTATTGTTGGTTCACATTTTATTAAGCTTATGAGAGAACATAACTTTGATACAGAAGCAGTTAAGGATTACATTAAGACATTTAAAGAGGAGATGAATTCTTAGTTTATGGTAACTGAGCTTGTTAAGACTGCCATAGCTACAAAGTGTCTTTATGAAAATGCAAGAATGACTGGCAATTACGAGTGCGCATATTCATTAGGTCTTTTAAGTTATCTTGAAGGACTTGATGAGTACTCTGTAATAACAGAACTTGACAGCATTTATAAAGAAGTTATGGAAAACGAGGACAGAATAAATACACAGGATGAAAAAATAAAACAGCTTGTTAAAATACTTAAAGATTATGAAATTACGCCGAAGTTCGATGCACAGATGGATGAACTTTATCATATGGGCTATCAGAGTAAAAAGCTTTAAAATAATACTTGAAAAAGATAAAGCTGGATTATATAATATATTGTGTGACTTAAGTTAGGTATTGACTTATTCTGAATGTTGCGTTATATTTTACAAATGTAATTAATAAATGAAAGATAGGTGGATGTTAGCGATGACAGAATTGGTTAAGGTTGCAGACATTGATAAAACACATAAGAATCCGATTGCTGAGCTTGTTCAGATAGCATGTAAGTATGATAGTCATATTGAGATTGAGGGCGAAGGAAAAAATATCAATGCCAAGAGTCTTATGGGGATTATGGCATTTGGATTAAAAGAAGGCATCGAAGTGAAAGTTATAGCTGCTGGCAGCGATGAGAACGAAGCAACAGATGCTATTAAAAACTTTTTAACATGTAATGACTGATTAGGGAGGATGTAATTATGAGAACTAAAAAAGTTGAAACAAACGAAATATTTGGTAACGCATTAACAACTGACAAGACAGCAGATACAGAAGTTAAAGAGACAGGCAAACCAGCTGCAAAGAAACCAGCCGCCACTAAGTCAGCAGAAAAGAAGACGGTAAAGGAAGCAGTAGCAGAAAAGAAGGAAGATGTAGCAGCAAAGATAAACGAAGTTAAGGCTGATATTGCAGAAAAGAAAGAAGAAGCTAAAGCAGTAGTAGAAGAAGCAAAGGCTGTTGTAACAGAGGCAAAGGCAGAGGCAGCACCAGCTAAGAAGAGAGGCAGAAAGCCGGCAGCAGAAAAGGCAGCTAAGCCAGCAGCAAAGAAGACAACAAGAAAGACTACAGCTAAGAAAGAAACTGCAAAGAAAGAGCCAGTTAAGAAGGAAGCTGAAACAAAGCCAGCAGTTAAGAGAACAACAAGAAAGACTACAGCTAAGAAGGCTTTAAAGAAGGAAGTATTCTTCCAGTATGAAGGAAATCAGATAGATGAAGAAACACTTCTTGCAAGAATTATAGAAGATGCTAAGAGCCAGAATGTAGAAATCAGTGAACTTGAAATGTACATTAAGCCAGAAGATAAGGCTTGCTATTATGTAGCTAATGGTTTTGCAGGAAAGGTTGACCTTTTCTAAGATTTATTGAATATAATGTCTGAAGTTTAAGAACGGCATACAATTATAAAACAGATATAATATATGTATTTACATAAAGTAGGAAATTACAATTTATTTATGGAAGTATGAGATATTATGTTTCATAAGAATATTTAGTAAAGAATTATAATCAGGACATAGTATATATGGTTTATAAGACAGATTACCAGCAGGTATATGCAGGTAATCTGTTTTATTTTGCGCTTTTATAGTGATTTTGGTTTTAATGTATAAACATTTTATATGTATTTTGTATTGGTATTGCTCTTTATTCTGAACGATTGTATTTTAATTGTTTTTTTGTAAAATCGTTTTGAAAAAAATGTCGAATTGATGTATAATTATACTTAGTTGTAAGAGATAATTTAATAATTTGTTTAGTGCATATGAGAGGTGTAATGATATGTTTGAAGTCAATGATAAAGTTGTTTATGGTGTAGTAGGTGTGTGTGAGATAGAGGATATTGGAAAGCCACCTATTAAGGGTATTGATAAGGATTACTATTTTCTTCAGCCGGTGTATGACAGTAAAGGTATCATATATTCACCAGTTGACAGCAGCAAGGTTATGATTAGAAGTATCATTGATAAGAACAGTTGTGAGAAGCTTATTGCAAGAGCAAAGCATTGCAAGGATGATGAGGAACTGAATGAAAAGGTTCATCCTATGAAGTATGATGAGATGGTAAAGTCACAGGATTTAGTACAGCTTATGCATCTTGTAAGAGCTTTATTTAATATAAAGAACGAAAGAGCCAAAGAATTAAGACGTATGAAGTCGGCAGACAGCAGGATGCTCACAACAGCAAGAAAGCTTTTATACGGAGAGATAGCAGAGTCTATGGGAAAGGGCTTTGAAGAAATGTCAGAGGAGATGGATAACTATCTTTCTGTATTATAGTTTTAGATGTTAATACAGGTATTAAAGCCAGTATGTATGGTAGCTTTAGATATATTATTGATAAAAGCTATCATTTATGCTGGCTTTTATTATGTAGAGGTTGTATACTATATATAATATAAGACGGAAACTAAAATAAAAAAAACGGTTTATTTTTAATTGACAATAAATTAACATATTGTTAAGATATGTGTAAGCAATGAGCCGTGCCAGACGAAAGTCTAAAAAGAGCTGTGCTGGCACAGAGCTCTTTTTTGGACTTTCGTCTGATAGGGCGAACGCCCTACAGTCTAAGAAAGTGTAAGCTTTCTTAGACTTGCACGGCAGCAAGTACCGGATGGAAGTCTAAAAAGACTTGTGCTGGCACAGAACTCTTTTTTATACTTTCGTCTGATAGGGCGAAATATATATTATGGAGGTAAAGTTTGAAGGACGTAAGAGTTATTGAAGTCAAGAAGAGTGTATTTGAAAGTAACGATGAACGTGCAAAGCTTCTAAGAGATGACCTGAAAAAAGAAGGAGTATTTCTTCTTAATCTTATGTCATCGCCGGGTTCTGGAAAGACAACAACACTTACAAGAACCATAGAGATGTTAAAGGATGATATAAGAATAGGTGTTATGGAGGCTGATATAGATTCAGATGTTGATGCAAAGACGATTGCTGATACAGGCGCTAAGGCAATACAGCTTCACACTGGAGGAATGTGTCATCTTGATGCAGATATGACAAGACAGGGCATGGATGAGCTTGGTACAGGGGATGTTGACCTTGTTGTACTTGAGAATGTAGGCAATCTCGTCTGTCCAGCGGAGTTTGATACGGGAGCTGTTAGGAATGTTATGATTCTTTCGGTGCCAGAGGGAGATGATAAGCCACTTAAGTATCCACTTATGTTTTCAGTATGTGATGTTGTGCTTATCAATAAGATTGATGTACTGTCTTACTTTGACTTTGATATAGATAAATGCAAAGAGTATATAGCTAAAAGAAATCCTGATGCAAAGGTTATACCTATATGTGCAAAGACAGGCGAGGGTATGACAGAGTGGATTGGATGGCTTAAGTCACAGGTCACAGAATGGAAAAATGCTTAGTTAATTTTAATAATAAAGAATTATATAAAGAGGATAAAAGCCGCCATATGTATGCGGTAGAAAGGACATTTATGAGTAAAGAAGAATTCAAAAATCCACATCCGGAACTTCCGGTAAGAGAGCCAGTCTTAAGACTTGGCAAGATGATAACAGACAGAGTGCCTATCAAGTTAGGCTTTGAGAAGCTGACAGCAGACAGTCCTGAGTACTGGGGTTTAGCACCTATATGCACAGATGAGCAGGCAGAGATTGCCTTGAAAATGGGTGTGCGTAAGCCAAAGACTCTTAAGCAGATGGTTAAGATAACAGGAATGGAAGAAAAAGAGCTTGAAAAGCAGTTAGAGCAGATGGCGTTTAACGGACTTTTAGAGTATAACTGGGAGAATGAACAGCACGAAAAGCAGTATGTTCTTCCTATGTTTGTTCCGGGAAGTGCAGAATTTACTAATATGAACTCAACAGTACTTGAAGAACATCCGGAGATGGGAAGGTTTTTTGAGCGTATGAGCCGCCTTCCACTTGAAAAGATAACTCCTATGGTGCCACCAGGAGGCGCGGGAATAGGTATGCATGTTATACCTGTTGAAAAGGCTATAGATATGAATAATCAGGCTATTTCGCTTGAAAAGATATCATACTGGTTAGATAAGTATGAAGGAAAGTATGCAGCAAGTCCATGTTCATGCCGTAAGTCAAGAAAAACATATGATGAGGGTTGTGCGGATGACCCAGAGGACTGGTGTATAGCAGTAGGTGATATGGCTGACTATGTTGTAGAAACAGGTAAGGGCGGTCATTATATCACTAAGGAAGAGGCACTTGAAATATTCAAGAAGGCTGAGGATAATGGTTTCGTCCACCAGATTACTAACATAGATGGACAGGATAAGATATTTGCTATATGTAACTGTAATGTAAATGTGTGTTATGCGCTGAGAACCTCACAGTTATTCAATACTCCTAATATGTCACGTTCTGCATATGTTGCAAAGGTTACAAAGGAAAACTGCGTAGCATGTGGAAGATGCGTGGAGTATTGTCCTGCCGGTGCAGTTAAGCTTGGACAGAAGTTATGTACAAAGGATGGCGCAGAAGTCAAGTATCCTAAGATGCCACTTCCATCAGAGCAGAAGTGGGGACCACATATGTGGACAGAGGACTATAGAGATAAGAACAGAATTAACTGTTATGATACAGGTACAGCACCATGCAAGACAGCCTGTCCAGCGCATATAGCGGTTCAGGGTTATCTTAAGATGGCAGCACAGGGAAGATTTAAGGATGCTCTTGCACTTATAAAGAAGGAAAATCCATTCCCAGCAGTATGCGGACACGTATGTAACAGAAGATGTGAGGATGCATGTACAAGAGGAACTATTGACGAGGCTATAGCTATAGATGAAGTTAAGAAGTTTATTGCTATGCAGGACTTAAAGGCTGAAACACGCTATATCCCAGAACCAGTAGTACCAGCAACTAAGGGCTATTTTGATGAAAAGGTTGCTATAATAGGTGGAGGACCTGCTGGTCTTTCATGTGCTTTCTATCTTGCAGAAAAAGGCTATAAGCCAACTGTATTTGAAAAGAATGAAAAAGCCGGAGGTATGCTTGTATATGGTATTCCATCATTTAAGCTTGAAAAGGATGTCGTTGAAGCTGAAATAGACGTTATACGCCAGATGGGTGTAGATATAAAAACAGGTGTTGAAGTAGGTAAGGACATTACTATAGATGAATTAAAGAAGCAGGGATATAAGGCTTTCTATATAGCCATCGGATGTCAGGGCTCAAGAAAAGCTGGAATTGCCGGCGAAGATGCAGATGGTGTAGTATCAGCAGTCGATTTCTTAAAAGAGGCTGGAACAGCTCACGAATATTCACTTGAAGGTGACGTTGTTGTAATCGGTGGTGGTAATGTTGCTATCGATGTTGCAAGAACAAGCACAAGAGTTAGTGATTATAACGTGTCAATGTTCTGCCTTGAGGACAGGGATAATATGCCTGCATCGGATGAAGAAGTTGAGGAAGCACTTGAAGAGGGTGTTAAGCTTGACTGTGGCTGGGGACCTAAGGAAATTCTTACAGAGAATGGAAAGGTTACAGGTATCGTGCTTAAGAAATGTACATCTGTTAAGGATGCAAATGGACGTTTCAACCCACAGTATGATGAGAATGATACTAAGACTATCGCCTGTCGTCATGTATTCTTAAGTATAGGACAGTCTACTATATGGGGCGACCTTCTTAATGGTACTAAGGTTGAAGTTGACGGTGTGAGAGTAAAGGCTGACAAGCTTACATACCAGACAACAGACCCAGATGTATTTATCGGGGGTGATGTATACACAGGACCAAGATTTGCCATAGATGCTATTGCAGCAGGTAAGGAGGCAGCTATATCTATACACAGATATGTACAGCCACACAGCTCACTTACTATCGGACGTAACAGAAGAGATTTCATCGAGCTTGATAAGGATAATATCAAGGTTGAGGGATATGATAACAGCAGTAGACAGGTTCCGGGAGTTAATAAGGCTATTGACACAAAAAAGTCATTCAGGGATGCAAAGCTCACATTTACAGAGGAACAGGTTAAGACTGAAACAGCCAGATGTTTAGGCTGTGGCGCATCTGTTGTTGACCCTAACAAATGTATTGGTTGTGGTATATGTACAACTAAGTGTGAGTTTGATGCCATACATCTTAACAGGGACCTTCCAGAGTGCAGCACTATGAGAAAGAGTGAAGATAAGCTTAAGTATATTCTTCCTTATGGAGCTAAGCAGGCTATTAAGATAAAGTTTTCTGGGAAGAAGAATTAGGGTGTCAGAGGATTGCGTTACCTGATATTATTATATTAATGACGGACGCATAAAGGTCGGGAGGTGTTTTGGTAATAAAGCTTCACGCACCAGAAAGCTGTCTGGATATTTCTAAAACTTTCCGCAGATGCTTTTCTGTGGACGCAGCCGCTCATACGAAACGTCCTGTTTCGTATGAGCTCGATTTGACATCCGTGTCAAATCGCTGCTGTGGGTTGAAGGGAAAGTTTAAGAACTATCATAAACAGCTTTCAAGTGTGCATTACGCATTATTACCAAAAAACCTCCCGGCCTTTATTTGTGACTGCCGTCCCATATCTTATATCGTCCGTCCGTCACAATTATGTCATTGCAAACCACCACATTTGAAGAGAAACAAGACTATGACTAAATAGTTATGAAGACCTTGGAGAGGGTCTGTAAAAACTACTACATATATAATACGAGGAAACAATATGCATGAATTAGGCGTTGTATTTCACATAATAGATGACCTTAAAGAAGTAGCCATCCAGAATGACATAGAAAAGATAACAAAGGTAGTGCTTGAATTAGGAGAAGTGTCGACAGTTATAGACACATACCTGACAGACTGCTGGAAGTGGGCAATTAAGAAAGAAGAGCTGCTAGTGGAGTCAGAGCTTGTTATAGAGAAAATTCCTGCTATAACATACTGTGAAGACTGCCATAACAGATACAGCACAATACAATATGGGAAAACGTGTCCAGAGTGCGGAAGCGGGCATACATATCTGCTTCAGGGCAGTGAATTTAACATTAAAGAAATAGAGGCGTGTTGACATTTTCCTCTGGTAATATTATGATTAAACAGATTGAGATTATAAGGTAATAATATGATGTCAGAGCTGAAAGGTGTCCGTGTCTTAACGGTAAAGCTTTTAAACCGGTACAACATATTGTTTTCTTAGGATATAGAAAGGAATCAATACCATGAGTAAGGAATTAGAGAAGAATTACAATCCTTCAGAAATAGAAGACAGATTGTATCAGAAGTGGCTTGATAAGAAGTATTTTCACGCTGAAGTAGACAGAAGCAAGAAACCATTTACTATAGTTATGCCACCACCTAATATAACAGGTAAGCTGCATATGGGACATGCGCTTGATAACACAATGCAGGATATAATTATCCGTTTTAAGAGAATGCAGGGTTATGAAGCATTATGGATTCCGGGAACAGACCATGCAAGTATATCAACAGAAGTAAAGGTTACTAATGCTTTAAAGGAAGAAGGTATTGACAAGCATGAGCTTGGAAGAGAAGGCTTCCTTAAAAGAACATGGGAATGGAAGAAAGAATATGGTGGAACTATCACAAGCCAGTTAAAGAAGATTGGTTCATCATGTGACTGGGACAGAGAGAGATTTACAATGGATGAGGGCTGTTCTAAGGCAGTTCTTGAAGTATTCTGCAAGTTATATGAAAAAGGTCTTATATACAAGGGCTCAAGAATTGTAAACTGGTGTCCGGTATGTAACACATCTATATCAGATGCAGAAGTTGAGCATGAGGAGCAGGCAGGACATTTCTGGCATATCAACTATCCTGTGGTTGGTGAGGAAGGAAGATTTGTAGAGATAGCTACTACACGTCCTGAAACACTTCTTGGTGACTCAGCACTTGCTGTTAATCCGGATGATGAAAGATACACAGACCTTATTGGAAAGGAAGTATATCTTCCACTTACAGACAGAAAGATACCTATTATCGCGGACAGCTATGTTGACAAGGAATTCGGAACTGGTGTTGTTAAGATTACTCCAGCCCATGACCCTAATGACTTTGAAGTTGGTAAAAGACATAACCTTCCAGAGATTAACATACTTAATGATGATGCTACAATCAATAATCTTGGTGGTAAGTATGCAGGTATGGACAGATATGAAGCAAGGAAAGCCATGGTAGCTGACCTTGATGCACAGGGACTTTTAGTTAAGGTTGAAGACCACGTTCATAATGTAGGTACACACGACAGATGTAAAACAACAGTTGAGCCTATGATTAAGCAGCAGTGGTTCGTTAAGATGGATGAGCTTATCAAGCCAGCCGTTGAAGGCGTTAAGAATGGTGATATCGAGCTTGTTCCAGCTTCTATGGATAAGACTTACTTTAACTGGACTGATAACATAAGAGACTGGTGTATATCAAGACAGTTATGGTGGGGACACAGAATACCAGCTTATTACTGTAAGGATTGTGGTGAGATGGTAGTATCCAAGGATAACGTATGCACATGCCCTAAGTGTGGAAGTACTAATATGGAGCAGGACCCTGATACACTTGATACATGGTTTTCATCAGCACTCTGGCCTTTCTCAACACTTGGATGGCCTGATAAGACACCTGAGCTTGACTACTTCTATCCTACAGATGTACTTGTAACAGGATATGATATTATATTCTTCTGGGTTATCAGAATGATATTCTCAGGATATGAGCAGATGGGCAAGAAGCCATTTGGCAAGGTATTATTCCACGGACTTGTCAGAGATTCACAGGGACGTAAGATGAGTAAGTCACTTGGCAATGGTATCGACCCACTCGAGGTTATAGATAAGTATGGCGCAGATGCTTTAAGATACACACTTATCACAGGTAATGCACCTGGTAATGATATGCGTTTCTACTGGGAAAGAGTTGAGGCAAGCCGTAACTTTGCTAATAAGGTATGGAATGCTTCAAGATTTATAATGATGAACGACCCTGATAATAAGATAAAGGCTACAGATGAGAAGCCAGCTAATCTTACAGCAGCAGACAAGTGGATATTATCAAAGATGAATTCACTTATTAAGGAAGTTACAGACAATATGGAAAAGTACGACCTTGGTATAGCAGTTGCCAAGCTTAATGACTTTATCTGGGAAGAATTCTGTGACTGGTATATCGAGATGGTTAAGCCACGTCTTTACAATGATGAGGATACAACTAAGACAGCAGCTATATGGACGTTAAAGAAGGTTCTTATAGATGCACTTAAGCTTCTTCACCCATATATGCCATTCATTACAGAAGAAATATTCTGTAATATTCAGGATGAGGAAGAGTCTATTATGATAAGCTCATGGCCTGTATATACAGAAGATAATAATTATTCAGAAGATGAAAATGCTATCGAAACAATTAAGACAGCAGTCCGTAACATAAGAAATGTAAGAGCTGAAATGAATGTTGCACCTAGCCGTAAGGCACTTGTATATGTAGTTTCAGAGGATGAAGGAATAAGAAGCATATTTGAAAATGGCAAGGTATTCTTTGCAACACTTGGCTATGCAAGTGATGTAAAGGTTCAGGCTGATAAGACAGACATTCCAGAGGACGCTGTATCTACAGTTATTGCCGGTGCAGTTATATATATTCCTTTCGCAGAGCTTGTTGATATCGACAAAGAGATAGAAAGACTTAAGAAGGAAGAAGATAAGTTACACAAGGAAATAGCAAGATGTAATGGAATGCTTAACAACGAGAAGTTCACATCTAAGGCTCCACAGGCTAAGATAGATGAAGAAAAGGCTAAGCTTGAGAAGTATTCTAATATGCTTGCACAGGTTGAAGAAAGACTTGCGACATTATCTAAGTAATATCTGTTAATCTGGCAAATCGGTTATTATTGGTTTGCCAGACTGACAAAATAGGTACCATAATATAATAAGCAGTAAAATAGTTACAATATATATAATATAAAACATATAATTATGGAGGACAAAAACTATGGCAGATAATTTAATGAAAAAACTCCCATTCACACGTTTTGCTATGGAGATGAGAAGCGGCAAGATAATCAATATTGATGAAGGTTTTGTTAAAATGCTTGGTTACACAGAGGAAGACATGGAAAATGGCCTTACATTCAGGGATATTGTGCCGGATGTTGATTATGAAGGTATAATAACAGAGCTTCGTGAAACATTTATCGACCAGAGATATGCGTGCTACGAACATTTCTTCAAGACAAAGACAGATGAGAAGATAAGAGTTGTCGTATTCATAAGAATAGATAACAAGCTGCTTGAGGGTCACAGAGTATTACGTGTAAGTGTTGGTAATATTTCTAATCTTAAGTAAAGGTGGAGTATAAATGCAGGGATTATTAGATACAATCCAGAAAAACATTGAGTTTGTTGGAATATCACTGCTTCTTATGATTGGTGTATTTGCCATAGCAAGGGGCAGTGAGGTGCTCATAGAAAAAAAGACAGGTGTTAAGTTCACGTCTGAGAAAACAAGGGTCAACAAGACAGTAATTATGGCGATGCTTTCAGCTATCGCGGTAATACTTATGTACTTTGATTTCCCGATACCTTTCATAGCACCGGGCTTTTATAAGATTGATTTCAGTGAGATACCTGTGCTTATAGGTTCATTTATGTTAGGACCTTGTGCCGGAGTTATTATCGAAGCTGTAAAGGTTATACTGCATTTCTGTATGAAGGGAACAACAACTGCATTTGTCGGTGACTTTGCGAACTTCATATTAGGATGTATGTATGTTGTGCCGGCAGCCATTATATATCACACTAAGAAAACAAGAAAAATGGCAATGATTTCACTTATAGCAGGTGGTGTTATACTTGTTATAGCCGGAATGCTTCTTAATGCGTGGTATCTGCTGCCAAAGTACTCAGAGTTATATGGAATACCTCTTGATGTCCTTATTGCAATGGGAACAAAGGTAAATGCATCAATCACAGATGTATTTTCATTTGTTGCACTTGCAGTAGCGCCATTTAACATAATAAAGGCACTCATAGATGGTATTGTGACTGTTATATTGTATAAGTACTTAAGCCATCAGTTGAAGGCATAGTTACATCATAATGACAAAGTGAGTCATATGCATAATTATGTGAAAAAGACAATATAAGTTTTAAAAATATATTTGTAATTTTAAATATACCAACAGCGTGAATATAATCCGTATGTATGTAAATAATATAATCTGATAATGTATTAAAGGAGGATATTATATGCGTAAGTTGAAATGGATTGTAGTTGGCGCTATGCTTATTACTGTCATATCAGTGCTTGTGGGCTGTGGAGCAAAGACTGACTCTGAAAGCGGGAGTAATACTGGTTCAGGAAGTAATAACAGAAATACAGTAGAAAATCTTATGACAGATGCTGCTACAGGAGCTAAGGAAATAGTTACAGATGCGGCAACAGGCATTAAAGAGATAGCCACAGATGCGGCGACAGGTGCAAAAGATATGATGGAAACTGCCAAAGACGGAATGAAAGAGATGGCAACAGAGGTTTCGTCAGCATTTTCAAAGTAAATAAATATAGTATATTTATAGTTTTACGGCTATCTGGTGATATAATGCACTGGATAGCTGTTTTTTTGATTTGTGACTTATTTGTGATTTAATGTAAGTCTATTGTAAATGTCTGGTAGGTTTGATATACTGATAGAAAATACTTTTAAAGGGAGAATAGCAGTGAAAGACGGATATATCAGAGTAGCAGCGTTGACACCTAAGATAAAAGTGGGTGACTGTGTATTCAATGGAGAACAGATAAAGAAGCTTATCAGCGAAGCATATGCATGTGATACGGCAGTAGCGGTATTTCCAGAGTTATGTATAACAGGATATACATGTAATGACCTGTTCTTACAGGACACACTTATCAATGAAGCTATGGGTGTGCTTCTTGACATAAGGGATTATACATCAGCTTATGAGGGTATGCTTGTTATGGCAGGACTTCCATATATGTATCATGGAAAGCTGTACAATGTTGTTGCAGCGGTTATGAACGGACATATAAAGGGACTTGTACCTAAGATGTTCATACCTAATTATGGTGAGTTTTATGAAAGAAGACAGTTTACAGAAGGTTTTAAGAAAAATGTGACTGTTAAGATAGATAAGGATGAGGTGTACTTTGGTGGAAGCCTTATATACAGCTTTGACAATTGCCCTAAGTTAAAGGTGGCAGCAGAGATATGTGAGGACTTGTGGACACCACAGCCACCAAGCATAAGACATGCGCTTAATGGTGCTACGCTTATAGTAAATGCATCGGCAAGTAATGAAACTATAGGAAAGGCAGCTTACAGGAAAAATCTTGTAAAAGGTCAGTCGGCAAGGCTTGTATGCGGTTATGTGTATGCAAGTTCAGGTGATGGCGAATCGACACAGGATATTGTGTTTGGCGCACACAACATAATAAGTGAGAATGGTTCACTGCTTGCAGAAGCCACAAAGTTTAAGAATGAAGCTGTATATGCAGATATTGATATTGACAGGATATGGTCTGAAAGAAGGAGAATGTCTACATTTACAGTTGATGAAGATAAAGCAGCGGATGAGGGCTATGTATATGTAAGCTGTCCTGATATTATGCAAAGAGAGCTTAAGCTTAAGAGATTTTTTGACAAAGCACCATTCGTACCGGATGACAAGTATGAAAGGGATGCAAGATGTGAGGAAATTCTTGACATACAGACATATGGACTTAAGAAAAGACTTGAGCATACAGGCTGCAAGAGTGCTGTTATCGGTATATCAGGCGGACTTGACTCCACACTTGCACTGCTTGTTACTGTAAGGGCATTTGACCTTTCAGGACTTGACAGAAAGGGAATAACATGCGTTACAATGCCCTGCTTTGGAACAACAGACAGGACATATAATAATGCTGTCAAGATGAGTGAAAAGCTTGGAGCGACACTTAGGGAAATCAACATAAGAAAGTCAGTTAAGCAGCATTTTGAAGATATTGGACATGATGAGTCAGTTCATAATGTTACTTATGAGAATGGACAGGCAAGAGAGAGAACACAGATACTTATGGACATAGCTAACCAGACAAATGGTATGGTTATAGGTACAGGCGATATGTCAGAGCTGGCACTTGGCTGGGCAACGTACAATGGCGACCATATGTCGATGTATGCCGTCAATGCGTCCGTACCGAAAACCCTGGTGCGCCATCTGGTGCAGTATTATGCGGACACCTGCGGGGAAAAAGCACTTTCCGATATCCTTCTGGATGTGCTCGACACGCCGGTCAGCCCGGAACTGCTGCCGCCGAAAGATGGTGTCATTTCTCAGAAAACAGAAGATCTCGTCGGACCGTACGAGCTTCATGATTTCTTCTTATACTATATGCTGCGTGTGACGTACGAACCGCTCAAGATTTACCGTGTGGCAAAACTTGCATTTGCCGGTGTCTACGATGATGCGACGATCTTAAAATGGCTGAAAACGTTCTACTGGAGATTTTTCGCGCAGCAGTTCAAACGCTCCTGCCTGCCGGATGGCCCGAAGGTCGGAAGCGTTGCGGTATCCCCGCGCGGCGACCTGCGTATGCCGAGTGATGCGTGCGTGAAGCTCTGGAGAGAGGAACTCGACCAGCTGTAAAAAACAAAACAGGAAATACGGAAAGAAACAAAGATAATCCAAATTGGTGCAGGGAATCAGATCGGAAGAGCGTCGTGTAGGGAAAGAGTGTAGATCTCGG
>ENA-OVFY01000957-OVFY01000957.1-human-gut-metagenome-genome-assembly--contig:-NODE-957-length-17235-cov-22.910477_pt1 | contig 17235 bp, 18 predicted proteins | sample MGYA00237766_ERZ505411 | MGnify/ENA primary metagenome ERZ505411 (study PRJEB26158, sample SAMN06016375) | human gut metagenome | biome: human gut; feature: ankylosing spondylitis patient; material... | reverse complement strand
CGTTATGGGTATCTTAACTGGGTACCGAGGCTGACAACCAGCAGAAAACTCTTTTACAAAAGTAATTCTCACAAGAGTGTGGTTTAATGCCACACTCTCCTTTGCATGTGAGGTATAAGTGGCAACAAAGGTAGATAAGAAAAACGCAATACGACAAGGTATTACAGAGGCGGAAATCGTATACTGCCAAAATTTGGCAGGTAAAACATTTCTGTATGTTTGTGGAGATGAATATTTTGAAGTTTCTTTTCCAATAGATCACTTTCTACATTTAACAGGAGTGGAGACAAGACTTTCGGCCAAGGATTTTTATAAGAATGCAAAAAAATCTATTCTTACAAATAATCAGTTCTATTTTGACGCAAGACATGTATATGCAAATGCCAAAAGGAAACTTCCGTGTTTAAAACGCTTGCCGGAATTAACGAATGAAATGGTATGTGTTCTAAAAAATATGGAAACCATGACAATTACATATAAACTCAGCGTTACAAATTTGGAATTTACAGGAAGTGTGACAAGAAAGCCAAAACGGTATACTGGGAAAAAAGATTAAGAAAAGAATAAAGAGCTGGTTTTAATTGTAAAATTTATGGGGAACTAACATCAGCTTATTGACATAAATTTAAAAATAAGTATAATAATAGTTGAGTAGTTGTTCAATTATTATTATTTGGAGGTGAATATATGCCAAAAACGTCTTATATTTGTAATTGCGATGTAATTCATGAGGATATTGTGAATGATGTGAAATCCAAGATGCAGCCAAAAGATGATTATATCCAGTTGGCTTCTTTGTTTAAGCTATTTGGAGATGGAACTAGAGTACAAATCTTACACGCTCTAGAACAGAGTGAGATGTGTGTATGTGATCTTGCAGTGCTACTGGGGGTAACAAAATCTGCAATTTCGCATCAGTTAAAGGCATTACGCCTAGCGAATCTGGTAAAATTCCGTAAAGAAGCACAGATAGTTTACTACTCGCTGGCAGATGATCATGTGAAAGAGATTATTGACAAGGGATTTGAGCATCTTTGGCAGAAATAATATTTTTTAACATTATAGTTGAGTAATTGAACAACTAAACAAATTGTAAGGAGATTATCATGAAACGCATATTTCTATTAAAAGGGTTGGACTGTCCAAATTGTTCCGCAAAAATTGAAAAAGAAGTCGGAGAGTTGGATGGAGTGCAATCCTCAGTGGTAAATCTGATGAAGCAGACGCTTACAATCAATGTTGCTCAGACAGCCGCAGATACGATAGCCAGTCAGATTGAAACGATTGTTCATAGCCATGAGCCAGATGTGGAAGTTTCTGAAATTGTACAGGAATCTTATATACCGGAAAAAAAGCAGGAGGCCAATGAATCCTATAACAATGAGGATAAGAAGTTGACAGTTCGTTTAGCGACTGGTGCAGCAATCTATGCCATTGGTATGGCATTGACTGTTTTTGCGAAAGTGCCACTGCCTATCGAGTTAGCTTTTCTCATTGTTTCTTATGTTATTCTTGGTGGAGATGTTGTATGGCAGGCTGTGAGGAACATTTCAAAGGGGCGTGTATTTGATGAACATTTTTTGATGAGTGTTTCTACGATTGGGGCTTTTGTCATTGGTGAATATCCAGAAGCAGTTGCTGTTATGCTATTCTATCAGGTAGGTGAATTTTTTCAGTCATTGGCTGTTAAGCGTTCCAGAAAATCTATATCAGACTTAATGGATATACGTCCAGATTCTGCTACAGTAAGAAGAAATGGGGAATTGATTACCATATCTCCAGAAAATGTCTCCATTGGTGAGATTATTATTGTAAAGCCTGGTGAAAAAATTCCATTAGACGGTGTGGTATTGGATGGAGATTCTATGCTGGATACAAGGGCCTTAACAGGAGAATCAGTTCCGAGAAGTGTTCATAAAGGAGACGAAGCACTTTCCGGTTGTATGAATCAGACGGGTGTCTTAATGATTAAGACAACAAAAGCATTTGGTGAATCTACGGCTTCAAAGATTATTGATCTTGTGGAAAATGCGTCAAGCCGAAAAGCACCAACAGAAAATTTTATTACTACATTTGCACGTTATTATACACCTGTGGTTGTAATCTTAGCAGCTTTTCTGGCGATTCTGCCACCGATCATTCTTGGCGGAGGCTGGACAGAGTGGATTCGCAGAGGATTTGTTTTCCTTGTGGTATCTTGTCCATGTGCATTGGTTATTTCAATCCCGCTGACTTTCTTCGGCGGCATTGGTGCAGCATCTAAACGAGGTGTTCTTGTAAAAGGAAGCAATTATTTAGAGGCACTTAATAATGTCAGCGTTATTGTGTTCGATAAAACCGGAACACTTACAAAAGGTGTTTTCAATGTGACGGATATTTTGCCTGCAAATGGATTTTCAAAAGAACAGGTTCTGGAGTATGCGGCAGAGGCAGAGAGTTTTTCTAACCATCCTATTGCAAAATCCATTCTTGCTGCTTATGGAAAAGAAATTGATCAGTCAGTGATTTCTGATTATAAGGAAATTTCAGGATATGGAATCAGTGTAATGGCAGGGGAAAAGAAAGTTTTTGCTGGCAATACGAAACTTATGGATACAGAATGTATAGAGTACACAACCTGTGAAAAAGCAGGTACAAAAGTTTATTTGGCTGTAGATGGTCAATATGCAGGATGTATTTTGATAACAGATGAAGTGAAGCCGGACAGTAAAAAAGCAATTTCTGACCTGAAACATATCGGCGTGGAAAAAACAGTCATGCTTACCGGTGATGATGAAAAAATTGGGAAGTCTGTTGCAGAAGAATTGCAGTTGGATGAATATTATGCACAGCTGCTTCCTGACCAAAAAGTGGAAAAGGTTGAGCTTTTAGATAGTAAAAAGAGACCGGGAAGCAAATTGGCTTTTGTTGGTGATGGTATCAATGACGCTCCTGTCCTTGCCCGTGCAGATGTTGGTATTGCAATGGGTGGGCTTGGTTCGGATGCGGCCATTGAAGCAGCAGATGTAGTTCTGATGACAGATGAACCGTCTAAGCTGGTGGACGCGATTGAAGTAGCAAAAGCGACAAAACAGATTGTCATGCAGAATATAGTGATTGCTCTTGGGATTAAGAGTGTGTTCCTGATTCTTGGCGCTCTTGGTATTGCGGGAATGTGGGAAGCTGTATTTGGTGATGTAGGCGTTACCATAATTGCTGTTTTGAACGCAATGAGAATTTTGAAAAAATAGGAAATGAGGTGGGAATGTGAAACGAAAACTGATTCTGTTAGTTGTTACGATTGTTTTTCTTGTAGGTTTTGGTGTCATTTTACATTCACCGCCTTCTATGATTGATGCAGTCACAGGAGCAACACCGAAGTCAAAAAAGGCGGCTCAAGCCTCCGCACAGTTGGAAGGCTCTTATGTTCTCGGTATTAATATGATGTCAGATGGTCTCGACAACGAGAACACCCGGAATAAATTAAAAGAATTGGCACTGGACGATTCGGAAACAAATGAAACAGATCTCATGAAAACGGACATTAGTTTTCGGTTATATGTATCTGAGACGGATTATCCGCTTGTCAGTTATGCTAAGAAACTCTGTGACAGGTTGAAACAGGCCGGTTTTTCCGTAGATCTGAAAGAGTACAGTAACACAATGATGCTATCAAGAGTGGTAAGTGGAAAGTATGATGTATTCCTGGCATCGGATGATTTTATTGACGTTACAACGCTAACACAGATGGACTATATGATCATGGACAGCGAAGAAATGAGGTGAGCGGGAATTTATGAGAAAATGGAATACGATTTTGTCTGTTTTAATGCTTCTCATTTTTATGATTCATGGAATCATGGGCAGCTTTATGCTGAACGGAGTTGGAAGTAGTGCAGGGAAACTTCTTGCATGGATTGGTGTTGGTATTCTTGTTGTGCATACGGTGATTGGTGTCATCCTGACAGTTCAGAGTTTACAGACAGCGAAGCAATCAGGAAAAATGTATCTGAAACAGAACGCCATATTTTGGGCGAGACGAGCCAGTGGGATGGCAATACTGATTCTGCTGTTATTCCATATTGGCTTGTTTGGAAAGGTGCAGAATGGGACATATATTTTGTTCCCTTTTACAACGGTAAAGATGGTAACTCAGCTTTTGTTCGTAGCGGCAATCTTTGTTCATATTTTTATCAATATACGCCCATTGCTCGTATCACTGGGAATCATTAGTTATAAAGAACGAAGGAGCGATATTTATTTGATCCTTTCGGTGCTTCTTCTTTTTATAGCGGGAGCGGTTATTTTATATTATATTGGGTGGCAATATCTATGAGTAAGACAATTATTATTATAGGTGCTGGACTGGCAGGACTTTCAGCGGCTTTGCAGGCAGCGGAAAATGGATGCAATGTAAAACTGGTTTCCTCCCTTCCGTCAGAGCGGGCACAGTCTGTTATGGCGGAGGGCGGTATCAACGCAGCTTTGAATACAAAAGATGAAAACGACAGTCCCGAAGAACATTTTACAGATACAATAAAGGCAGCATGTGGTCTGGCAGATCCAAATGCAGTTTGGGGAATGACACAGGCAGCACCGGAGCTGGTGCACTGGCTGCTAAAACTTGGAGTTAAATTTAACATGAGTGGCTATGATGATGTGGATCTGCGGAATTTTGGCGGGCAGAAAAAGAAACGGACTGCTTTTGCACAGAGCGATACCGGGAAGCAGATCATGACAGCTATGATAGACGCTGTTCGCAGGAAAGAAGCATCTGGTATGGTAGAACGGTTCAGCCATCATTCTTTCCTAACACTTCGTCTGTGTGGCAATATTTGTTGTGGCTGCGTAATCAGGGATGAATACAGTCAGGAGACTGTGGAATTACCGGGGGATGCGGTTATTGTTGCCACCGGTGGTATGCACGGATTGTTTGGAAATACAACGGGTTCGCTGAGCAATACAGGAGAAGTCACCGCAGAATTGTTCCGGCTTGGTGTTCCTCTGGCAAATGGCGAGATGATCCAGTATCATCCGACAACTGTGAAATGTGGTGGAAAACGCATGCTCATCAGCGAGGCGGCCAGAGGGGAAGGTGGCAGGTTGTTTGCCATGAAAGATGGAAAACAATGGTATTTCATGGAGGAAAAATACCCGGAGCTTGGAAATCTGATGCCACGAGATATTACCGCCAGAGAGATATGGAAGGTCAGCCATGAATCAGAGGTATTTCTTGACATGACGGAAATATCGGAGGAGATTATTTCAAATAAGCTATCTGGTCTGGCAGACGATTGTATGACCTATCTGCATAAAGATATACGAAAGGAACCGGTGTCTGTTTTACCGGGAATTCACTATTTTATGGGAGGCATTCTGGTGGATGAGCAGCACAGAACGCCGATTCAGAATCTTTACGCTGCCGGAGAATGCTGTGCCCAATATCATGGTGCCAACCGTCTTGGTGGAAATTCTCTGTTAGGAGCGTTATACGGAGGACGTGTTGCGGCAAAATCAGCATGCGAACAGGCAGATGTAGTAGATCTATCTTGTGCGACACAGATAGATTTTCCACCAGCGTCTCAAATTTCAGAAATAAAGCAATTAAACAAAGTGATGCAGGAGACTATGGGCGTTGTCAGAAATGAGAATACGTTGTTAAATGGGATTCAAACGGTACAAGCGCTGACAGGAAATCTTCCATTGCTTGGCATGGCAGTTCTAAAGAGTGCTCTTGCAAGAAAAGAAAGCCGTGGTGCACACTGGCGGGAGGATTATCCGAAGAGCAATGACGATGATTACCTTAAAACAACGGTAGCCAGATTTGATGGAAAGCAGATACAGATTTCCTTTGTACCTGTTCCAGAAAGGCGGTGATTCACTTGGTATATAAAATAAGAATCAGGCGGCAGGAGAGTCAGAAATCAGACAGTTATTGGCAGGAATTTGAGTTTGACGGAAGCAAAAACAGCTCTGTTGCCACTGTTCTAAAGGAATTGAACAGTAGAACCCCTTTGAAAGATAACTCAGGAAATATAGTTACTCCCATCAGCTGGGAATGTAGCTGTATGGTGCGAAAATGTGGGGCTTGCGCCATGCTGATTAACGAACGTCCGAGGCTGGCATGCTCTACATTTCTACATACGTTAAAAGGTTCTACAATCACCTTGGAACCTTTAAGCAAATTTCCGCTTGTAAGAGATTTGATCGTTGACCGGTCAATTCTGTTTGAAAATTTGAAAAAACTGAACCTTTGGCTTGAAAGTGAAGCTTATATGAATCCGTGGACACATGAACCGAGATACCAGTCGGCACGCTGTCTGATGTGTGGCTGCTGCCTTGAAGTGTGTCCTAACTTCTCTGCAAATGGGACTTTCGCAGGCGCTGTTGCTGCAGTCAACGCATTTCGGATTCTGAATGAAGAACAGGAAAGCACTCATTTGAATGAGATTTCTGCTGAATATAAGAAGAAATATTTTGAGGGATGCGGGAAGTCGTTATCTTGTCATGATATTTGTCCGATTGGTCTGCCTGTGGAAGAACTGCTTGTAAGGTCGAATGCAGCGGCTGTTTGGGGCAAATAAAATGGATGATAAAAGCTATAATGAATGTATGAAGAGAATCAAAAACTTGATTCTCTTTTTTTAAAATACATACATTGACAAATATCTATGTATATATTATATTGAACATAGACAATGATCAATGTGAGGTGTCAATATGAATGCAATGGATGTGGCTTTGATATGCAAGGCTTTGGGCGATGCGAACCGGCTGGAAATTGTACAGATGCTGTCGGATGGAGAAAAGTGCGGGTGTAAACTTTTGGAAAGATTTGAAATTACCCAGCCAACTTTATCCCATCATATGAAGATACTGGTAGGATGCGGCCTTGTGAATGATCGTAAGGAAGGAAAATGGCATCACTATTCTTTGAATTGTGAGACATTGATGAATTACAAACACTTTATAGAATCCCTTACTTGCCTTGGATGCGGTGACGGGGATTGTTGTAAATAATTTAAGGAGAGCAGATATCATGAAAAAAGAATCAAATTCAGGAATTAGTTTTTTCCAGCGTTACCTGACTGTAACCTGCCAAACATCAATCTGGGGCAGTTGCAGATAATTCTCGCAGCAGCGGGCTTACTTTCTGTATTAGCAACGGTTAGCTGTACGTTGTTCCTGTCTGCAAAATGTAAAGACACATTGACAGTTTTGCTGATCTCTATTGTAGTTCTTCTCATGCCGCTTTTTGCTTATGTGGCGATGGGAGCAACATGGCTCTCTACCATACTTCCATCTGCCGGAATTGGTATGCAGAACAATTTCCTTTCTCAGCTTGCAGATTTCAATTATCTGAATATCGGTGGAATGAGTTTCTGGACACCGCATGTTATTTTGATTTCGGCAGGAATTGAATTATTTGTGTTTACATTCTTGGCGATTCATTCCTATTGCAGACATCAGGTAGCATAAAAGAAGTTCAAAATAGAACGAATAGGTTATCTGCAGCGCGACGGCAAAAGAAAAAAAGCCGTCGCAGAGCAGACACATTTTCACGCGCCTATGAAACGGCGGCTTTGATTTTCAGAGCCGCCGTTTCTTTGCATTTGCACAAACCTATGATGAATTTTCCGGAAATATTGTGGTTAATAGCGATTTAAACTGTTGTATTTGTTTAAAAATTAAAAAATATCTAATGAGTCTTCCGCATCTACCCACATCTGCAAATTTCCATCAAGATATAATTTGGCATATTCAAGAGGTTCATCAATGGCGAGTGCGTTTAATGCACAGTCTGATCCTGGTGTGGTTTTTAAGTTCTTTTCAGCTTCCCAACAGTCAATGCGGAGCATATAGCCAACAGAGGTGTAAACATCAATACTGTTGCGCTTGGGATTGTATTCTGCAAATATTGTTCTCATCGTATCAAATCTCCTTATCGTTAAATCAATCATTTGTTGCAAAAATCAGAAGCATTTCAATCAGTTCACAATGTCACTTTTATTTTGTGTTATACTGTTTTATATAATTTTCTTGCCCTTGTTTTTGCCCTTATCAGAGTTCGTAAACACTGGTGGGACGATATAACGCAAGGGAAACAATAAGGAAAAGCTCACCTGCGATAAACTTTGTGTTTTCAAGGGATTGAGAGATATTTGATAATAAAATATAACAGTTATTAAATCCCTTGGAATATATGAAATCTCAATTCAAGTTTGTCTGATTCACACACAATTTAATAACAAATTTACATAGCACTTTAGCCAAAATGGTTAAGGTGCTATTTTTTTACCACAAAAGGAGGAGCAAAATGTCATATAAATTAGTAATTGCTGAGAAACCCTCGGTGGCACAGTCCATTGCAAAGGTAATCGGTGCAGATAAGAGAGAGGACGGCTACCTGGAGGGCAATGGTTATATTGTCAGCTGGTGTGTGGGGCATCTGGTGGAGCTTGCCCCACCGGAGTCCTATGATGAGAAATATGAAAAGTGGAGATATGAGGATCTTCCAATCCTGCCTTCAGAATGGAATTACCAGATTGCAGAAGCAACCCGAAAGCAGTTCGGAATTCTGAAAAAACTGATGGAAAGAGAGGATGTAACCGGATTAGTGGAAGCCACTGATGCCGGACGAGAGGGAGAGCTGATCTTCCGGCTTGTATATGATCAGGCAAAATGCAAAAAGCCATTCGAGCGCTTATGGATTTCTTCAATGGAAGACCAGGCGATTTCGGATGGTTTTTCTCATCTGAAAAATGGCAGGAAATATGATGATCTCTACCGGGCGGCACTATGCAGGGAGCGAGCGGACTGGATTGTTGGAATGAATGCAACCAGGTTATTTTCAACTTTGTATGGACAGACACTGAATGTTGGAAGAGTCATGACACCGACACTTGCCATGATCGTACAGAGGGAGGCAGAGATTGATGGATTTAAGCCGGAACCAATTTACAGACTGTCCATCAGCTGCGGAGGCATTACGGCATTATCAGATCGTTTCGAGAAGAAACAGGATGCAGAGAATATCCTGAATGTGCTGAAAGAACAAAAGGCCGCACAGGTGACAAAGATTGATCCGGCAGATAAGCAGGAGAAGGCACCACAGCTCTACAGCCTTACTGCGTTACAGAGAGATGCCAACCGTTTTCTGGGATTCACGGCACAGCAGACACTTGATTATACACAGAGTCTTTATGAAAAGAAACTGGTAACCTATCCGAGAACAGACAGCCGTTTTCTCACAGAAGATATGGAAAGCATGATTCATGATCTAGCAGGAAAGATGGCTGCAAAATTTGGATATACCAGAAAAATGGTGGTTCATCCGAAACAGGTAATCAAAAACAGCAAGGTCAGTGATCACCATGCAATCATTCCTACGGTCAATGTGGCAGATGCAGAGTTTGGTAAATTGCCATCCGGGGAGCAGAAGGTATTGAGCCTGATTACAGCCAGACTGTTATCGGCTCTGGGAGATCCGGCAGTGAGAAATGAAGTGGATGTGGAATTTACCTGTGCAGATACAGTATTCAGGGCAAAGGCAAAGAACATCAGGGAAAAGGGATGGAGAGATATTCAGGAATGGATCATGGGAGGCAGTGCAGAAAGCACAGATTCTAAAAATAACAGGAAAGAAAAAAGTGAGAATGCTGATATGCTGGCCTGCATTGCAACTCTGACCAACGGAAAGTCTTATCCATTACAGAATCCTAAGATGGAGGAAGGAAAGACCACACCTAAGAAACATTTTACAGAGGACAGTTTACTGTCTGCAATGGAGAGAGCCAGAGCAGATGAGATGCCGGATGAAGTGGAGAGGAAAGGAATCGGAACCTCCGCAACCAGAGCAGCTACGATTGAGAAGCTGGTCCGTATCGGATTTGTGGAACGTAAAGGAAACAAAAAGACAAAGTACCTTCTTCCGACACATAAGGGAGTTGCACTGATCACGGTCATGCCGGAGCAGATCCAGTCCCCATCCATGACAGCAGAATGGGAGCAGAAACTTCTGGATGTTGAGAAGGGAGCATTCCGGGATGCAGAGTTTATGAACGAAATCGAAGGGATGATCACGGAACTGGTCAGAACCTATAAGATCATCGAAGATGCAGAAGTGCTCATGCATCCGGTACTGGAAGAAATCGGAACATGCCCTTGCTGTGGCAGGCATGTAGTCGAGAGGCAGAAAGGATATTCCTGTGAGAACAGGCAGTGTAATTTTGTGCTGTGGAAGCAGAACCGATTCTTTGAAGCTCTTGGCAAAAAGATGACCAAGCCTGTGGCTATAAAACTTCTTTCTGATGGAAAAGTGGCACTGAAAGGCTGTAAGTCAAAGAAGACCGGAAAGACCTATGATACAACGGTCATCATGACAGTGGATGAGAAACAGAGAGCAGTATTTGAACTGAATTTTGAGAAGGGAGCAGACAAATATGGAAAAAGCAAAAACAAGAAAGATTAAAAAGTGGGATGAAGTACACGGAGAGCACGAGGTGGAAGTATCGGACAATACCGGAGGATGTGAGCCGGAAGAGGTGGCTGGAGCCAGCCCTTCCATCAGCAGAAATCCGATGAGGAGCATCGAGGATATGGTGGAGCAGAACGACAACAGCTTTGATGGTGTGATCAATAATGTGAAAGTGGAACCGGCAGCAGGCACTTTGGAAATTGTACCGGATGATAAAAAATCCGTATTGGAAAAATTAAAGGAACAGAGGAAACAGATGCAGTTCCCTGTGCCTGTTTCTGATAGAAAGCCGGTTCCGGGATGTTGTTTTGAAAGAGAGTTCCAGGGATGGTAACAAGATCAAAACGAATTGAGCTGAGAGTGACCGCAGATGAACTCAGGCAGATTCATGAGCGTATGCAGGAGGCTGGTATTTCCAGTCTCACTGCATATATGATCAGGATGGCACTTCACGGATATGTCATTGTGATGGATCTTTCTGACTTAAAAGAAGTCCTTCGTCTTTTACAGATATCCGGAAATAATCTGAATCAGTATGCAAAAAAGGCAAACGAAACAGGCAGCATTTATCATGAGGATATCGAAGAACTGAGAACAAATCAGAAAGAGATTTTGCAGGAAATGAGAAAAGTGCTGGACAGACTGACAGCAATTATGTAAGGCAGGTGAGAAGATGGCGGCAACAAAACTGATAGCAATGCACCAGAATAAAGGCCGGAGTGTGATGCGGTGTCTGAAAGACAGGACCGATTATGCCATGAATGGAGAAAAAACGGATGAGGGAAAATATATTTCGTCTTATCAGTGTAATCCGGAGCTTGTTGATCTGGAATTTGCTCAGGCAAAAAAGGAATATCTGCATAAGACATGGCGGCAGCCTAAGGGAGATGTGATTGCATATCAGATCCGCCAGTCCTTCAAGCCGGGAGAGATTACACCGGAGGAAGCAAACAAAGTCGGATATGAAACCGGCATGAGATTCACAAAAGGAAAGCACGCATTTATTGTTGCAACTCATGTGGACCGGGCACATATTCATAACCATATCATTTTCAATTCCACCAATCTGGAATGTGACCGGAAGTTCCGGGATTTCTGGTTTTCCGGAATAGCATTGCAGAGACTCAGCGACATTATCTGTCTGGAGCATGGGTTTTCTGTCATTCCAAAGGTAAAGCCGAGTGAGAGGCAGCGGAGAACAAAGTACCCGGAACGTGTGAGCATGAGGGATGTCATCCGGGAAGATATTCTGAAATGCCTGGATCAGAAACCGGCAGATTTTGAAGAACTTCTGAAACTTTTACAGGCAGAAGGATATGAAATCAAGCGTGGAAAGCATACCGCAGTCTGTGGAAAAGAGCAGAAACGTTTCATCCGGTTCCGCTCACTTGGAGAGGATTTTACAGAAGAAAATCTGAAAAAAGTGATTGCCGGAGAGAAAGAGCTTCCCGAACGAAATGAAAAAGTGCCAGAACGGAAAGAAGCAAAACCGGAAAAGCGTAAGTTTGATCTGGTAGTTGATATTCAGGAAAAAATGGCACAGGGAAAGAACGGAGGATATGTCCGGTGGGCGAAAAAATATAATGTGAAACAGTTTGCGGAATCTATTCTGTTTTTACAGCAGCATGATATTCACGATAAGGAAACGCTGGATGCATTGGTGGACGGGAGCTCTGCAAAATACCATGAGCTTATGAAAACCATCAAAGATGCAGAGGAGAAGATGGCAGCAAATAAAGTGATCAAGACTCACATTATCAATTATGCCAAGACCAGGGAAACATATATTGCCTACCGAAAATCAGGATACAGTAAGAAATTTTACGAGGCACACCGGGATGAGATTACTCTTCATAAGGCAGCAAAGGAAGCATTTTCAAAACTGCCGGATGGAAAGATTCCAAAGGTAAAGGATCTGAATGAAGAATTTGCAAGACTGCTTTCAGAGAAAAAGGCAGCTTACAGCGAATACAAGAAAATAAAAAAAGAGATGCGGGATTATCAGATAGCGAAGCAAAATGTGGAATCCTTCTATGCTGCTCAGCAGAGCTGGGACATAGAGGAAGACATGAAAAAGAAACGGCAGCAGGCGAGGTAAGCATACGAGCAATCATCAAAAATACAAATGGGTGGTTGCTCTCTTTTTTTATATTCCGGCAGAGCAGGAATGTATCAGCACTCACGAAGTGAGGGCGCGGTTTGTCATCGAAGATGACATTCTAAGGGGATTGGGGATGTGCCTCCAACAAGCAAAATGCGCCCGTGTACGTACGGGGGCACTGCTTGCTAACTTGCGAAGCAACAACGATTGCGGCCTTAATGAGCCGCTATTTTAAGAAAAGGAGAACAGGATGGAAGATAGAAATACAGAGACAAAAGATATAGAGCAGGGAATGGTTATGGCAGCAGATGTAACAGATATCAGATTGACACAGGCAGGATATTACTGGGATGCAGGGTATAATGAATTTGATTTCTCATGCAAGATCAATGGAGAAATGGATATCCTTCACATGGTACAGCAGAGGCATGATGATGGATATGGTCTTGTTATCCGAGCAGAAAAGAATGATATCTGGGATAGAATTTCAGGAAGTGAAGCCTTCCGGCTGGAAGAAAAGCTGTTAGATGAAGTGCAGTACAGAAGCTATCATAATAGAATAGAGAAACTGACTTCATTATCAGACTGTCAGGAGATGCATTTTGAACTGATGGAAAATGATAATCCCAACCTGAATCATGTGATTGGAAAACTATGGACAGAACTTGGACAGAAAGAAAATATGCTTTCTGCAAAAGTAATTGAAGATTTCCGGGAGCAGACAGAGGAACATTTTCATCCGGTGGACGGAATGAATGTCGAAGAGATTGAAGAAATGGTGTCATATTATGTGCAGGCAAAAATTATAGAAAATAATCTTGATGCACAGGTGGAAAATGTGATTCTGTCCGGTAGCAGATGCAGAGGAATTGAGAAAATCGGTTCTGATCTGGATGTGGTGGTGGACTACAAAGGTACCGTCAGGGAAGATGATTTTTTTAATATACTGCATGAGGATGGATTTACGATTGCAGGTATTGCAGTAGACATCAATCCTATCACGGAGGACAAGACTGGACCGTTGGCAGAGTATCTGGAATCATCGGAACAGTATCTGAAGGAAAAGGTAGCAGAGAAAAAACTGGAAAAGCCGTCTGTGAGAGAAAAAATAAAACTGGCGAAACAGGTATCACAGGATAAGAGAACGGGGAATATTGAAAGGTCAAGAAATGCTGAAAGATAGCAGAAGTAAAAAATAGATTGGAAGAATCAGTTAAAAAAGCTGAAAGACCAGATGGGATGTGAAATAAATATGGAAACGCTGAAAACTGGGAAGATATACGGTATAGTATTTATTGAAGAATATTAGATCATATTCAGGAGGGTTTCAGAATGAAAGAAGTTTATATTACAGCGGAAGAGAGAAAAAAGTGCCAGAAGGTAGCAGATGCATTTGCTGAACTTTATGAGATTGAGAATATTCTCGTCATGGATGCGGGCAGGTATGGATTTGTTAAACTTCAATATTACAGTAAACAAAGAGGTTTTGAGAATGTTTTTACTTTTGTTGACAGTAAGAGCCTGTTTGATGATCTGTGGCAAGAGTGGTTTGATACAAAGCTGATTCTTCGTGCAAAAGAAACACCTATGCAAGAAATGGATTACGAGGAAATTTTCAACTGTCTGTCTGAACAGGAGAAAAATGAACTGTTGGACAGAAAAAAAGAATTTGCCAAGGCAGCAGAAATAGAATTGAATATTACAGAATAAGCATAAAGGCATAGCACCATTACGGGTTCTATGCCTTTGCATTTTCCGGTAGCAGCATCCGGTCGTCGATATAGTAATCACAGGAAATCTTCCGGCTGTTGTGTCCATAGAATTCGATGATTTCCGGAAGATTGTCATTAACTGCATCAAATTCAAAATTCTGTTCCCGGCACCATTCGACAGCTTTTGACAGGGCTTCCCCCACACGGCAAGTCCAGAGAATGAGTTTATTGCCATTACGTTTCCATTCCTGGAGATATTCAATACCAGTGAGCGCAAAGTTTATATACCGGGATTTGTGGCACAGTGCCTTATTGATATAAAGAAGGAACAGGATGAGGTAAAGGAGGCGCTTGGCAGTGAGTATACCGATTACAACTTGATAATGGCGAAGACAATGAAAGTATAAATATAGAAGAACGATATTGTGTGGAGTAAGAAATCTATGCAGTATCGTTTTTTTTGTTTCTTGTGAAAAAATTTGTAGTTATTTGTAAGAATTTGTCGAGAAGTGCCATGTATATAATGTAGGGAGGTTTTAACATGACCAAAGACGAAGAAATCAGAATGATAAATGAAAAACTGGATTTTTATGTAATGGAGGCAAGTGATGAGGAGTTTGATACCGAAGAGGTACGCAAACTTGTGAAGCGATTAGATGAATTGGATCCCATACCATACCATACCATTGCCGTGGAAATCGGATGAGGAAGCATTGAAAGACTTCTGGGATTATTGTGAAGAGAGACAGAGGGAAGAACGTATAATAGCAGAGATGAAAATTAAGGGTTGAGAAGTCAGTGCCTTTGGAAAAAGTATGTGGTAAAATGTATATAGAAGAAGTCTATAAATCGGAATTTGTGGAGAGATTTCCTGAACTTTCCTTATTTTACAGGCTTTTCAGCCCATTAAATAGTGAAATGATATGTATTTTCCCTTATTTTTGCCCTTATGCGGAATCCGCAAGGGAAATAAGGGAAATTTTTAGTTAAGCATTGCTCGCTACTTTATCAAGAAGTCTTGCGGAATCCCGTTTTGCTTTTCTTGTTGAGTGAGCGTAAATATTCATTGTGGTACTGACATCAGAGTGTCCTAACAGTTCCTGTACATCTTTCGGTGCAGCTCCATTGGAAAGCAGATTGCTGGTATAAGTGTGACGCAACTGGTGAAAATGGAAATCTTCAAATCCTTCCAGCTTCTTTGCCACTGATCTGCATACAATGCTGAGTGTACTCGGCAGTTCCAAAGAGCCATCTGGTCGCAGGCAGACAAAGGAGATTTCTTTGTAATCTGTCGGGACTTCCTGTGTTCCGTCAAGATGATAGTATTCATAATATACCCTGTTTTTCACATGCACTTCTTTGTAGTAATTGCGGTGATATAATTCGCCATACTGCATCCGGTTTTTGAGCTGTTCTTTTCTGGCAGCTTTCAGTATTTCAGTCAGCGTATCTCCAAAATCAACAATCCTTACTTTTTTCCGTTTCGTTGGTCCGATAATATTTTTGTGTTTCATGCCGTCGTAGCGGATACTGCGTTTTATGGTCAGGCATTGTTCCTCAAGGTTAATGTCCTGCCATGTAAGACCACAGGTTTCCCCGATACGGAGCCCGGCATAATACGCAATTTGAATCGGAAGAATAGCAGGTGGATTTTTCTTTTCCAGATATTGGATAAGCCGTTCATAATCCTCATGTGAAATCGGCTGTGTACCTTCTTCCACTTCATCATCGGAAAAGAGGTCAACTTCCTCTGCCTGCTTTTTCAGCTTAATATACTGCATCGGATTGAAACTGATTAACTGTTTTGGAAATACTGCAAAACGGAATGACTGCTGTAACACTGCGGAAAAAGAATGGATATAATCTTTGCTGTATCCCTTTTTTACTTTCCCGTCTGGAAACTCACCACCGAATGTAAGCAGATCAAGAAATGCCTGTAAATGTTCGGCAGTAACTGTTTTCAGTTTGCGGTCTGCAATCGGGTGTTTTTTGATACATCGGATTGCACCAAGATAATTTTCCACTGTACCGTTGCTGAGTGTCCCAGTTTTCAGTTCTTCTTCTGCCCACATATCCAGAAGTTCCCCTACGGTAAGATTATCTGCCTTTGCAACAAACTTCTTATCTTCGTAGTCTTCCAGTGCCTTGCGGAGAAGCTTTTCCGTCTCACTTTTACTTTCGGTTCCGGCGTATTCTTTCTGAACCATTTTACCGCTTGCATCTTCTACATAGAAACGATAGTACCATTTTTTTCCTTTTTTTCTAACAGATCCTTTTGCCATAATCGTATGTCTCCTTTCGATATCAGACAATCGGAACTGCTGAAATGCTTCTTGCGTGTAGGCATCTTATGGACAAGTCCATAAGCCAATTCGCCGCTCGTCAAATCTGTAAACAGCTTGACTCGCTTGCGCTCATTGTATCATAACTCCGATTATCTTACTATACCGATTCAGAATCGTCATACATAACTTCGGATAAAAGATTTGCAAGCCTTTGTTCTGCCGCTTCCGGTTTCTTTGAATAGAGCCTTACAACATCTGCCATATCATTAAATGCGTTGACAGTATGTGTGATCTCCCTGAGAAACATAATCTCATTATATTCATCTTTCGATTCAAATCCCATTACTTTGGCAATGTCCGCATCTTTGGTACTGCCTTTGTAATTTTTACAGGCGAACTGAAACGAATCCAGAAACAGTTCATATTGCTTTAACATTAACAGCAGTAAGTCTTTAGAAAAAGCGTCTTCTGTTTTATTGAGGTCAAGAGGAAACTGTTTGAGAATGTCGCCCATCGCATCACGAATCTGCAATTCTTTCTTATCCGTAATATCAGTTTCATATTCATCGGTTTCCCCTTTGAGCCATTCAATCGATACATGAAGTGCTTCCGAAAGACCTTCCAGTACCATCTTTTTGGTATTGTCAATCGAACCATTCTCATAACGCAGGATTGTGGAAG
>ENA-OVFY01000942-OVFY01000942.1-human-gut-metagenome-genome-assembly--contig:-NODE-942-length-17429-cov-11.256303_pt1 | contig 17429 bp, 13 predicted proteins | sample MGYA00237766_ERZ505411 | MGnify/ENA primary metagenome ERZ505411 (study PRJEB26158, sample SAMN06016375) | human gut metagenome | biome: human gut; feature: ankylosing spondylitis patient; material... | reverse complement strand
CTTATAATTATAATATAATTATAATATAGATATGGAAAGCATACAGTTTGAATGGGATGAAAATAAAAACCGCATCAATCAGCACAAGCACGGCATTTCATTCCTGGAAGCAAAGACAGTTTTCTATGACGAGGAAGCACTGGTAATTGATGACCCGGAGCATTCAGAACAGGAGGACAGATTTATCATTCTCGGCCTGAGCAGTAGGGCAAATCTGCTTGTCGTGTGTCACTGCTACCGTGCGTCAGATACTGTCATCCGTATTATCTCGGCCAGAAAGGCCACAAAAACTGAATCGAAATATTATGGAAAGTGAGGTCTGTGTTATGCTCAAAGAGTACGATTTCAGCAATGCAAGAAAGAATCCCTATGCCAAGGCGCTGAAAAAACAGATCACCATTAACATTGACAGCAATACCATTGATTACTTCAAGGAGCAGGCCGAAGTGGTGGGCATCCCTTACCAGACCCTGATCAATTTGTACTTGAAAGACTGCGTTGCCAATAACCGTCATTTGTCTCTGTCGTGGCAGTGAGAAGAAAAACGGGCTCGTCCGGTTTTGCTCCGGGCGGGCTTTTTGTTTGCAACTTTCCCATAAAAGATGCAAAAAAGGCTGTGATGTGGTACAATAAAAGATAGATTTTATCGAAAGAAAGGAACCTTTGGATGCAGCTGTTTGAACTGGTCAGCCCGCGGCTGTTCCGCCCGCTGGCGGGGCCCAACCGGGCGTTTTATGCGGAGCTGCTGCTCCTGCTGTGGGAGGAGTGCCGCCACACGGCGGATTACTCCATCTCCCGGGCAGAAGCGGTGAGCCGGGCCGAGGATTACTTTGCGGCGCTGGCAAAGCCGCTGGCACTGGATGCCGATGACGCGGGCGATGAAGCCGAACAGCCCACCCGGGATCCCCATACCCTTGCGCTGGGCTTTCTGCTCCGCCTGCGCCGCACCGGCTGGCTGGAAGAGCAGCCCGGCAGCTATGAGGAAGAGCCTGCCCTTGCCTTTGCGCCCGAAGTGGCCCCCCTGCTGGAAGCGCTGGAAGAGATCCTGAACCCGCGCGTTGTCACCTACACCGGCAAGCTGTACAAGGCATGGCAGCTGCTGCAGAACATCGGGGAGGAAAAGAGCCCCTATGAGAATGTTCTGCGGGAGGTGGCCTCCGATCTGGAAGCGCTGAACAAGTCCCTGCGGGCGTTGAACGCATCTATCGGGCATTATATCGACCGGCTCACCCGCAACCGCACCCCGCAGGAGGTGCTGGAGCTCTTCGACCAGTACGAGGAAAAGGTGGTGGCCGCCGCTTACCACCGCTTCAAGACCAGCGATAACCTGTTCAATTACCGCGCTTATCTGGAGGAGGAGCTGGACGACTGCGAGGCAGAGCACCTGCCCCGGCTGGCGCTGGATTACGCCCGGGTGGAGCGCTGTGCCCCCGGCGAGGCCGCCCCTGCCGTGCGTGCCCTCATCCAGAAGCTGCGGGATTCGCTGGAAGAGATGAGCACCCTGATGCGCCAGATCGACCAGAGCCACATCCGCTACCGCAAGCGGGCCGTGCAGCGGGCACAGTTCCTGCTGCTGAGCGACCGCTCCTCACAGGGCAGTGTCACCGCCCTGCTCCGCCGCTATGCCGAGGAGATCAAAACGCCCGATCAGCTGTTTGCGCCGGATGACGGCCCGGTGGCAAAGCACCTGCACCTCTACCCGGCGGCGGTGTTCGGGGCAAAGCCCCTCTACCCGCCTGCCGCGCCCCGCAGTGAAACGCCGCTGGCCCCGGTGCGGCAGGCCGGGCTGGATGCGGAGCAGCTGCGCAAAGAACAGCAATTGCTGCTGGATTATGCCCGGATGGCCGTGACCGAGGAAAATGTGGGCCTGCTGGCAAAACAGGCCCTTGCCGCCCGCAGTGCGGTGGCCGCCTCCACGCTGGCGGAGGAATACCCCCGCGATTTTGCCCGCATCATCGGCCTGCACACCTACTCGCAGTCGCCGCGCCGGGCTTACGATATTACCCTTACCGAAAACTGGGTCGAACGGGGCGGCTTCCGGTTTGAAGAGTTTATTCTCACACCCCGCAGGGAGGACGCTGACCATGGCCGAACCGAATAAAATGCTGGAAGAGACCGCAAACTATCTGCTCAATCACTGCTTTGTGCTGGGCGGCGTGGAGGATCAGCGGGCAAAATACCTCTATGTGCAGGATCATCTGCCCGAGGTGCGGGCCGTATTTGCGCCGCTGGGCTATGCGGTAACGCTTTACCCGGCTCCGCTGCAGGCTGCGGCGCTGGTCAACGAGCATGAGGGCAGCCAGGCCCGGCTCCTGAAATACGAGAGCATCCTGCTGCTGGTGCTCCGCCTGCTCTACCTGCAAAAACGGGAGAGCCTTGCCGCCAGCGCCGATCAGGTGCTGGTCACGGTGGAAGAGGTGCAGACAGAGCTGCAGAAGATGAACCTGCCCCGGCGGCTGGACCAGCGCACGCTGGAGGAGCTGATGCGCACCCTGCGCAGGTACAATCTGGCCCGCCCGGTGGGGCGGCTGACCGGTCTGGACAGCCGCATCGAGGTGTTCCCCACCGTGCTGCTGGCCCTGCCGGATGCAGATCTTGCCGATGCCGCCGCCGAGAGCAGCCGCACCAGGGAAGAGCTGGCCCTCTACGAGCGGCCTGAGGGAGATGCCAGCGGGGAGGAAGAAGAATGATCGAATTAAAGCGCCTGAAGCTCATCAACTGGCACAACTTTGAAAATGTCACCTTCGATTGTGCCCGTCTGACTTATATGATCGGTGTCAACGCGGTGGGCAAGACCACCATTCTGGATGCCATTCGCTACTGCCTGACCACCAACCGCAACTTCAATGCCCTGGGCAATAAAAAGAGCGGCCGCACCCTGCAAGGCTCTGTCCACGCCAAGCAGCGCGGCGAGAACGCCTACCGCCGCCCGGGCCGCACGGTGGCATACATCGGTGCAGAGTTCTGGGATACCGTCAAGCGGACCAGCTTCGTCATCGCTGTCCGGGTGGAATCCGAGGGCCCCATGCAGGAGCTCCACCCCGGCGACCAGACCTGGTACATCTCCGAGGACGGCATCACGCTGGAAAAGCTGCCCTTCCTTGATCCGCGCACCGGTGCCCCCAGCGCCAAGGAGGACTTCAAGCCCGCCGTGGGCCGCCTGTCCTACACCCGCAGCCCCAGCGAGGCCCGGGACCGCATCTGCCGCGCGCTGGGCATTGGCCGCGCGTCCAGCCCGCTGGGCAAAAAGTTCAATGAAGTGTTCCAGATGGGCACCAGCATGGACGAGATCCCCAACTTCCGGGAGTTTCTGTACCAGTACATCCTGCCCCAGCCTGAACTGGATCTGGAAGCGCTGCAGGGCGACCGGGTGGAGCTGGAAAACCTCCACGCCGTTCTGGCCGAGGCCCAGACCCGTGCCGCCGCGCTGGAACAGATCGTGGCGTATGGCCGGGAAGCTGCTGACAAAGAGACGGATGCCCTTGTCAACCGGGGTGCGGCCCTGCTGGCCCGCGCCGAAGCGGATGCCGGTGAGGATGCCTCCTGGCAGAGCCATCTGGATGCAGGCCGCCGCCAGCTGGCCGACCTGAACGCAAAATACGAGGCCGCCAAGAACGCCGAAGCCGAAGCCCGCCGGGCCTATCTGGCGGCCCACGGTGCGGCCGGTGACAGCGGCGCGGGCCGGGCGCTGGATGCCCTGACCGAGGAGCTGGCCCGGAAAAAGAGCGCGCTGGATGCAGCGGCCCGGACAAGGAACGGTCTGGAAGCGACCGCAGATACCATCACCGGCCTGCTGACCCAGCTGAACCGCAGCGGCTTTGCGGTGGAGAAGGAGCTCTGGCCCCAGCGCCTGACAGCGGAACATCTCCCCGCCCTGACCGAGGCGCTGGCCCGCATCGAAAAGCCGCTGGAGGAGCAGTATTTCGCTGCCCGGCAGGCTTCGGCGGATCTGGCAAAAGAGCAGGAGGCCCTGCGGGCCGAGCTGAACGCCGTGTCCGGCGGCAAGTGGGTCTACCCCCACGGCGATGCCGCCACCAAAGTGCGGGATGCCGTGAATGCCGAGCTGAAAAGCCGCGGCATGACAGCGGATGCAAAGATCTTCTGTGAGCTGCTGACCGTGGCCGATGAGAGCTGGCAGGACTGTGTGGAAGCCTGCCTGGGCGACCGTCGGTTCGATATCCTTGTGCCGCCTGCCCATTATGCCGCCGCCAAGAGCGCCTTTGTGGCGCTGGGCGACCGGGTGGGGCCCATCAGCCTGCTGGATACCCCGGGCATCCGCAAGGCGGACCGCCATGCGGAGACAGCCCCTGCCGACAGCCTTGCCGCCCAGGTCACCAGCGAGAATCCGCTGGCCGCACAGTATGCGGACACCATCCTGCGCCGCATCGTCTGCTGCGACACCCCCGATACGCTGGAACATTTCCCCGACAGCGCCACCCGGGATCTGCTGCGCCACCATCCCTTCCGGCTGGAACGCCTGCGCAGGCCCCAGCGCTATATCGGCCTGGATGCCCGCAGGGAGCGTGCCGAAGCGCTGGAAGCACAGCTTGCCGCTCAGGCCGACCGCTGCCGCGAAGCCGCCCAGACCGAAAAAACGCTGAAATCTGCCTTCGACCAGTACCAGAACGTTCTGCGGGGCCATGCGCTGGAACAGCTGGCTGAACTCTGGGCCAGCCGGGCCGCACTGGATGCTGCCCGTGCCGACTACGCCGCGCAGGAGCAGAAGCTGGCCGACTGCCGCGAGAACCCCATGCTGCAGCAGCTCTACCGCGAGGAAGAAGCCCGGGAAGCCGCATGGGAGACTGCCCGCAAGGCCGTGGAGCAGGTGGGCGGCGATATCCGCGTCTGCGAAAAGCAGATCGCATCCTGTGAGGCGGAGCAAGGCAAGGCGGTGGAGACCGCTGCACAGAGCAGGGAGGCGGCAGAGGCATTCTTTGCACAGCACCCGCTGCTGGAGCCTCTGGCACAGGAACGCAAAAAGGGCCTGATGACGGGCGGGCGCACGGCCCGTGCCGCCGCACAGACTGCCGAAAAGGCACAGACCAGGCTGGACGATACCCTGCGAGCTTATCTCACTTCCACGCTGGAACCCGCCCAGAGGGATTACAACGAGCACTACGTCTGCGATTACCCGCTGGGTCTGGCCGGGGTGGAGCAGTACCGCGCCCAGCACGACAGCCTTGTGCGCATCGACTTGGAGCGCTACGCCGCCCGGCTGGAGCAGGCACAGCGGGACTGCAAGGATCGCTTCCGCAAGGATATCCTCTTCCGGATGAAGGATGATATCTTCAACGCCCGCCGCCAGTTCCGGGAGCTGAACAAGGTGATGGAGCAGCTGACCTACGGCGAGGAAGTCTACCGCTTTGAGCTGGAGCCCAGCCGTGACCCCCAGCTGGCCGCCTTCTATCAGGTCATTGTGGACAAGGGCAACCAGCAGATGACCGACGGCGACTCGCTGGACAACCTTGCCGCCACCGCCGACCCCGTCTACGAGCGGCAGGTGGACGCGCTGATGGAAAAGATCATGGCTGATGTGGACGAGAACACCCGCGCCCGGCAGGAGGGCCGCACCACCTCCGGTGCCACCCTCTCGGATTATGTGGACTACCGCACCTATCTGGACTATGACATCAAGGTGACTAACACCGTCTCGGGCCAGCAGGCCTATCTTTCCCGCGTCAGCCGCGATTCCTCCGGCGGCGAGAATCAGGCTCCTTTCTATGTGGCCATCTGCGCCAGCCTGCTGCAGATCTACCAGAAGAGCGAGAACAGCATCCGCCTTGTCCTGCTGGACGAGGCCTTCAGCAAGATGACCAGTGACCGCATCCGCCCCATGATGGAGCTGTTCCGCCGCCTGCAGCTGCAGGTTCTGCTCATCTCCACCGTGGAAAAGAGCACGGCCATCCAGCCCTACTGCGACATTACCTATTCCATCGTGCGCCACGGCGATGCCAACGCCATTGCGCCGTTCTACCGGGCCGGCATCCTTGCCGATGCCCCGGAAAAGGAGACTGAATATGAATAACACCCTTGCAAACATCTGGCTCTTTGCCACCCACTGGACCAAGCTGGATGCCTTTGATACCGAGGAAGAGCTCAACGATGAGCTGGAGCTGCTCCAGCGCCAGAGCCTGCCCACCAAAGTCCGTCAGGTCACGGACAAGGAAGGCAGGGAACAGTTCCTCCTTTACGTCAAACAGGCCGACCGCGATTACGCCCGCTATTGCACCGGCTGGCGGCCCGGCGGGATGATGTGAGCCACCCCTGCAAAAAGGAGAATCCATGTCAAAAAAGAAAATCCAACTTTCGGATCACTTTGATTATTCACGGCTGATCCGTTTTGTGCTGCCCTGTATCGGCACCATGCTGTTCACCTCCATTTACGGCATCGTGGACGGCCTGTGCGTCTCAAACTTTGTGGGCAAAACAGCCTTTGCGGCAGTCAACCTCATCATGCCCGTGCCCATGCTGGTGGGTACCGTGGGCTTTATGCTGGGCACCGGCGGCAGCGCCATTGTGGGCATCACGCTGGGTGAGGGCGACAATGCAAAAGCTGATCGCTACTTCAGCCTGTTCATGTCAACGGCGCTGATTGCCGGCATCGTGCTGTCCGTGCTGGGGATGCTGCTGCTCCGGCCGGTGGCCCTGATGCTGGGTGCAGAAGGCGAGATGCTGGACTACGCCCTGCGCTATGGCCGGGTGCTGATGCTCAGCCTGCCCACCTTTATCCTGCAGAATATGTTCCAGAGCTTTTTTGTTACCGCCGAAAAGCCGCATCTGGGCTTTTATTTCACGGTGGGCGCGGGCTGCACCAACATGGTGCTGGACGTGCTGTTGGTGGGCATCCTGCACTGGAGCGTAGAGGGTGCCGCCATTGCCACCATGCTCAGCCAGGTGGTGGGCGGCCTGCTGCCGGTGTTCTACTTCCTCAATCGGAACAACACCAGCCTGCTCCACCTCTGTCGCCCGCAGTTTGAGGGCGGTGTGCTGCTGAAAGCCTGTGTGAACGGCTCCTCCGAGCTGATGACCAACCTTTCCATGTCGCTGGTGAACATCCTGTACAACTATCAGCTGCTCCGCTTTGCGGGCGAGGATGGCGTGGCCGCCTATGGTGTGATCATGTATGCATCCTTCCTGTTCGTGGCGGTGTTTGTGGGCTATGCCGTGGGCAGTGCGCCCATCGTCAGCTACCACTACGGTGCCAATAACCGCAAAGAGGTCAACAACCTCTACCGCAAGAGCCTGAAGCTCATCGGCGTGGTTGCAGTGGGAATGACCATCGGCTCCATGTTCATCATCCCCCATGTGGCCCGCTTCTTTGTGGGCTATGATGAAAACCTGCTCATTCTGACCACCCGGGCCTTCCGGCTCTATGGCCTGAGCTTCCTCATCATGGGGTTCAACGTCTATGCGTCCTCCTTCTTCACGGCCCTGGGCGACGGTGTGACCAGTGCGCTCATCTCGTTCCTGCGCACCCTGCTGTTCCAGGTGGCGGCGGTTCTGCTGCTGCCGCTCCTGCTGGGCATCGATGGCATCTGGCTGGCCGTGACAGCCGCCGAGCTGGCCGCTTTGCTGGTCAGCATCGGCCTGTTCATCACCAGAGACCAGCAGTTCCATTACCGCAAGGCAGAATAACCGCAAACAAAGAAAGGACCCTCGGCGGGTCCTTTCTGTTTTCAGAATGTAAATTCCACGAACTCACAGTTTTTGATGCCTGCCGCCGCGTACTCCTCGTTGGTCATATCGTAAAAATAGGACTGCACCACCCGGGCAATGCCGTTGTGGGCCACCATCAGGTAGGTCTTATCGGTGTTGGCCCGGAGCTCGTCCAGCAGGTTGTAGATGCGCTGGGCCAGCTGCATCATGCTCTCGCCGCCGGAGTAGCGGTCGGCAAAGTGGGTCTTGGAAATGCGGAACTCTTCGCCGTCCCGGGGCGTGCCCTCGTAGCGGCCAAAGCACTGCTCCCGGAGCCGGGGCTCACACCGGGCAGGAATGCCGGTGGCCTCTGCAATGGCCCGGGCGGTGTCGGCAGCGCGGGACAGGGGAGAGTACAGGATCTCATCGATGCGGAGGCCGCTGGTCCGGAGCTTTTCGCCCAGCTCCCGGGCCTGGGCGCGGCCTTTTTCGGTCAGGGGGCTGTCGGTCATGCCACAGATCTTGTTTTCCACGTTCCAAACGGTCTCGCCGTGGCGGGTGAAATAGACCTTGTGCGCCGCCTTGGTCAGCCTGTGATCCCGCAGGGTGACGGTGCTGCCCTCGTTGATGTCCAGCCGGGTCAGCTCGGCATCCGGGTAGGGGAGAACCCGCTGCGTGCCGTCGGCAGCCTCCAGCAGGACATCACAGAGCACGGGCTGGCCTTCAGGCAGCTCCTCGCAGCCATAAAGCTGCTCTTCAATGCGCAGAACGCGGTAGTTTTTTTCTTCCATCCTCTTCGACCTCTTTCGGGCAGATTGTTTCTTACATTATAAAACGGCAGCGGGGCCCCGTCAACGCTTGACAGCCCCGTGTGCCGCCTGATAAACTAGGCGCAAGGGAAAAAACGCCAAAAGGAGAGAAAAAGTTGAACATTACAGAACTGCGGTATCTTGTCGCCATCATGGAATGCGGATCTGTGAGTGCGGCGGCAAAGCGGCTGTATGCCGCTCAGCCCAACGTGAGCAAGGCGCTGAAAAATCTGGAAGAAGAATATCATCTCCGCATTTTTGAGCGGTCATCCACCGGCATGATCCCCACGGAGCAGGGGCGGCATTTCATCGAGCAGGCCGAGCGGGTGCTGCGGGAGGTGGACCGGCTGGACCAGAGCGTGCAGGAGGCGCAGGAGCGCTGCGCCGAGCTGCGGGTAATGATCCCCCACGCCACCTATGCCTCCTATGCGGCGGTGGATTATCTGGAGAAGGTGTCCTCCATAGAACGGCTCCACATCCATATCCGGGAGGGCGGCTCCATGGAGGCGCTGGATCATGTCCTGCGGCAGGGGTATCATCTGGCTCTGCTGCGGTATGCCGTGGAGGATGACGAGCACTATACCCATTACTGCGCCCGGCGGGGCCTGAAAATGGAACCCATTATGGATTTTGAATACAGTCTGCTGACCAACCGGGACGGCCCGCTGGCCCGGAAGGAGATCCGCGACCTGGCTGAGCTGGACAAGTATATGGAGATCCTCCACGATGATTTCCAGCTGCCCGGCGAGGAGGGCGGCGACGGTGTGCGCTGGCATGTCAACCCGGAACGCCGTATCCACGTGTATGAGCGGTGCAGCCAGTTCTCGATCCTGCAGCGGCTGCCCACGGCCTACATGTGGGCATCGCCCATGCCCCGCAGGGCACTGGAGCAGTACCATCTGGTGCTGAAGAAGTGCCCGGCCCAGCGCCAGCAGATGCGGGATGTGCTGGTCTACCCGGACAAGGGCCGCCTGCGCCCCGAGGAGCAGGCCTTTGTGGATCTGCTCCACAAGGAAGCGGCTTCCGCCGTGAAATAAAGGGGCTTTCCGGCTAAGGCACGGCAAAGGTTGCTCCCTTTGAAATTGACAGAAAAACCAATAAATGGATGCAAAACCGGGCGAAAATGAGCGCCCGGTTTTATTTTTGCTGATAAATGGTCAAAAAATAAACGGAAAAGCGGCAAAAAATCTTTGCAGCTATATCAGAAACCATATGGCCCCATGCCAGAAAGATATTTCTCCGCTGGAAAAAAGTGTGCTACCATGAGGCCAGAAAAGAGCCCCGGGTATGCGGCAGAATGGGGCCGCGGCCGGCAGGGGCAAAAAGGAGGTTTCTGGTATGATTAGTTTCCTGCTCTGTCTTGCGATCCTGGTGGGCGGATACTTCGTCTATGGCAAGATCGTGGACAATACCTTCGGCCCGGACGACCGTGAAACGCCTGCTGTGCGCATCAATGACGGCGTGGACTATGTCGTGATGCCCCAGTGGAAGCTGTTCCTCGTCCAGCTGCTGAACATTGCGGGCCTTGGCCCCATCTTTGGTGCCATGCAGGGCGCTCTGTGGGGCCCCGTGGTGTTCCTGTGGATCACCTTCGGCACCATCTTTGCCGGCGGCGTGCATGACTACTTCTCCGGCATGATGAGTGAGCGCAACGACGGTGCTTCCATCGCGGAGATCACCGGCAAATACTTAGGCCCCGTGATGCAGAACGTGATGCGTGTGTTCTCTGTTGTGCTGCTGATCATGGTGGGCACCGTGTTCGCCGTCGGCCCTGCCGGTCTGATCGTTGAGCTGTGCAGCCAGAGCGGTGCATCCGGCGTGATGACCTCGCTGCTGTTCTGGCTGGTCATCATTCTGACCTACTACTTCATCGCAACCTTTATCTCCATTGATGCGGTCATCGGCAAGATCTACCCCGTGTTCGGCATCTGCCTCATCATCATGGCCATCGGTGTCATCTTTGGCATCTTCACCAACCCCGCCTATACCATCCCCGAGATCTGGGATCACTTCGGCAGCATGCACCCGTCGAGCACGCCCATCTGGAGCTTTATGTTCATCACGGTTGCCTGCGGCGCGATCTCCGGCTTCCACTCCACCCAGTCGCCTCTGATGGCCCGCTGCATGAAGAGCGAGAAGCAGGGCCACTTCGTGTTCTACGGTGCCATGGTCTGCGAGGGTGTCATTGCCCTGATCTGGGCCGCTGCAGGCTGCTCTCTGTACGAGGTCACTGATGGCCTGAACACCGGTCTGGCACAGGCACTGGCAATGGGTCAGTCCAAGGCCATCTATGATGTCTGCTCCAAGACCATGGGCGGCGTGGGCATTGCGCTGGCCATGATCGGCGTGGTCGTCTGCCCCATCACCTCCGGCGATACCGCCTTCCGTTCCGCCCGCCTGACCCTGGCCGACTGGTTCAAGATCGATCAGGACAGCTACGGCAACCGCCTGAAGCTCTGCATCCCCGTGCTGGGCGTGGGCGCTTTCCTGGGCATCGGCAATGCACTGGGCTTCATCAACTACACCGTGATCTGGCGTTACTTCAGCTGGACCAACCAGACGCTGGCCATGATCGTTCTGTGGGCTGCTTCTATGTACCTGTTCAAGGAGAAGAAGAACTACTGGATCACCGCAGTGCCCGCTACCTTTATGAGCGCTGTGTCCTGCACCTACTTCGTGCTGGCTCCTGAGTGCCTGGGCAAGATGATCAACACCTATGCAGACGGCAAGCTGGTGGCTTACAACACCGCAGTTGCATATCCCATCGGTATCGTCTTCGCAATTGCCATGCTGGCACTGTTCATCTATGCAACCAAGAAGAACACCGAGAAGAAAGCCGCATAACCCATTCATAGCGGCAATTTCTCAGTAAAACAAACCGGCCGCTGTCAGCTCAGCGGCCGGTTTCCTGTTTTTGGCTAAGAGTGCGGGTTGGGCCTTGCATTTTCTTTGCCGGAGTGGGAAAATGGGTACAAACAAAAACGCAAAAGAGGGATGAACGTTATGCTCTTCAAACCTGCACAATTGGGCCTTGCCAGGCTCGACTCTGCCGAGCTGGAGGCCGACCGGAAGGCCTGCAAAAAGATCGGCCCCTGCGGCGTGGGCAAAAAAGCCCTGTATCTGAACAGCTTTTACATCGACCGCCGCTACTACCTGCCCTACACCAGCATCACCCGCGTGTTCAAGCGGGTGGCCATGAGTGCGGGCGGCTTTACCGGCAAGGGAATGTTTGCCTCCATGGCTTACCTTGTGGTGGAGTACGACGGCGGCAAACAGAAGCAGTGCAACTTCAAGGACGAGCGGGACGTGGATGCCCTGTTGGAGCTGCTGGCAAAGCAGCAGCCCCAGATCCGGCTGCTGAGTGCCGCCGGGGAACAGGCGCTGCAGAAAAAGGCTGAGGAAAAGGCCGCCCGCAAGCTGCCGGAGCTGTCTGACGATGCCAGACACACCGTGACGATCCTGCGCAGGGCAAAGGAGTATCTGGACGCAAAGCCTGAGCTTTCCAATGAGCTCAGTGCTGCCCAGCGCCGCAAGCGCGCCCAGCTCAAGAGCAAGCCGGTCTACCGCTATGTGGCCCTTGCCATCTTCCTGTTCGGAACGGCCGCTGCAGCCTACGGCCTGTACGCGGTGTTCACCCACACCGGCAGCTACGGCGTGTACTTTGCGCTGTTCGGCTTTGCGGCCATCTTCCTCTTTTCCAGCTACAACATGCTGCCCACTGCGCACAATAACAACAGCGCCATTATGAAGCGGGCCGATCAGGCCGATGCCGCCATGGCGGAGTATGTGAAGCACTACCCCAACGGCAGCTTCCCGGTGCCCAGCTGTTATGCCCACCCGATCGTCCTCAAGCGGATGATCGATGCCGTGGAGGAAGGTCAGGCCGTGACCACCGCCGAGGCACTGGATGCCGTCAAGGCCCGCCTGCAGGCCGTCAATGCGGATGTGCAGGTGGAGCAGGAGGAGTACGATGAGATCGTCGCCATCAAAGCGCTGTTCCTGAACCACGACTATCAATAAAACTGACCCTCTCTGTCATCGCTGTGCACTGCCACGCTTTGATGGAGAGGGTTTTTCTTGCGTTGTGGGGCACTTCAGCTTATAATGAGCACAGAGAGTATTTTTGGAAAAAACAGGAGGTTCCCTATGGATATGGTCACATTGGGGCGCACCGGCATCACCAACCACCGCCTGTCCGTGGCCAAGGAAGCCATTGAGAGCGGCCTGTACGAGACCCTGCAGTTTCCGTTCAGCTATATTTCCGGTGAGCAGGAGCTGGAGCTGGTGCAGCTGTGCAAGGAGCACGAGATGGGCTTTATCGCCATGAAGGGTCTGTCCGGCGGTCTCATTACCAACAGCGCCGCCGCCTATGCCTTTGAAGCGCAGTTCGAGGGCGTTCTGCCCATCTGGGGCGTTCAGCGGGAAAAGGAGCTGGACGAGTTCCTCTCCTACATTGATAACCCGCCCCGGATGGACGCAGAGCTGTCTGCGGTCATCGCCCACGACCGGGAGGAGCTGTGCGGTGAGTTCTGCCGCGGCTGCGGCTACTGTATGCCCTGCCCGGCTGGCATCGAGATCAACAACTGCGCCCGCATGAGCCTGCTGCTCCGGCGCTCGCCCTCGGCAGAGCATCTGAGCCCTGCCGGTCAGGCCAAAATGAAGAAGATCGAGGGCTGCCTGCACTGCAACCAGTGCAAAGCCAAGTGCCCCTACGGGCTGGATACGCCCGCCCTGCTGGCCCGCAACTATGAGGACTACAAGCGGGTCCTGGCCGGGGAAGTCAAGGTGTAATAGAGAAAACAAAAAAGATGGATGCCGCATGACATCCATCTTTTTGTTTTACAGCGAAGAGGGGATCGGCTCCCGGAAGATCTTCATGGCCTGCTTGTAGCAGTGGATGAAATAGAGGATCTCCGCAATGGCGGTCAGAGCCCAGGAGCAGGGGTAGAGCAGGTAGAGCGAGGGAATGGTGTGGAAGTGGACGAAGATGGTGTATACCCAGATCACCCGGAACACACAGGAACCCATGATGACGATGACAGTGGGCACCACGGTCTTGCCCAGACCGCGGGAAGCGGCAATGGTGCAGTCCATAAAGGCCGAAATGCAGTAGGCCAGCGCCATGACACCCACACGCTTCATACCGGCATCGATGACGGCGCTCTCGGTGGTGAAAAGGGCGAGGAACTGCCGTCCGAACAGGAACAGGCCGCCGCCCAGCGCCAGACCCACACCAAAGGAGTAGGCCAGCGAGATGAAGTAGCTCTTCTTGACACGGTCGGGCTTGCCTGCGCCGTAGTTCTGGCTCATAAAGCTGGCACAGGCCATGTAGAAGGCGGCCATGCAGTCGTAGATGAGCGGGTCGGCGTTTGCAGCGGCGCTGTTGCCCTTGACCATGAGGGAATCAAAGGAGTTGACACCGGCCTGGATGAACAGGTTGGCGATGGCGAAAATGGCGTTCTGGAACCCGGCAGGCAGGCCCAGCGCCAGAATGCTTTTGGTCATGGCGGGGTCGAGCTTTGCTTCCTTGAAATGGAGGGCGTAGCAGTCCTGCACCCTGGTCAGGGCGTGGAGGATGAGCCCGGCGGAAACACACTGGGAAATGGCGCTGGCCAGCGCCACGCCTGCCACGTCCAGGCTGCAGACGATGACAAAGAACAGATTCAGAAGGATATTCAGTACACCGGCAAAGCTCAGGATGTACAGCGGCTTTTTGGTCTCACCGATGGCGCTGAACACGGCGTTGCCGAAATTGTACAGAGCCAGTGCCGGCATACCCAGAAAATACACCCGCAGGTAGAGGATCGCACCCGGCAGCAGGTCCTCCTTGGTGTTCAGCAGCCGCAGCATGGCAGGGGAGCCCAGCAGGCCCACAACCAGCAGGATCACGCCTGCGATCAGGCTGACGATCAGGGCTGAGTGGACGGTGTCGTGGACATCGTTCGGGTGTCTGGCTCCGTAGAAGCGGGCCACCAGCACATTGATGCCGTTGCCCAGGCCGATGAGAAAGCCGGTGAACAGTGTGACAAAGATGCTGGTGGAGCCCACCGCGCCCAGCGCTGTGGAGCCCGCAAACCGCCCCACCACGGCCACGTCCGACATGTTGAATAAGACCTGCAACAGGTTGGATAATGCCAGCGGCAGGCTGACCAGAAGGATCTGCTTTGCCAGCGGGCCTTCTGTCAGGGATCTTGTGCTAGATTTCATGTTCTCTTTTTCCTTTTCCAGTCCTAAACCGTACCCGCGCACACCGGGGCACAACACCTATTATAGGAGATGCGCACACTTTTGCAAGATGAATCTTTCAAAAAGGAAGAACAGGATGCATCAGCGTCTTGCTGGCGTGGGATCTGGCACGGAATCCGGATACAGAGCCGCCAGACGGCTTGATTTTTGCCTCCGGCTGTGCTATACTACATTACACTGGTTTGCCAGTAATGTGCGATCGTAGCTCAGCTGGATAGAGCGTTCGGCTCCGACCCGGAAGGCCAGAGGTTCGAATCCTCCCGGTCGCATGTGTTAATAAAATCCCCGGTACACAAAAGTGTGCCGGGGATTTTTCTTTGTGGCCGGGCGGGCCAGAGTTTTACTTTAGATTCTCCATAAGTTTTGCCGCCAGCGTTTCGGCTTCTTTGGCCGGGACCCAGATATCCGGAGAAAGGCCACGCATTTCTTCAAAATAATCTGCACCCTCCGGCAGCAGATAGACACATACGGATGTCATTATAACCGAGCATTTGCTGTTCGGCAGTTCCACATGCCCACCATTTCCGATCATACATCCATTTGTGTTTTCTCCGATGATCAAGCTGTTTTCCAGATTATAGGCAAGGTCCATTGTGATTTCTGCAGAAGAGGCAGAGCATTTTCCGCTTAAAAGAATCAGAATGTTGTCGTGCGTTTGCCACCGATGAGCTATCGCTACGGATACCGGATTAACAACGTCATAGCGGACTCCATTGCCCTGTACACGCTGGCGGCTGTATCGGGTGATCCACTGATGAGCTACTTCTTCATATCCGCCGACATTGGAGCGCAGATCCAGCATGGAAATCGCAGCATCACTCATTTGTGCCGCCGCAGCATTGACCTCCTGCAGGAAAGAGCCATCAAAGCTGTTGAACTGGAACACCGGGATTCCATCTGTCTGGCGAAGATCGGTATTCTGGTCTTTGGGAAGCTCTTTATAATACTGTCTCCATGCGTCTGCTGTCAGTGTGTCGGTACTGCCGTCTGTATAGTGCACCGTCAGCGTTTCATCACAGGTGTGCTTTTCCCATTCTGTCCCATCAAATGTGGCAGGCTTCAGCAGAACCGGATAATACACCAGATACCCCTGCTCAGAGATTGAACGCTTGAACAGTTCATCCAGATCGGGATGATCGTCCACGGATGCAACGACTTTTCCATTGGCATTCTGATAGCCCGAATCCGTTTTTACGAACATCACCTGACGGAAGAAAAACGGAATGTCTTTTTCCGACGGATAGTCCTGATTGATGTTGAAGTGACCGTCCTTGATAAAGGTAAGATGACTTACCAGAATCTTCTGCAAATCTTCGCAGGTCAGGCTGTCCCTGCTTTGGACTTCCTGCAGAGTATCGGCCTTTGCCTGATCGAATACGGCGTGCCCGCCAAAATAGTCATAGAAAGCAAAATCATAATAGAAGGCATCGAAGAGATAGTTCACATCTTCTTCGGCTTCTTCCAGACTTAATTCTTTGGCGGCATCGTATTCGCTGTAGGTATCGGTGATGTAATCAAAATATTTCTGTGCATCGGCGGGGTCATCGTAATGCCGCAGATAGGGTGTCGGGTCGGCGGCAGGAGCCGCTTCCCAACGCTGATGCTCTTCGTTGATTTCTGCGAGCAGTTCCGCTTTGGTTGGTTGATTGTCTTTTACAAGCTGTGTGACCTTGGTACAGCCGGAAAAGCTCACGAGCATGATTAGACAGCAGAACAGAGATACGAGTTTGGAATTCATGGTGTAGGACTCCTTTTGATTTTGATATTACCCTTTCCGATTTTTCTGCCAGATGCGGTAAAGTCCGTCCGTGATCAGATACTCCCGGTACTGAATGGGCGTGCGGCAGGCCTCCCGGATGGTGCGGGGCAGGTTGCCGGTGGCATAAAAGCGGATATCCGGGCCAAGCTCTGCCTGAAAGCGCTCGGCCAGCCCATCCAGCAGCCCGGCGGTGCCCAGCACAAAACCGTTCTGTAAGCAGGCGGAGGTGTTCTTGCCCAAGATCGAGGAGGAAGCTGGAGCGGAGAGGTCGATCTGGGGCAGCTGGGCGGTTTTTTGCACCAGCGCGGAAAGGGAGAGCTGCGGCCCGGGCAGAATGACACCGCCCACCAGTTCCTGTTTGCCGTTGACTGCCATGATGGAGATGGCGGTATCTGCCGAGATGACCGCCAGCGGTCCGGGCCCCTCTTCCAGTGCGGCCACAGCACCGCACAGCAGCTCTGCGCCCAGCTGGGCCGGGTTGTCCAGCCGCAGCTTGATGCCGCTTTTCAGGCCGGGGCCAACGGTCAGGAAGCGGGCAGAGCAGAGCATCCGCAGCGCACCCAATACCCGGCCTGTCAGTGCGGGCACCACACTGCCCAGAATGCCGCCCTCGATCCGCTCGGGGGCAACCTGATATAAGGAGAGAAGATTCAGCAGGTTCATGGCGTATTCGTCCACCGTTGCGGCCGGGCTGGAATGCAGCCGCCCGCTGAACTGCAGGGTGTCGTGTTCGTAGCCGGCAATCGTGATGTGTGTGTTGCCGATGTTGACCGTAAGGATCATGGTTGGGGTCTCCTCCGCTCTATAATGTAATTATATAATATAACACCGCCCCGGAAACTGCAAGGGCTCTCCCCTTGGCAAAGGGGAGACGAAATGGCCGTGGCCATTTCGGAGGGGTTCAAAACCTGCCCGGAAGCACTCCTTTTGCGAAATATAGAAAAAACTCAAAAAAGATGCAAAAAAGTGTTGACAGAAGG
>ENA-OVFY01000938-OVFY01000938.1-human-gut-metagenome-genome-assembly--contig:-NODE-938-length-17436-cov-4.705656_pt1 | contig 17436 bp, 12 predicted proteins | sample MGYA00237766_ERZ505411 | MGnify/ENA primary metagenome ERZ505411 (study PRJEB26158, sample SAMN06016375) | human gut metagenome | biome: human gut; feature: ankylosing spondylitis patient; material... | reverse complement strand
CCGGCAATGTACTCTCCAAGAGCCATACCCTCACGACCCTCTTTTTCATTGGCAACTGCACTTCTTAAGGACCTTGCAATAATCTCGATTGCTTTGAGATGGAACATATCTGTCATCTCCCAGGCAGCCTTTGTTGTGTAGCCCTCGATAGCATGTGTTAGTGCGTCCATACCTGTTGATGCTGTAAGTCCCTTTGGCATTGATGACATCATGTCCGGGTCTACGATTGCGATGATTGGCATGTCATGTGGGTCTACACATACAAACTTTCTCTTTCTCTCTACATCTGTGATGACATAGTTGATTGTAACCTCTGCAGCTGTTCCTGCTGTTGTAGGTACTGCAATGATAGGAACACAAGGCTTCTTTGTAGGTGCAACACCCTCTAAGCTTCTTACATCCTCAAACTCCGGGTTTGCGATGATGATACCGATTGCCTTTGATGTATCCATAGAAGAGCCGCCTCCGATTGCAATGAGGTAATCAGCTCCTGATTTCTTAAATGTCTCTACGCCATGCTTTACGTTGTCGATTGTTGGATTTGGCTTAATCTCCGAATAAATCTCATATTCCAATCCGTTCTTATCAAGGATATCTGTTACCTTTGCTGTAACCCCAAATTTGATTAAGTCAGGGTCAGAGCATACCAGTGCTTTTTTAAAGCCATGCGCTTTTGCCTCTGTTGCAATCTCCTGGATTGCACCTGATCCGTGATAAGATGTCTCGTTTAACATGATTCTGTTAGCCATAGTGTAAAATCTCCTTCCAATTTTAAATAATACTCCTAAAAAACTCTGCCGATAAATTCTTATAACTTATCTGCCTGACTATATTTTAACAAAGTATTAAACGAGATGTAAGTTACAAACCTGCCAATGTGTAACATACCTGTTGCAATATGTAATCTGCCAGTTACCTATGTATATCCCACCGACTGCCAATCACACCTTATAGCTGTCTGATATAACTTTCTTTAACTCTCTTGCTGCCGCACTGATCGGGTGATGTATATCATATACCATACATATATTTCTCTGCGGTATCTCCTCCTCCAGAGCTATCTCTACAATCTCGCGATTTGCTATCGCAGCCTCTGCCATCGGCTTTGGCATAAAGGCAAGACCAAGCTCACTTTTCACAAGTGGCAGTATCTGGTCTGTCGTTGCAGTCTCCGTATCAGGCGCAAATTCAAGTCCGTGTGACATAAAAAATCTGTTAAAAAACTGAAATGTCATGGTCTCCCGCCCCAGTCCGATAAGCGGATAATTATGCAGCTCCTTTAATGACAGAGTCTGGCTTCCGAGCGCAGTAAATGTGGTTCCACCCACAAGAATCTCCTGAAATGAACCAAGCTTTATCATCTTAAGAGGGGCCTCCACCTCAGCCGGTGTCGATACCACTGCAAAATCAATCATGCCGTTTTTTACGGCATTTATAGCCTGTGGGGTGGAGTGATTATATATCCTAAGCCTGATACCCGGATATGCCATGTGAAAAGTCTTTAGCCTGTCAAGTAGATATATGTTTAGAGCTGTCTCACTGGCTCCTATTGATACGCTTCCGTGTGACAGCCCTGTGCTGTCTGACAGCTCCTCCTCCGCCGCAAGTATCTGTGACATCGCTGCAGATACATGCGCGTACAAACGCTCTCCCTCCGGTGTGAGCTGCACACCTCTGTTATTTCTGATAAAAAGTATGCTGTTTATCTGCTGCTCTAAGTTGTTCATGGCGCGGGTTACATTTGGCTGGCTGTTTCCGAGCGCCCTCGCAGCCTTTGTGAAATTGCAGTATTTTGCAACATAATAAAATATCTTGTAGTACTCAAAATTTATATCCATATTTAAAGCCTCCTTTTTATTATCGTTTTACCGGTCATTTTTCCGATGATACACAGATACTAATGATATAATAATATGATATTTCAATTATATCAATTATACTTTTTACTTATTATAATCATAATTGTATAATCATAAATGCTCAAAAGAGAAATATTGATTATATATATAAGAAAAGGACGTGTTTCAAATGAGTGAAAAGACAATGTTTCCAAGAGAAGATCATGCAGACATTCTGTTTCAGAAGATATTAAATGATCCATGGGCCTGTGACAGGCTTATGGAAACCTTCAATGAAAATCTGGTTTACAATGATGAATTTGATGTATCTCTTCCGGCAGAAAAATTTGCTAAAGCTCTCTTCAATGCATATACCAACCGCGATCTTTCCGCACTGCTTATGTGTCTGTGCAACAACACCGTATTTGATCTGCTGCGCAATTCATATATCATACCGTACAGGTTCAATGCCGACGGACACCAAAATCCGATAATCATGACCGATGAGCACGGAAATCCGCTGCCCGAGTATAAACACATATCTCATGACAAGAACTATATACATTTTCATGAGATATACAACGATATGCCAGACAAAAAGGATATCTACTACGCACAGGCTTACCGCTACAGCCACACATATGATTCCGAGCATATGACTCCCACGCAGCAGGTCATTGTAAAGCATGACGGAATACTCTTGATACGAGAGCTTCCCGATACCGTAAAACTCAAGGAGACTGAGGCTGAGGCTTACTCTGCTGTATGGGATCTGATGATACAGATTGAAAAGGAGCTTCCTATGGCATATGTTTTTTACGGTCAGGACTCTCTTGTGGAAAATGACAAGCGGTATGATGAAATTGGTATTTTCCTGCGAAGCTCTCATTTCCTAAAAAATCTTGAAAAACATGTACAAAAGGCCGAGGCGATAATTTATGGCAGATAACAGCTACACAGATATCATGGAAAAAAATCATATGGAAATCCCCTGGCATGATTATGCCAGACAGGATGGAAATATACTCATAGATAAGGCGGGACTGATTGAAAAAGCCTCTGTAATCGGACGTGTCGGACTCATCATGCTCTCCTGCGGCACAGGAGCCTGGCGTGTGAGAACCTCCATGAACCGGCTCTCAAAGGTGCTTGGTGTCACATGTACAGTGGATGTCGGACTTATGTCAATCGAGTTTAATTGTTTTGACGGCACTGACTGTATATCGCAGTCACTCAGCATAGCAAACACAGGTGTAAACACATCAAAGCTCTATCGCATGGAGCAGTTTGTCGACAATTTTCCTAAGGAGGAAGCGCACCTGACTGGCGAAGAAATCCACCGCCGTCTCGATGAGATAGAGCATATTCATGCCATTTACTCCCCTGCAAGGCTTGGACTTGCAGCAGCTATAGCATGCTGTGCCTTCACATTTTTGCTCGGAGGAGGTCCTATTGAAATGATACTGGCATTTGTAGCAGCCGGCATCGGAAATCTCATACGTACAAAGCTTATAAAACATCATTTTACTTTGTTCCTAAATATAGCGGTATCAATTTCTGCCTCATGCTTCATATATGCGGCACTTTTAAAAATAGCAGAGATGGCTTTCAATGTATCAACCATTCATGAAGCCGGATACATCTGTTCCATGCTCTTTATCATTCCGGGATTTCCGTTTATTACAAGCGGAATCGACCTGGCAAAGCTGGATCTGCGCTCCGGTCTTGAACGCCTTGCCTATGCAATAATAATAGTCATGGTAGCCACGATGTTTGCATGGATTATGGCGCTGCTTCTGCAGCTTAAGCCTATGGACTTTGAAGACCTGAATCTGACCCCCGTACTACATCTAATCCTGAGGCTTATAATGAGCTTCTTCGGTGTGTTTGGATTCTCAATCATGTTCAACAGTCCAGCTCCCATGGCTGCAACAGCCGCACTTATAGGTTCCATAGCAAATTCACTGCGGCTTGAGCTGGTAGACCTGACAGGTATGCCGGCTCCTGCTGCCGCATTTGCCGGAGCTCTCACAGCAGGGCTTCTCGCATCATTTATCAAGGAAAACAACGGATATCCGAGAATATCCCTTACTGTTCCATCCATAGTCATAATGGTTCCAGGACTTTATCTGTATCGGGCTATATACAATTTCGGCATAATGGCACTTTCGGATGCTGTTTCATGGTTTGCATCAGCAATCATGATTATCATTGCACTGCCGCTCGGACTCATCTTTGCAAGAATACTAACTGATAAGACGTTTAGGTATTGCACGTAACAGAATCATACACATTATAAGCAGACTTGTTTTATACCATTCAAATTTCGGACAGCACAAGCTCTGCACCAACATCCAAATATTAAACTCAAAAAACAAGGAGGCATTCATCATGCTTACAGCAGTTACAGGAATAAACTGGGGAGACGAGGGAAAGGGTCGTGTCATCGACCTTCTCGCAGAACATGCGGATATCGTAGTCCGCTATCAGGGTGGTAACAATGCCGGACACACAGTAGTTAATAAACAGGGAAAATTTGTCTTAAATCTGCTTCCATCCGGAATACTTCACCCAGATGTAGTATGTGTGCTCGGTGACGGAATGGTTATTGACCTAAACCATCTGTCCAATGAAATTGCACAGATCAGAACACAAGATGTATCTGTTTCACCAAAAAACCTGAAATTATCAACAAGAGCCACAATTTCAATGCCGTGGCATAAAATACAGGATGAGCTTGAGGGAAGAGCGCCTTTCAAAGTCCGGAGCAGCCTTCGGCTCTACCAAACGCGGTATTGCCTATGCATACAGCGATAAATACCGTAAAAAAACAATCCGTCTCGGTGATTTACTTCACTTAGACGAAGAGAATGTACAGGCCAGACTTAAGACCATGCTTGAAGCTAAAAACCTTGAGCTTGCAGGCTGCTATCATCAGGAGCCTATGTCTCTGTCAGCTCTGTTGTCATGGTGCAGGCAGAAGGCTGCAAAATATGCACCTTATATCACAGATACCGGTGCATTCCTTGAGGATGCACTATCAAAGGGAAAGCGTGTTGTACTTGAAGCACAGCTTGGTGCAATGAGGGATATAGACTATGGTATTTTCCCATATACTTCAAGCTCCTCCACCATCTCAGCTTACGGTCCTATAGGTGCCGGTATCCCCGGTGCCTCATTAGACCATGTGGTCGGTGTACTAAAGGCATACTCTACCTGTGTCGGAGCCGGACCATTTGTCGCGGAAAAAGCTATGAACGGTGAATGGACTGAAATGGTCCGCAAGTATGGAAGCGAATACGGCGCTGCCACCAAAAGACCACGTCGTGTGGGTCCATTTGATGCCGTTGCAAGCCGCTATGGTCTAAAATGCCAGCATGCAGACAAAATTGCACTGACCAAGCTAGATGTCCTGAGCATCATGGATCAGATTCCTGTTATCACAGGATATCAGTATAAAAATGCTGTAACAAACGTCTTTGACCCCACCGAAAATCTGGAGAAATATACCCCGGTAGTCAAAATGCTGCCGGGGTGGAAAACCGATATATCGAATTGCAGGTCATATGATGAGCTTCCAGTAAATGCTAAGCGCTACATAAGCTTCCTTGAGGACATGCTAAGACACGAAATACAATTTGTCTCAGTCGGAGCTGAGAGGAACCAATATCTGCTCAACGGTAAGTGGCTGTAATTGCCTTTAATATGCTTTAACCAACCTCTATGCCATTGCCATATTATTTTTCTGATTTACTGAGATATTGTATACAAGAGTGTGCTGCCACATTCCCCTCTCCCACAGCCTTCGTATACTGGTAAGGTCTGCCTGTGCAGTCTCCTGCCGCAAAACAGCCTGCTACATTTGTCTGTTGGGCTCTGTCCACCAATATATGTCCGTTTTCTATTTCAAGCTGTGGCATAAGCTTTGATGGTGCGATGGCGTTCCTGAGGCAGAATACTCCGTCTACGCTCTCAGTCTTTCCACTTCGAAGCGTAATTCCTTCCACAAATGAGTCACCTGTCAATGCAACAGGTGTATCCTTTGATATATTCACATTTGGAAGCTCTATTTCACTGTCATTAAAGGATGGATAGTACAATACCTCTGACGCAAGATCCGCAAGATATTTTACCTCATGCTCATACTTTTTGTCATTACATATAACAGCTATCCTCTTATCCTTGTAAAACATGCCATCACAGGTAGCACAGTAGCTGAGCCTCTTTCCAAGCAGCTCATCCTCTCTGTCCAGCTGCTTTGCAGACATCACACCCATGCAAAGTATGAGAGTCCTTGCCTCATACATCTCATTGTCTGCAAGCACCATAAAGCCGTTTCCTGCAGGCATGATATTAGTCACGGTCTTTTCTGTTATCTCAATCCCCGCTGCCCTCCTGTGAGCGTCAAAGCGTTCAAACAGCTCCTGTCCGCTTATCTGTGGAAATCCGGGATAGTTTGTGATTTTCTCTGCCTTTTGCACCTTTTCGCTTAGGTTCTTCGAACCAAACCAAATAAAATCCTTTTTATATGTTTTTAAATTCAGGGCTGCCGACAGTCCGGCAGGACCTGTTCCTATTATTATACTATCGTACATGCTATGCTCCTTGTATCAAATGCTTGTATATATTTAGACCTTATATATAGTGTGGGTCACTAAGGTTGCATCGATGATATCTTTTGACCCTTTAATCATATTATTTTATTGTAACGTCATATACAGTGCGCCTTCAATGCTTCAATATACTCCCTTGCATATCGCGAGAGTACCACACCCTTTCTGCTGATAATGCCTATCCTCATATACTCCTCCACATCAAGTGGCTTTGATATAATATTCTTTCCATTCAGCTCAGCAGAAAGCACTCCTGAGCACACTGTATAGCCATTTAAGCCAATTATCAGATTAAAAAGTGTAGCTCTGTCTCTTACCCTGATATTCTTTCTGCTGTCAAGAGTGCTGACAAATTCCTCCGAAAAGTACTGCGAATTGTACTCTCCCTGCTCATACGTCAGGTACGGATAGTCCTGCAGATCATCCATCGTGATGCTCTTTTTTGAAGCAAGCGGGTGACTGTCACATATGAATACATGCGGTGTGGCTGTAAAAAGCTCTGTGAACTCCAGTTCATTACGCTTTAGCATCTTTGAAAGCACCTCCGTATTCTTGGAGCTTAGATATATGACTCCCAGCTCACTCTTTAAATTCGTGACATCCTCAATAATTTCGTGAGTCTGTTCCTCCCTGATGGTAAAATCATACTGATATGCATCAAACCTTCTGATTACATCCACAAATGCATTTACCGCAAAGGAATAGTGCTGACACGATACCGCAAAGTGCGGCTTACTCACCACATCATCCTTGTAGATTCCCTCTATGAGATCTACCTGCTCGAGCACCTGTCTGGCATGACCGAGAAATCTCTCACCATCTTCTGATAGTATCACTCCCTTGTTTGTCCTGATGAAAATAACTATCTGCATCTCTTTTTCCAGGTCATGTATAGCGCTGGTCACAGTGGGCTGCGAGACAAAAAGCTGCTTTGCAGCCTCTGTTATATTGCCGCATTCTGCCACTGTCACCACGTATTTTAATTGTTGCAGAGTCATGCTCATTCTCCTCCGGTTACATATCGAAATATTATTTTACACATTAAATGTCTTACATCGCTTAAGTCATCTCGAAACTATTACTGTATACCGATAATCTTTCTCAGAATCTCACCCAACAGCTTTCCAAGCATAAGCGGAATGACAACAAGCACCACATACCACAGCAGCTTGTCATACCACACCCTGCCATCATTTATCACACAGATAAAGTGCATGGCAACAACTGCCACTGCAAATACAGATGCAAGAAGCTGCAAAAAGCTCGCCACATGAAGCTTATTTGTCACCTTGCCAAGCGTAAATAAAAGCATCGCACCAAATAACATCGCTATATCTGCCTCCCACGGTATCATTTTACTATACGAAAACAGCTTAAACATATCACGAAACTCCATATGCAGCTCAAGAAACAAATCCACTGATGCTATCATGAGCAATACTGCTCCTATTGTCGAAAATACCGCTGCCAGATATACATAATTGTTTCCAATCCTGTGCTGTCTGAGCTTATATTTAAGCATACCCTTTTTCTGCACATACTGTGTACGCAGATAAGAATCTGTCGCAGAGGCAATAGCCCTGTCGCAGTACTCGGCTGCTGTCCTGTATACTTTGACTCCGGCATCGTTATTTTTAAGGGCAAACTCCACAAGGCTCTCTCCTGCCCTGTTGTTGCCACGCTCCGTCGCAGTAACCAGATACCCTGCACCAAGCTTCTGCTCCTTGCCATCAAAAAAGGTAGCGACCAGATACTGTCCGTAATCGGCAAGTGCATCCACATTTCCAAGCTCCACCGCTTTCTTCCACCAAAACACTGCTCGCCCGGGATCTCTGTATGTGCCCTGGCCTCTTTCAAACATATTTGCTACCATATTCATTGCATCTGCATCTTGCGCCTCTGCCAGCGACAGAAACTGACGAAATGCGCTCTCCATATCATTTTGTCTGTATGCCACCATAGCCATATCAAACGCTGTGCTTTTCATATTATTCTCCTTGACAGCCTTTGCTGTTATCTTTTTATTATAATATATTTAAAGCAATGATAGCAATATAACTTCTTTCCCAATTTATAGTAAATGCCGCACCCGAAGGTGCGGCATCTAAGAGGTTTATAAAATGTTTAGTTTAAAAGCTGTTTTAGTTGCAAGCTCTCTTCTTGCGATATGTAGCTGCTGTGATTGCAACCATTGCAAGTCCGAGTAAGCATACATATGTAGCTGCTTCATTGTCATCGCCACTCTTTGGAGCTGCTTTTTTATTGTCAATAGCAGCCTGGTCTGTTACAGAAATAACGTAATCAGACGCATGAGTGAATGTAAATAATGCTGAACCATCATCTGCAATCTTTACAGACATCTGACCCTCAAGAGCCTTTGTCTTTGTATTGTAATAGTAAAGGTTAGCATACTTTCCTGCATATGTCTTTCCAAGGTCGATTGAAAGAACCGGTTTGAATCCAAACTCACCTTCATGTGCGAGACTGATTTGTACTAACTTCTTTGCATCCTTTTCAATCTTAGCTGCCTTAATAACATCCTCAGGAATCTTTTTGCTGTCAACTGTAACTGACATATTTACATCCTTTGCAGGAACCTTTGACACGTCAGAACCATTAATAACCCACTTGATTCCGTCTCCCATATCAAGAACAAGCTTCTTCTGTGTTCCCTTAATGGCTGCAATTGCATCCTTTGAAACAACTCCTGTTTCATCCATCTTTACAACGATAGTATCCTTTGCAGAAGCATTCTTGATTGTTTCTACCTCTTTAGACCAGTCAACCTTTGCTGCCGGTGTTGTAGCAGAATCCTTATCATCTTTCTCTTCTGGTGTTGGGTCTTTCTTGCCCGGATCTTCTGTTTTCTTCACCTCAGCAAGAATGATTGTTCCACCGTCCTTTGCTGCCGGAATGCTTACTGTTACTGTCTTATCAGAAGAAACAGTATATGTTTTACCATCATAAAGATTTTTAACTGTATCTCCTGCATTTGCATTAACCGGAACTTTTACTTCTTTTGCGGTATCCTTGATATTCATACCAACATATAAGGTTGTTCCTCCATAGGATCTTGAAACTACATCATAGCCTTCCTCATCAGAACTTGCCACAACTGTTCTGCTTCCTCTTGCAAATACGTCTGTGTATGCATTACGGATGCTCAGCAAATTCTTATAATGCTGATATGTGACATTGTCCTTTGTTGCCTTAGAGAAATCCATGTCATATCTATTAGTCTGATATGGATAATTATTTAATCCACTTAAACCAACTTCTTCACCATAATAGATAACCGGAATGCCCTTTGCAGTAAGCTGTAAGGTAGCTGCAACTAACGCTGCTGATGTTGCCTCATCCTCTGTATATTTTTTTCCGTTCATTAAGGCTGCCTTAAATCCATCTTCATCATGACTGCTTAAGAACTGACCTGTCATGTATGCGTTATTAAGTGCTGAATTTCTTGCAGAAAGGAATTTCTCTACAGAAGAAATATTGCCACTTACAAAGCTTGTTGCCTGGTCATTAAAATCGAAATCAAGATCTGCATCCATCTGACCACTACCTAAGGTACTACCATTTGACGCATATCCTGCACCATAATATTCTCCAATCATCTTGAAAGACGGATTTACTTCTGTTGTAGAATTTTTAAGTGCTGCCCATGTTGTACTGTCAACATGCTTTACAGTATCTACACGGAAATAATCAACTCCATAATCCTTCATCCATGCAGTCTGCCATTCTACTAATTTTGTTCTGACATCTGCATTCTCTGTTGCAAAATCCGGTAAACCAGACTGCCATGATTTAATATCTCCTTCACTGACACTCTTATCCCTTAGCATATCAGCAAATGTTGATTCTGTACCATATCCGGCATGGTTTACAACAATGTCAATCATAATACGCATACCACGCTTGTGCGCTTCGCTAATCATAGTCTCAAATTCTCCTGTTGTACCAAGTGTAGGATTCAATTTTGTAAAATCATTTGCCCAGTATCCATGGTATGCTGCATTATAAGGAACATCTTCTTTACCCTCATCTGTCACAGTTACACCTGCAATATTCTTTACAATTGGTGTAAGCCAGATTGTATTTACTCCTAAATCCTGTAAGTAATCTAACTTAGCTGTTACACCGGCAAAATCTCCACCATGATACAGCCCAGGGTTGTCTCCGTATGTATCTGCACCACTTGCTGTATTGTTAGATTCATTACCATCAAAGAATCGGTCTGTCATCATAAAGTAGACAACAGCTTCATCCCAGTCGAAATCTTTTTTGTTTTCCTTCACACGGTCTGTAATTTCAACATCCACTGTAGTACTGAATTTATTACCATACTGGTCTGTTACAGTAATTGGTAATGTCTTAGTACCTAATGTTGTATCTACAGTTGCAGAAATTGTAACAGCCTGGAGCTCTGGCTCAATCGGCATCTCACTACTTCCACCAAGTGAAGAAACATCAATACTTGCACTTGCAACTTCAAGTTTCTGAGTATCTGTATCAGCCTGTTTAACCTTAAACTTAACTACATTATTCTCATTGTAGTTAAATGACTTATTCATAACTTCTGCTGTAACTGTTGCATTTAATTTATAGTATTCAAAATATGAGTAATCTGCGTCATTATATTTTTCACTATTTGAATTGAATGCATCTACAACATAATTTCCATTTGCTTTGTAACGATAATGTGTTTTGCCATTTGTTAAACCATTCTTTACATACTCAAAACGCTTTGTTGTATCATTGTATGTCATTGGATACTCTGTTCCGTTTACGTCAACAGATACTTTCATATCCTTTAAGGTGCCATCTACAAATGCATCATCATCACGATAGTAGTATGATACCTGTTGATTTTCTGCATCTACTTCATAGCCAACATTATATGGCATAGCAATTTCTGGCTCACTGCCGGCTTTCATGCTGGCATAGATAACCTTCTGATCAGACGGGAATGTAACTGAATGGTCTCCACCATCTTTAATCCATGGGTCACCTGTTGAATCTAATGCAATACAAAAATCAACCTTTGTGCAGGATGGTTTTGCTGGGATTGTTACTGTCCATTTATCTCCACCTACATATGTAAAATCGGTTAATACTGAAGCATATCCTGATGACCATGTATAAAACTGTGGTGTAATACCTTTTTCTTTTAATCCCGGATTCTCATAATCCAATACAAGGTATCTCTTTTCCGTTGGTACGATTACCGGTTTCTCATGAACCGGATCGGAACCATCCACATAATATAATACCTCATTCTCATCACCGCTTATTGTAAAAGAACGATCTGCAGAATCAGAGCCGCCATCCCATCCTTTTGTATTATCATAGCGTGCCTTTAATCCTACCGTTTTTCCTACATTACTGCCGGCAACTGTAATGGTCTTTTTAAACCATGTCACATTATTTTCAGCATCATATTCTTTTTCATCAAAAACATATGATCCATTTAATCCGGCATTCCACATCCACATATCAACTTTTCCCAGGTCTGTGTCTGTTGATAAATCTTCATTGTAATAATAAATTGTAAATGTGTGGTCTGGAACCGGTGCCTCCCAACTGTCCGGTGCTGTTTTATATACGGTTGTGTCACCACCAGCTTTGGTTCCGGTAACCCAGAGTTCAGTACTTGTTGATGTTACAGAGACGTCAATATTATCCGTCTGTGTCCCATTGTTATTATTAAAAATACAGCTAAAATTCTGTTTTACATCCTGTGTATATACTACATCATACCATCCCAAATGATCAGCATTTGCCGAAATCTGTCCGCCCGGCCATTCTTTTCCAACACCTGCTCCTGTTGCAGAGGCATCTGCTCCCCACATATAATTGTAAATAGTACTTCCCATTCCTGAAGCAAGATAATGGATGGTTGTTACATATTTCCAATCGGCAGGTTTTGTCTCTGACAAAGAACCATCGAACCAGTACTCTGCTTCTGCCTTTCCTTTTGTAGAAAGAGTTACGTCTTTTAACTGGTTTCCATGTCCATCATCATTTAAGATAAGAGAATAATCTGTACTGTTATCTAATGTCAGATGCATTGTATACCAGCCTTCATGTCCTGCTGTTGCAGTCATGGTTTTTCCCGGCCATTCACCTGCCGGCTTATTAGTCTCCTTATATATATATGCTGCAACATCATCGCCTAATGTGCTCTTATAATTAATAGTCAGATCACATTCTGTTGGTACAGACTCCGGAATCAAAGTTTCCTTCTTTGAAGCATCCTTATACCACTGATATTTTCCATTGTCATCCAATAAACAATAGATGCTAGTATCAGAAGTAAAAGTCTTAATCTGCTCAATTGCAGCTCCTTCTGTCTTTATCTCCGGTGCAGCCTTCTCATCAGAACCTGCATCAACAAACTGAAAGCCTGTCCACTCACTACTCTGTACATCTACATAATAGAGTCCAGAACTTTCCTCATATGCAAGCTTTGGTTTTTCCTGATTCCCCCATTGTGAAATGGTGGCATTTCCTGCATCATGGTTATTTACCGTAGCCCCGGCAGCCCAGACATGGACAACCGGAGTATTCCATGTACTTGGTTTGTCCAGATACAACCGGATTGTCGGGCTCGCAGCATATGCAGTGGTTGCACCACCGATTGCTGGAACCATGGTCACAATCATAGCAAGTGCAAGTACCATACTAAAGATACGACTTACAATGCCATGTTTCCTGTGAAAACGTTCTTTTAACTTTCCCATATTTCCTCTCCTTTTCTTATTATGTTTGTACGAAAATCCCCTTTCGCACGTTTTCGTAACTATATTATAATCTTTTCGTTGGTTTTCGGCTATTGGGATAAACAGAGATTTTATTCACGTAATTTTGTTAAAATTTACTATTTATTCATTTTTATGTAATATATGCGAAATCTTTTTAGTACTAAAAGTCCTAGATATAGTAGATAATTTTTCATTTGAAATTTTGTGAATTATTTTTTAAGTCGTTTCTTATATATGACATGATTATATGGCATAATGGTGGAAGCCTCATATTATTTCACACAAAAAGAGCCTGCACATTTCTGTGCAAGCTTCTTTTTAAAACTAAAAGCTAAAAAATATATTTAATCTTTAAATCAACTATCCCCAGATAATTTCCTCCTTGGCGGCCTCCACATTTTCCTCGGAATGCTCCACTTCCTTGGAGAAGATCCTTGCCACCTCCATCTGATCCTCTATGGTGAAGCTGCCACCGTTTTTGTAGAAGCGAGTGGCATTCATATCCCTTACTATCATGGTAAACATGACGCTTAAATATGCATAAACCATGATATTTGAGTCATAGATGGCATTCATGATGTATCTGAAGGTAAAGTATACAAGAAGCTGCTCAATATCGTTTTCACGGTAATCGCCGCTAGCCATGTACTCCTTCATGCGTTTTTCATAATCAGCCTCAGTGAGGACTGTCTGCATATCATCCTTGAAATCCTGCCATACCTGACGCAATAGTTCCATCTCATTGATGATACCGAAGCGGATATCAAAATGCTCAAATGAGAAATCATTAAACGAAAGCCAGTCTATATGCTTTTCAACATCGTTTTGGCTCAGCTTCTTCTGGTACTCATTTGCCCTGTCAAGATACTCATCCACGCGTACTCCGATTGGCTTTGTCCTGTCCTGGAGTATGGCAATCAGCTCGCGCTGCACCTCCTCAAAAAATGCTGCCTCTTCCTCTGTGACTCCCTGGTCATCATCGCTGTCGCCAAAAAGCTCCTGCTCTACAAACTTAACAGGCTTTGTTTTGCTGAAAAATATACGGCAGACCTCCTCGCACGCAAGGCTCAGGCACTTCTGCTCCACGTTTCTGTACTCTATGCCAAACCTTGGAAAATCGGTGCACACCTCACTAAGCGATGCCTCGCCAGCTGCTATGTACAAATCACACAGATTCTTGTCATTTAGCATGATGCAGCGACCGCAATTGTTTGTACGGATGCCGTGCCCGCCATCCTCCGTCTCATACATGCCCTTTCTCAGACGCTCTCCGACCTCTCCGGGCAGTGTCTGATAATACTCATATGAATCCTCATCAATATCAATTTCCCAGCCCAGACAGCAGCTATCCTTGCAGTCTCCGGCTATGCAGCTAAACTCTGAAAAATAATCAGGTACACGGACTATCATACTTCTCTCTCCTTCAGTAAATCTTCGTTTGTTTTATCACTGTGCTTATTTCTGAAGCGCGCTTCTATAGCCGCCCAGTCAGGGTCCTCATTTCCCTTAAAAAAGTTGTAGCCTATGTATCCGATGCACCACACAAGCCCTGCAAATGTCGTAGAAAATGCTATCTTTATGATACTCTTAAGCAAGAGTGGAAGCGTCAGCATATCATTGCCAAATGCTATGATAATCACATGAATAGGCTTAATCAGCATAAGCCAGCCTCCCACATAAAGCGCCGCTAAAATTCCAAGCGCATAGCACAGTATTCCTAATAATTTGTCGCATTTTTTCTTCATTTCAAATCCTCTTCTTAAATACGCTTATCAAAATTTCTTCTCAATTTCTCTTCTTAAATACGCTTATCAAAGCTTCTTCTCAAATCTTCTTTTCTAATTACAGTACAGCAATTTAGTCACACATAACGACTTATATTTTCGTAAATTCCAGTATAGACACTTCTCCTGTTGCTCTTGTCTTCTCCATGTCTATCACACGCTGGTTTGCAGAGCCCTTGAATTTGAGCGTGATATCCTTCTTTTCCTCTATAAACGGACCATCTACCAGGACATCTATCATAGATAAAAGCTCATCCGTATACTCTGTGTGCTTGCGTCCGTTTGCAAGCAGTTCCTCGTACAGATAGCCTGTGTAAGCCCACACATCCTTATTTGGATAGCGCTCCTTAACTCTTCTCATAAACGGCACAAGTGCCTCCTGATTCTCCTCCTCAAAAGGATCACCGCCTAAAAGGGTAATTCCCTGCACATAGGAAGGCTTAAGTGAGTCGAGTATCTCGTTTTGTATCTGCTCATCAAACGGCTCTCCATAGTCAAATTCCCATGTCTGCGGCTGAAAGCAGCCCTTACAGTGATTCCTGCAGCCTGATACAAAAAGCACAGTGCGACACCCCAGTCCGTTCGCGATGTCACAATATTTTATTCCTGCATAGTTCATATATTTTCCTCGTGTCTTAAATTATAGTTCCATTTAAAAATTGCACTGCCTATTATTATAACATATCCTATCACACTTAGATAGTCCGGTATCTGTTGCAAAAAGACAAAGCCAAGCAGAGCGGCAAAGATAACCTGCGAATAGTCGAACACCGATATCTCCTTTGCAGGTGCCTTGGTGTATGCCTTTGTGATTGAAAGCTGTCCGCCTGTAGCGGCTGCTCCTGCAAAAAGCAGCATGACTATCTGATATACACTCATAGGCTTTGCTCCGACAAGCAGAAACGGAGCCGTCACTATACATGAAAATACCGAAAAGCACATGACTATCACAGGACCTCTCTCTCCCTGCTTACCGAGCTTTCGCACAAATGAATACGCTACACCTGCGCCAAAGCCTCCTATTACACCAATCATGGCATTTAAAAACTGCACATTCATGGATGGCTTCACCACAAAAACAGCACCTATAAACGCCGTCACCACGCACAGCCACTCTGTCCTGTTTGCTTTCTCCTTAAGCACAAAATATGACATGATTATAGCAAAAAACGGTGACAATTTGTTTAAGATATTGGCATCTGCGATGGCCAGATGGTCAACTGCATAGAAATTGCATATAAGCCCTGTTGTTCCAAAGAAGCTTCGCAGAAAAAGCCCCTTCCAGCTATCCCTTTTTATTTTGAAGCCTTCATCACTTTTTGCAAGTAAGATAACAGCCGCTACTGCTGCTACCGCATTCCTGAAAAAGGCCTTCTGCATGGTCGGCAAATCTCCCGACATCCTCACAAAAAATGTCATCAGGGCAAAAAAGAATCCTGCCATTATGATATATATTATTCCTTGTTTCTTATCGTTCATACTAATAGTATAACGTAGTCTGTCAAGAGGGAAAGAATATAAGAAGTCAACCGTTTCACTCCGCAAAAAGGACCGCCCGGTGAGCGGTCCTTTTAAGATGAAGGGAAAAAAATATAAAAAGAAAATAGTTTTAATCAATGGTCTGTGTCAGCCCTTCACACTTCCCATGGCAACACCACCTACGATGTGCTTTGAAAGAATAAGGTAAACAACTATTACAGGAAGGATAGAGAATGTAATCATCATGTATACCTTTCCCATATCAAACTTTAAGAAGTCTGCACTTCTAAGCTGTGCTAACAGGATTGGAAGCGTCTTCTTATTGTTTTCGTGTAATATAAGTGCCGGAGTGAAGTAATTGTTCCAGCTGCTTACAAAGGAGAAAATTGCCTGTACTGCTATTGCCGGCTTCATCAATGGAAGCACTATATGATTAAATGTCCTAAACTCTCCGGAGCCGTCAATTCTGGCTGCCTCAATCAGAGACAACGGAAGCGAGCTCTCCATATACTGCTTCATGTAAAAATATGTGACCGGTGAAGCAATTGTCGGAACTATAAGTGGAATAAATGAATCCATCAGTCCCATGCCTGTTACCAATTTAACAAATCCAAGTGCTGTAACCTGTGTAGGAATCATCATAACCATCAGTATAAAGGTAGAGATGAATTTCTTGGCCTTGAACTCATATGCATGTATGGCATATGCTGTCATTGTCGAAAAATATACGCACAGTACTGCACTGCAGGCTGCTACAAAAAGGCTGTTAAACATACCTCTTATGACCGGAAGTGTGTCATGTAAGAGTGAGTTCCAGTTGTCAAGCAGATGCGTACTGGGAATTGCAGTAAATCCTGCCTGAAGCTCTCCGTTTGACCTGGTTGCATTGATTATCATTACGTAAAACCAGAACAGACAGAAAAATGAGATAATAATCAATACTACATAGGCGATG
>ENA-OVFY01000889-OVFY01000889.1-human-gut-metagenome-genome-assembly--contig:-NODE-889-length-18282-cov-31.694903_pt1 | contig 18282 bp, 12 predicted proteins | sample MGYA00237766_ERZ505411 | MGnify/ENA primary metagenome ERZ505411 (study PRJEB26158, sample SAMN06016375) | human gut metagenome | biome: human gut; feature: ankylosing spondylitis patient; material... | reverse complement strand
CAAGTGCGTTTTACCTAAAACGTAAAGGCGTTTTAAATGAAACGCACTTGTGTTTTGATTGAAATGTACTTACGTTTTCCGGAAGGGTGAAAATCAGAGATTTCCAAACACCAAATGAATTGGAAAATGCCCCGAATACATCAATTATTCCTGACAGCATTGACAGATTAGCTGTAATAAAACCACGCAACGCATTTTTTGTACACTTCCGAGTTGGAGCAAATCAAATTCTTTTATTACTTTTGCAGAGTTCCACTCCGGCCATTTTCACTTGGAAAGCCGGAAGATAGAACAAAGACATATTGAAAGGCGTTTACTACGCTTTGGTTTTGACGATTAGAAATCCTGGAAAAATTTCAAATATCCTGTCAAGAACAAAGCAACGTAAATGCCCCATGGGTGTGTTATATCCATACCTGCTATACCCGATAGCCATAGGTGTATCCATACGTCTGTGGTAGCTTTGGGTGTAGAGGTTTGTTATATACATATCGGCGTGGGGCTTCTGCGTTGCTCGTTTCGACAGGATGGGCAATTTCCAGGAGCCTCTAATCGTGAAGCGAGCGACAGTGCAGGGCTTCACGCTTTTTTATGCCTTAAAAACAGTTTTTGAATCACACAAAGGTCGCCGGAGTCCTGAGCCTTTCAAACGTTGTCGGACTGTGAGTACAAAGTTTTTCAACAACGAATCCGGCCATACGCTTTTCGAGAAACTGAAAGGCATCTCTTCCGAAATGGTCACCTTCGACCGCTTTTTAGCCGTGGTCGGCTTCTTCCGTTCCTCCGGTTATTTCAAACTACGGAAAGAACTGGGCGACATCTCCGAGATAAAGATACTGGTAGGAATCAATATCGACGATATTTTCCGCAGGCACAACAAAGCCTTGCTGATGCTGGCCAATGAAGAAAAAGCCAAAGCCGTCTATCGCGACGGATTCAAAGAAGACATCGTCCACGCCCGCTATGCCCCGGATGTGGAAGAAGGCATCCTGCAAATGTGCGACGACTTGACGTCGGGCCGCCTGCAGATGCGCATCCACGCCACTAAAAATCTTCATGCCAAATTCTATCTCTGTCTGCCACAACACCACAGTGAACACAGCGACGGATGGGTAGTCATGGGGTCTTCCAACATTTCTGAATCAGGCCTCGGATTGTCGCAGGCCCCTCGCTATGAACTGAACGTGGCCATGAAAGACTATGACGACGTGCGCTATTGCTACGACGAGTTCAGAACCCTGTGGGAAGAAGCCGTTCCGCTTACTGCAGACGACATAGCATCCTGCAAGGAACAGACCTATTTAGGTTATCAGCCTACCCCCTACGAACTCTATATTAAGGTACTGATTGATACGTTCGGCGACCAAGTAGAGGATGATTTCTCCCTGCAACTGCCCGAAGGAGTAAAAGATTTGAAATACCAGAAAGATGCCGTAATACAAGGCTTCCAGATGCTGATGAAGCACAACGGACTCTTTCTGGCCGATGTGGTAGGACTAGGAAAGACTTTAATCGCCACCATGATTGCCAAACGGTTTGTCGAGGCAAACGGCCGGCACACCCACATCCTGGTCATCTATCCTCCAGCCCTCGAAGACAACTGGAAAAACACATTCAAGCAATTCGGTATCTACAAGCAAACACAATTTATCACCAACGGCAGCCTGACGAAAGTGCTGGAAGGCCGCGACCAATACAAAGACAAAGAGGAGTTCAACCTGATTATCGTGGACGAAGCCCACGGATTCCGTAGCGACACTTCCGGGAAATACGATGAACTGCAAAAGATATGCAAGTCACCTTGCACCCATACAGGACTACTTAGAAGCAACCAAAAGAAAGTCATGCTCTTGTCGGCCACTCCGCTAAACAATCGTCCGGATGATTTACAAAACCTTTTGCTGCTTTTCCAGAACAGCCGTCATTGCACCATAGACGGTATTCCAAACCTAAAAGCTTTCTTCTCACCACTCATCCAGGACTACAACAAGGTGATGCGAGAACGTGACCAACGGAACGTGACCGCTGAAATAGACCAGATTTACGAGAAGATACGTAACGGAGTGATAGACAAGATTACCATCCGCCGTACCCGAAACAATATCCTGAACGACCCAGACTATCGGGCCGACATCCGCTCGCAAGGCATTATCTTTCCTGATATTCTGCCACCCAACGAACTGGAATACCAGATGAGTGCAACGACCAGCCGCCGTTTCTATGAAACGCTGAAACAGCTTACCGACGGAAAATCGTCGAGAAACCCCGGTGGTACAGGACTGGACTATGCCCGTTACCGCGCCGTTGAATTCCTGAGACCCGAATACCGGAGCAAATACAAGAATGCGGAACACATCGGACAAACACTGGCAGGCATCTACCGGGTGCACATGGTAAAACGCCTTGAAAGCAGTTTTCATGCTTTCAAACAATCCCTTCATACCTTGCTACGCATTACCACCGACATGATCAAGATGTTCCAAGAAAACAAAGTCATCATCGCTCCAGACCTGAAAGTGAAAGACCTACAGGCAAAAGGCATGGAACTGGACCAGATTATTGAATACGCCATTACCAAAGGATATGTGGCCGAAGATATTGTCTTTGCTGCCGAAGCCTTTCTGCCTGAATTCCTTGAGATGCTCCAGCACGATAAAGAAATATTGGAACGGCTGAATGCCGACTGGGATGAGGAAAAAGCTGACCCGAAATTCGACCTCTTCGCCCAACGGCTACAAAGCGGACTAATGAATCCCGAAATCAATCCGTCGGGCAAACTGGTACTGTTTTCCGAAAGCGTGGACACCCTGACATACCTCTACCGACGAATCACTCAGGAGCTTGGAAGAAAAGACGTGCTCATGGTAACCGCTGCCAACCGCAACCGCCTGGGACAAACTATCAAGGAAAATTTTGATGCCAACTGGCCGACAGACAGCAGAGAATACAATCTTATCCTGACTTCCGATGTATTGGCCGAAGGAGTGAATTTGCACCGTTCCAATGTGATTGTCAATTACGATTCTCCCTGGAATGCCACCCGTCTGATGCAACGTATCGGACGCGTAAACCGTATCGGCTCTTCCGCTCCGCACATCTACAATTATCTGTTCTATCCGTCCCGGCAAGGCGACAAAGAAATACAGCTTTACAAGAACGCCCTTGTCAAGCTGCAAGGCTTCCATTCTGCTTTTGGTGAAGATGCCCAGATTTATTCCCGCGAAGAAATCGTCAAGCAGTTCATGTTATTCGACAGTACCATTAAAGACCATATCGACAAGAAGATTATGCTCCTGCGAGAAGTCAGAGACCTCTACCATAATGACCGCAAACTCTACCACAAAATAAAATCACTGCCGATGAAGAGCCGTGTGTTACGCCACACAGGTAAGCACAGCGGCAAATCCATCATCTTTGTATCGTCCGATGTAAAGACCGAGTTCTACCTCGCTACAAAATCAGGGATAAAAGCTGTCGATTTTCTGGAAGCCGTTTGTTATCTGAAAGCCCGTCCGGAAGAGCAGGCCGTACCGTTTACCAATGACACTCTCCATTACCGCCATGTAAACGAAGCCCTTCTTCAATACCGGAAAGAGTACATAGAAGCTGCTGATACCGCTTCCGTCCATCGGCCAGACCTGGACCGGACTTCACAGGAAGCCCGCAATTTTCTACGCACTGTCAAACAGCAGGTAACGGATAGCGAACTCAAAGCACACTGCGACATATTGACAAGCTACATCAACGAAGGCATCTATGCCCAGCTACCCCGACATCTGAAAGCCTTGTCACGCGAATACAAAAACGACCGTGCCCGCATCCGGCAGGAAGAGTACAAACTTCAGACTTCCATCAGCCAATTGCTGGAAGAATACCGTACCCAAAACCGGGAAGAGCGTCAAGACCTGCAGGAAGTCTCAGACCCACAAATCATCATATCCGAAACATTCATCTAAAAATACCTCCTTATGGCATCTATTTACACCCATGAAACCTTGCGAAAAATGTTCCAGTCGGCATTCCAACTCGCTGAGTGGTATTCCTTTCTACAACACTTTTTCCATGCTACCGAACTGAAGAAAACTCCCGAAAGCATCCATACACCTCATGCAGAGGAAGAAGGACACTATATCGGCTGCATTGAAACTTCAGATTATTTCCGGATAGGTCTGTTCTGTTACCAAATTCGTAAAGGTTCAGTTGCCAACCGCCGTGTTGGACTCCGTAATTTGGTCAGGTCCTTCATCAATCCGCAATGGGGAGAATTTGATGCCGCCCTCGTGGTGTATGATAGTCACGACCACTGGCGGCTATCCTTTATCTGCGATATCAAAGAAGAATCCACAGCCCCCAAACGCTACACCTACGTATTCGGCAATAAAGACCTGCTGTACAGAACTCCGATAGAACGTCTGCTTTATCTCCAGAAAAAAGGCATCTCATTTGAGAACCTGAAAACGGCCTTCTCAGTGGAAGCCTTGTCCGATGAATTCTTCGACCGCTATCGCGAACAGTATGCCGACTTCATACAGTATGTCACCGGCAAACGCTTTGTCAAAGCCGGAAACAAGTGGGTGGAGAAGGTAGTCGGTTCTCCCAACGCCGCTTTAATGCAAGCCTTCGGACACGACGAAAAAAAGATACGCGACTACATCAAGAAAATGATGGGACGCATCACTTTCCTGCATTTCCTCCAACGTAAAGGCTGGATGAACGGAGACCTGAACTATATGCAACATTTGTTTGAACGTTCCCGCTATCAGGATGATTACCTGGACTCCGTGCTGGAACCCTTGTTTTTCGGCATCTTGAACACTCGTCCGCTGGAACGCGAAAAACTGTTCTGCCAGTATGGCTGGGACAAGTCCTTGTTGGCCGAGTGGAAAGACATTCCATACCTTAACGGTGGGCTGTTCGAACGTGATGCAGACGATGAGCCGGAGAGCGTGTTTCCTGCCGACTATTTCAGAAGGCTGTTCCAGTTTTTCAGCGAATACAACTTCACTATAGATGAAAATGACCCGAACGATGCCGAGGTGGGAGTAGACCCAGAGATGTTAGGTAAAATCTTTGAAAACCTACTGGAGGACAATAAGGACAAAGGGGCATTCTATACGCCCAAAGAGATAGTCCGCTACATGTGCCAGGAGTCATTAATAGCCTATCTGGAAACCCATACCACTTTGGCAAAGGACAAGGTTCGTGCCTTTGTCCTTTCACCAGAAGAGAGCCTGGCCGACATTCCCGATAACAAGAAATCCAAACTGCTTACTGCACTGGAAGAAGTAAAAATATGCGACCCGGCCATTGGCTCCGGTGCCTTTCCCATGGGACTGCTCAATGCATTGCTGCATTGCCGCGAAGCTTTGAGCGGAGAACGTTATGATCGTGCCGAACTGAAAAAGCAAATCATACAACGCAATATCTACGGGGTGGACATTGAAAAAGGAGCTGTCGACATTGCCCGTTTGCGCTTCTGGCTATCTATAGTAGTAGACGAAGAAACTCCTTCGCCACTCCCAAATCTAGACTATAAGATTATGCAAGGCAATTCTTTGATAGAAAGTTTTATGGGAGTAGGCCTGAGCAAACTTACTTATGAAAAGGAAAATAAAAAGGACAAAGGCGAAATTTCGCTCTTTGACAACGAGAAAAACCGTCTACAGAAAACAGTTTCCCAACTGCTGACCGCTTATTATTCTTGCACAGACCATACTCGTAAAGTCCGCCTGCAACAAGAAATATCCGCAACCATTAACCGTCAGCTGGAAGCAGAATTGATAAATCAAGCTATTCTCAATAAGCTAAAAGAGATTAACCTAGCTGAAAACAACCAGTTCTTCCTTTGGCATACTTGGTTCAGCGATGTATTCAACAGGGAAGAAGGGAAAAGCGGATTTGATATTGTGATTGGGAATCCGCCGTATATAGATTCTGAGACTATGACACAACTCGGACAAACTGAATTACGAGAATACATAACACACCATTATAAATATATAAAAGGAAATTGGGATATATACATGGCTTTCCTCGAACTTGGATTAACTCTATCCACTTGCCTGTGTTTTATTACTCCAGATAAATGGCTATCTAAACCATTTGGCAGTAAATTTAGAGAATTCTGCATGGCTCCTAGAATGAGTAAAATAGTTCATACCGGGAATAAAACTTTTGAAAGTGCAATGGTTGATGCTATTATTACTCTCTTTCTGAAAAAATCGGATAGCATCAGTACCTATAAATTTGATGGGAACAAGGATATTATATATATGAACACAATTCCTACATCTTCTCTCACAAAACCTTACTACATAGATTCACTATTTAGTGAAAATCACCATCTAATAAAGAAAATTGAAGATGGCAAAGCAATGCTACATACAATCGCCGAATGTGAAAATGCTTGTTCAACACATGACGCTTATGAATTGGCACCTTTTGTTCACAATCTCACATCTAATTTTAATGTCACCTGCAATGAGTTAAAAATCGTCAATACAGGTACCATTGATAAATTTTCTAATAAATGGGGCGTAAAAGAAATGACATATCTAGGTGCAAAATATATTAATCCAGTAGTCAACCGACATGAATTTCATAATCATTTTGGTAATGCCTATGTAAGAAAAGGGATGTCTCCTAAATTAATTTTTAAAGGATTGAACTTGCTTGATGGCTTTATTGATTTCCAAGGTTTATATATCCCTGGAAAATCTACCTTAGTCATTTGTTCTGATAATAGTGATAATTTAAAGTTTTTATGCGGTTTACTAAACTCAAGACTAGCAATATTCTACATCAAATCTAAATACGCATCAAGTAGTTATTGTGGTGGTATAACTTTTACTAAGGATATGATAAATAATTTTCCAATTCCAACACATAGTAACTTTAAAAATGGCATAGTAAAAGTTGTTGATAAGATTCTTACAGATGGATATTCAAAGGATTTGAACAATAATTTAAATGAGATAATATACTCAGGTTATAGTTTATCATCAACCGAGATAGAAACCATTGAACAGATTATATCTAAATAAAAATAAGAATAATAAACTAAGTTATATTTTCAGAATTAAAATATTTAAAATATCCTTGACATGCAAAAAACAATAGCAAGACTAATAAAAAATGTTTTTTTGTAAAAAACAAATATTAATATCATAATAGTATTTCAAAGATTCTTGATATATTTGAATTATTAGATACGATTTAACATGAAAAAAATTATTACAATCAGTATATTAGGAACTATATTTACTATCTTAGTAATTATAGTCATAGTTACTTTTATAGCTCCTATAAATTATGCTCCAATTTATTTATTAAATCCGGAAAAAGCTTTATCTCTACAAGATTCAGTCGCAATAGATAGTATTAAATGTTTACATGTGGAAGTTTTAAAAGATTTAGAATCTAAAGGCATATTATTAACCCCTGATGAATATACATCTCATATTGCTGACTATTATAATACACTAATCGCTTTCCTTCTAGGTCTATTTGTCTTATTTACAATAGGCAGCATCTACTCTTTAAAATCAGCATATAAGAAAGAATTTGATGAAATAAATACCAGTATAGACAATTATAAAAGTCAAGTTAAAACAGAGCTTAAAAAGGATATCGTTGATTCTTTAAATGAATTAATGAGGGATTCTATTTCGTTTAAAGAAAGTTGTATTAATGCTTTATATGGTAGAATTGAAGATGAAGTTATCAATCATGATGATAAAGAAATAATAGATGAACGTATTACAAAATTAGAAGAAGATATAAAACTATTATATGATTCATATGATGATATTTTTGAACACAAAACGTCTAACCAAGAATTAGAATAATATGGGTGTAAAAGGAATTAGAAAGAATACATCTACATCAAAAAAATATTCTGAACCAGACTTATTAATTGGTGTCGATGATATTATAAAAAAAGCAAAAGAAGAAGGGTTATATTCTGGAGATATTCTAAAGATTGAAGAACTCATATCTAAATTAGATAATATTAAAATAGAATATAAAGATATGGATCCTAGCTTATCTGGATCTTTAAGCTATCAAGACGGACAATGGGTTATGTGCATAAATGAAAATCACAATATTAAGAGACAACGTTTCACGATTGCACATGAATTAGGCCACTTTATGTTACATAAAAATAAAAATGTTGAATTTAAGGATTCGACATTTTTTAGAGGTAACGAAATGGATTCTATTGAATATAATGCAAATGAATTTGCAGCCCGTTTGTTAATGCCAGAAGAAATTGTTCGTAAACTAATATCAAATGGATTAAAAAATATAGGAGAACTCGCTTCTAAATTTGGAGTTTCTTCAGCTGCAATGAAACATAGAGTTTTGTCATTAGGTTATAAAATGAAAGAAAATGGATAAAAAATATTGGGTAATAATAAGAACTGGAGAAGCTGAGAACCGAGCAATTGAATACTCCTCTAAAGAAGTTCTGAAAAAAATAGTTCCTATTATAGAAATTACAAGAGGACGTAAAATCACAAAGAATGAGCTTGTTTCTTACCCATTTGAAAAGCGATTAGATAAATTTAAACAAATTTTCGCGGATCAAACAGTCGTTATAGATGTAACGTCAGAGGAAGCTTTATCTTCACCAGAAACAGATTTTTTATATTCCCCCCAAGATGGCTATAAAAATTGGATAGATTTTTTATTAAAAATAAAACAAGAAAATACTTTCAAAAAAATTATACCTTCTATATTAATGAATTTTGACGACGATGACTTTGAAAGAAATTTATTAATGCAGGTAGACTCCTTGAAGAAAAATTTTAATACAATATTATACCGTAATAATATTGCCGATGAAAATTGTTATGAAGACTTGGAATTACTACGTGAAAAATTGACTGAGACAAATCTAAATATTTTAATAGATTGCGGTTATATACCTCAAGCCTCCTATCGTAATGTTGCAGAAAAATGTATAGCAAGAATTTCTAACTTAAAATCTATACCTAATCTTTCTGCAAAATACATAATAGGATCTACATCTTTCCCTAATAATGTCCGCGATTTAGGAGAATCTGACACAGATACATTTAGAATCTCTGAAATAGATTTATATAATCAAGTTTTTACTCAACATAATGATGTTATTTATTCAGATTATGCATCAATAAATCCAATAAGAAATGACTCAGTAGTAATGTCTAGAGGTTGGATACCAAGAATTGACGTTCCTTTAGATCATACAACATTCTATTACAAGCAAAGAAGACCTAAAGGGATAACTGCATATGCTACAACTTACACCTTCGTTGCTAAGAAAACTTGCTTAGACAAACGTTTCCCATATAATTTAAAAAATAATTGGGGAGTTCAACAAATATTATCATGTTCAAAAGGTGCAGCACCTTCTTCTTCTCCATCTTTTTGGATTTCTGTAAGAATGAATATTCATATAGAACAACAGGTACAAAGGATTTATTCAATCTGAAATGAAGATGATAATATACTTAGATCCTCAATATTGGATAGTTTCCCTCGTTCATCTAAGAATTGTTTAAACTTATGCTGGTACTTTAATCGCCAATATGATACTAGGATTTCTTGAATAAAAGAAATCCTTTTTTTTGCATATAATAGACGAATGCCATCTGAATCACAAGTTTTACAAGAAGTATATCCTTGTTTAATTAAGTATTTAGTATTTATTGAATATAGCATCTCAAGTTTTATTCTTTTCTTTTGAACCATTGGTCTCCTAATCAATGATATTGATAAATCATCATTGACTATATATATTCCCACATCATTACTCGTATGTTCTAATATTTTATCTTTAAATTTCGAAGTTGTTACAATTATTACAAAATTAAATATTTTTTTATACTCTTCTACTTGATCTTGTATACGATTTAAATTGTCATTATTAGATTTAATTTCTATAGCTGTTATCTTTTCATTATGTATATTAATTAAATCAACAACTTTTCGTTTTGTGCCATACATTACTTCATTACCAATAATTAAATCTTCATTTCTAGACAATAAAAAATCAATAAATAAACATTTTATAAAATCAGCAGAATCGAGTCTATATTCTTTCATCTTAGGATATATCAAATTTCTGATTCTTCTACTATATAAATATCTTACACCAGATAATAAATTTTCACCATAACTAATAACCCTACAAAAGTAAAGCGCAACGAACGCCATTTCAGCTTATTCACCACGCTTAGATCTACTTTAATATTTCCCTTCCAGTAAATCTGGACGCAAACGTTGGGTCCGTTCAAGCGACTGCTGGAACTCCCATTCACGGATCTTCGCTTCATGGCCAGACAGCAAGATGTCGGGCACCTTCCATCCGTTGTATTCTGCCGGACGCGTGTACACCGGGGGAGCCAGCAGGTTGTCCTGGAATGAATCGGACAAAGCCGACTGCTCATCGGAAATCACTCCCGGAATGATGCGGACAATCGAATCGGCAATCACCGCTGCCGCCAGCTCGCCGCCCGTCAGCACATAGTCGCCGATACTGATTTCCTTCGTGATGAAATGCTCGCGGATGCGGTAGTCGATGCCCTTGAAGTGTCCGCACAGAATAATCAGGTTCTGCGACAGCGACAGCGTGTTGGCCATCTTCTGGTTGAACTGCTCGCCATCGGGCGTCGTGAAAATCACCTCGTCGTAATGACGTTCCGCCTTCAGTGCGGAGATACACCGGTCAATCGGCTCAATCTTCATCACCATACCGGCACATCCCCCGAACGGATAATCGTCCACCTTACGGTAACGGTCGTACGCATAATCGCGCAGGTTATGAATGTGAATCTCGGCAATTCCTTTCTTCTGAGCACGGCTCATGATGGAGTAATTGAAGAATCCTTCAATCATTTCCGGCAATACGGTTATAATGTCTATTCTCATTTGTCTGCGATTGTTTTTTGCAAAAGTACGAATATTTTTGCTACTTTTGCATGAAACATTACGCTTTAATGTCATGACAGAAATAGAAAGAATCGACCAGCTGCGTGAAGAGTTACACACGCATAATCATAACTACTACATTCTCAATGCACCAACTATCAGCGACCAGGAATTCGACCGGCTCATGCGCGAGCTGCAGGATTTGGAGGCGAAACACCCCGAACACTACGACGAGAACTCGCCGAGCGTGCGCGTGGGCAGCGACCTTAACAAGGAGTTCCGTCAGGTGGAACACAGGTATCCCATGCTCTCACTGGGCAACACGTATTCCGAGACAGAGGTACGGGAGTTCTACGAACGTGTGCGGAAGGCACTGAACGAGGACTTCGAAATCTGCTGCGAGCTGAAGTTTGACGGTACGTCCATCTCGCTGACTTACGAAGACGGACGACTGGTGCAGGCGGTGACGCGTGGTGACGGTGTACGGGGCGACGACGTGACGGACAACGTGAAGACTATCCGTTCCATTCCGCTGCGCCTGTCGGGCGAAGGCTATCCCCGCCGGTTTGAAATCCGGGGTGAGATTCTGATGCCGTGGACGGTGTTCGAGGAACTGAACCGCGAACGTGAGCAGCGTGAGGAACCGCTTTTTGCCAACCCACGCAATGCGGCTTCGGGTACGCTCAAGTCGCAGAACTCGGCAGTAGTAGCTTCGCGCAAGCTGGATGCCTACCTATATTATCTGTTGAGCGAGGAACTGCCGCACGACGGGCATTATGAGAATTTGCAGGAAGCGGCACGCTGGGGTTTCAAGGTGTCGTCGCACATGCGCAAGGCCCGTACGCTGGAAGAGGTATTCGACTTTATCAACTACTGGGACTTGGAGCGCAAAAACCTGCCGGTGGCTACCGACGGCATTGTGCTGAAGGTAAACTCACAGCGCCAGCAGCGCAACCTGGGTTTCACGGCCAAGTCGCCGCGCTGGGCCATCGCTTATAAATTTCAGGCGGAACAGGCTTGCACCAAACTGCTGAAGGTGACGTATCAGGTGGGACGTACAGGAGCAGTAACCCCCGTAGCCAATCTGGAACCGGTTCAGCTTTCGGGTACGGTGGTGAAACGTGCTTCTCTCCACAATGCCGACATCATCGAGTCGCTCGACCTGCATCTGGGCGATATGGTGTACGTGGAAAAGGGCGGCGAAATCATTCCGAAAATTACGGGAGTGGACAAGGACGCACGTCCGGAAGGAAGCGAGAAGGTGACTTTCATCACACACTGTCCGGAATGCGGCAGCCGACTGGTACGCTACGAGGACGAAGCTGCACATTACTGCACGAACGAAGACGGGTGCCCTACACAGATAAAGGGCCGCATCGAGCACTTCATCAGCCGCCGTGCCATGAACATCGAAGGGCTGGGACCGGAAACCGTCGACCAGTTCTATCAGGAGGGACTGATTCACGATGTGGCCGACCTCTACACGCTGCAAGCAGCAGACATCTGCCGCCTGAACCGCATGGGAGAAAAATCGGCCGAGAACATCATACAGGGAGTAGAGAAATCGAAGACCGTTCCCTACGAGCGTGTCATCTTTGCACTGGGCATCCGCTTTGTGGGCGAAACCGTGGCCAAGAAAGTGGCACGTGCGTTCCGCTCCATCGACGACCTGAAATCGGCTACGCTGGACGACCTGATTCACGTGGACGAAATCGGCGAAAAGATTGCACAAAGCATCCTGCGTTATTTCCACAGCGAAAAGAATCTCCAGCTCATCGAACGCCTGCGTGAAGCCGGAGTGCAGATGGCCATCAGCGAGGAAGAGACAGCCGGACAGACCGACAAGCTGCAAGGCCAGTCCATCGTCATCAGCGGCGTATTTGCCCGCCACTCGCGCGACGAATACAAGGCACTTATCGAAAAGCATGGCGGAAAGAACGTGGGCAGCATCTCCAAGAAAACAAGCTTCATCCTGGCCGGAGAGAACATGGGCCCCAGCAAGCTGGAAAAAGCAGAAAAACTGGGCATCCGCATCGTAAATGAAGAGGAGTTTCTCGGAATGATTGGCGAATAAAGTGCCAGTCCTTTACAAATTATTTATAAAAGGCAAAAAAACGATTAAATCTATAGGTTAAATTGAAAATATTCGTACTTTTGTACACTTGTTAAAGCGATTATATTTCATTTATGATAGTAAGAAGACTGAAAGGAATGGGAGTAGCTCTGATTACTCCCTTCAAGAGCGACGGTAGCGTGGATTATAACGCGCTGGTACGACTCGTTGAATATCAGGTACAAAATGGGGTGGATTTTCTCTGTGTACTGGGTACCACTGCGGAAACACCGACACTGACTGAGGAAGAAAAAAGACAAATCAAGAAAGTGGTGATAGAACGCGTCAACGGTCGTGTGCCTATTTTGCTGGGCATCAGCAGCAACTGCACGCAGACGGTGCTCAACACGCTGAAAAATGAGGACTTCACAGGAGTGGATGCCGTATTGGTGGCCGTTCCTTATTATAATAAGCCTTCACAGGAAGGCATTTACCAGCACTATAAAGCCATTGCCGAAGCTACAGATCTTCCGGTAGTACTCTACAATGTGCCGGGACGTACCGGTGTGAACATGACGGCCGAAACAACCTTGCGTCTGGCACGCGACTTCAAGAACATCGTGGCTATCAAGGAAGCATCGGGCAACATTACACAGATGGACGATATCATCAAGAACAAACCGGAGAACTTCGACGTAATCTCGGGCGACGACGGTATTACCTTCCCGCTGATTACCTTGGGAGCCGTGGGTGTTATCTCCGTTATCGGAAATGCCTTTCCGCGTGAGTTCAGCCGCATGACACGTCTGGCACTGGCCGGCGACTACAACAATGCGCTGACCATCCATCACCAGTTTACGGAGCTGTTCAAGCTGCTGTTTGTCGACGGTAACCCTGCCGGAGTGAAAGCCATGCTCAGCATGATGGGAATGATTGAGAACCGTCTGCGCTTGCCGCTGGTTCCTACCCGCATCACTACTTACGAACAGATGCGCCGCATACTGGATGAGCTGAAAATAAAATGCTAAAAAAATCACGGCAGAGTCCTGCCGTGACCGCATAAAAAAAAGAGATTTCAAATCTGTACAGAACCTGTCTGATTTGAAATCTCTTTGCTTTTTGTTGTATCCAAAGTCATCTTCTTCAAAGGGCGGGCATCAATTTTCTGCCTGATGCAGAAGCGATGCCAGTTCGGAGGGAGTTACATTCTTTGCCACAATGGCTCCACGGTCGTTCACCAGGTAATTGATGAATCCGTGCTTCAGGTCGTACGACTTGAATATCTCCGAATTTTCACCTTCCATTTCCTGATAGACGTTATCGCTGATACCGTCCTGGCGAACCGCAGCGTTGAATACCGACTGGTAGCGGTCGAATGAAATGGAAATCATCTCAACACGGGCGTCGTCCGAAACCACATTGTGCAGTCTGGCATTGCGTGTACGCGATGCGGCGTCGTAACTGGCCCAAAAGCTCAGCAGGATGTAATTGCCTTTTGCGGCTTGCAGGCTGAGCGGCTGCTTTTCTTTTCCGAGCACTAACTCCGGAGCCTGCGCCCCAAGCGGAAGTTTCTCGGTGGGAGTCTTTCTCTTGTCAAATGACAGAGAAATGAAGGAACTGAATACTAATACAACAAAAAACCACTTTACATTTTTAAGCATGTAATTTGATTTTAGTTAATACTATCCGGTACTGTGTCCTTACAGTGATTTCCTGCCCGGAACATTACTTCTGTGGCCGGAACAGCAGGACTGCCCGGCCACGTGAATCTGGGAAATCCGTTGCAAATATACGGTTTATTTCCCTAAAAAGTTCAGAAAAGTCTAATATTTTATGTTTTTAAGCATAATTTTTAAGTTTCATCTGAAGCATCTCCCCATTTTCTGCCACGTAAACGTACTTGTCGGCCCCACGGTCTTCCACTTCTATACGGTAGTAATTTCCGGTTTCTGTTTCAAAGAAATCCACATCATCAATTACCATTCCGCTTCCTGACAATTCAGTAAAAACCTGCTGTACACTCTCGGGGAGGGTGGTGAATTCACGCCGTTCCACTTCGTACATGGTGTGTACCCATGAAAGGGTTCCGTTGTTCAGTGCGTAATATACTTCCTTCTGACGACCGCCGTCGCGGATTTCCACTTCAATACCTCCTTTTTCTTCTTCAATGTCCAGAATCACAGCCTGAGGGTATTTGGCCTTTACCAAATCTTTCACTTCCGAAGTCTGTCCGGGAGCAACCGGAGTATGTTCACCCCATTCAGTATCCTCACGAATCAGTGTACCGTCTTCCAGATAAGTAAGCTCGTATTCCTTTTCGCCCGATTCTACTTCTATCACGTAAGTCACACTGCCGTCGGTTTTCTCAATCTTGTCCACATCATCCACTTTCCACGAAGCGTATGCACCCGCTTTGAAAGCATCTTGTACAGCTTGCGGCAATTGTGTGAAACGTAAGTCGTATTCTGTCATTACCCATGCGCCGTCGGGAGTAAACCATGCCTTGTTCTCATATCCGTTATCCACGAATTCAGCTTCATAGAACTGACCTTTCTGTTCCCAGTCCACTCTTGATACGTTCGGATATCGGGTATCAAAAGCTTCTTGCAGGTTTGCCGATACTTGCAAACGGTCGTCATCATCTTTATCACAGCTCTGCAGGCTGACAACACCCAGTGTCATCATGGCCCAAAATACAATTTTCTTCATAAATCAATGTTCTTTTTTTCTTTTGGTTGTGACAAAGTTCTGACACGATTCTGAAAAGATTTTGAAATAATCTGCGAAGTGGGAAAAAAAATGAGATTTCGCGTGCCCAGTCTATTTTTATCACTATATTTGGGGTACAACAACTTAGACAATTTATATATGAGATATATCCACCACATTTTTGTAGTTCTTTTTTGTCTGTTTTTCTCTACCGTATCGGCCCAAAAAGTGGGACTGGTGCTCAGTGGGGGTGGAGCCAAGGGCCTTACGCACATCGGTATCATCCGTGCACTGGAGGAGAACAACATTCCCATCGACTATATCACGGGTACGTCCATGGGAGCCATCATCGGCTCGCTCTATGCCATGGGCTATTCGCCGGACGACATGGAAAAGCTTATCAAATCGGAAGATTTCAAGCGATGGTATTCCGGAGGGATACAGGAAAAATACATCTATTATTTCAAACGGAATCCACCCACACCGGAATTTATCAATATCCGCGTGTCATTGAAAAACCCGCTACATAAGGTAAAGACACAGTTTCTGCCTTCCAGCGTGGTCGACCCGCTACAGATGAATTTAGCGTTCGTAGAGTTGTTCGGGCAGGCCACGGCGCTCTGCCGGGGGAATTTTGACAGGCTGTTCGTGCCGTTCCGCTGCGTGGCTTCTGATGTATACAACAAGCGTCCGATTATTTTCAAGGAAGGTGATTTGGGAGACGCCGTACGTGCCTCCATGAGTTTTCCGGGAATGTTCAAGCCCATTGAAATTGATTCCGTGCTGGCGTATGACGGAGGGATATATAATAATTTCCCGGTCAATGTAATGACGGAGAACTTTCATCCGGACATTATTATCGGCAGCGTGGTAAGTTCTAATCCGGGGAAGCCGCAGGAAGGAGACATTATCGGACAGCTGGAAAGCATGATCATGCAGAAAACGGACTATTCCGTGCCTGATTCTACAGGTATTCTCATGACCTTTAAATACGATGATGTGAGCCTGATGGACTTCAATCGTTTTGACGAGCTTCACGACATCGGCTATGAACGCACTATGGAACTGATGGATTCCATCAAGAACCGGATTCCCCGTCGTATGGACTATCGTCTGCTGGAAAAGGAACGCATGGCTTTCAAAAAGAAAATGCCTGAATTCCGTTTCCGCAATATCATCATACACGGAGCAAACGACCAGCAGAAAAAATACATCCGTAAGGAGTTTCATAGCGAAGAAGACGGGACATTCTCCCTGGAAGAGCTTCGGAAGGGATATTTCCGCCTGATGTCGTCTGACAACATGATTTCCGAGATTATTCCTCATGCAGTCTACAATCCCTACGAAAACGATTTTAACCTGGATTTGAAGGTACGTATGAAGGATGACCTCTCGCTGAGAGTAGGAGGTAACGTAGGCTCAAACGGAGCAAATCAGGTGTATGTAGGAGCCACTTATCACAACCTGAACAACTTCTCCAAGGAGTTCTCGCTGGACGGACAGTTAGGACAAATCTACAATAACCTGCAACTTGCGGGCCGCATTGATTTGCCAACCCGTCTGCCGACCTCATACCGGCTGGTGGCTTCCTTGTCTACGTTCGACTACCTGAAGCAGGAAAAACTCTTGAGCAAAGGAAATACTCCCATTTTCAACAAGCAAAAAGAAGAGTTTGTGAAGCTATTTGTCTCCATGCCTTTCCTGAGCCGCCAGAAAGCCGAATTTGGTATCGGAGTAGGCCAACTGGAAGACCAGTATTTCCAGACCAACGTCATCGATTTTACTTCAGATATACGTGATGTCAGCAAATATTCCATTTTCGGAGGTTCTGTCGCATTAGACGGAAATACACTCAACAGCCGGCAATTTGCCACCTCAGGACGCCGCGAACGACTTGCCGCACACATCTACACAGGTGTAGAACGATACTATCCAGGAAATGAAGACCCGGCTTACACCGAAAACTACAAATACATCCAGTCATGGCTGCAAATTGCCTATGAACTGGAGAAATATCATATACTGAATCCGCATTTCTCATTAGGTACCTACCTGAAGGCCTATTATTCCTCGCGCAACTTCAGCCACAATTATCGGGCTACCATGATGCAGGCCGGAGAATTTGCGCCTACGGCTCACAGCAGAATCACCTACAACGAAGCATTTCGGGCCAACCAGTTTGTGGGAGCAGGTGTATGTCCGATTTACATGTTCAACAGTGTGCTACAAGTAAGATTGGGCATGTATGGATTCGCACCGATTTTCCCCATTCGCGAAGAAAGTAACAAGGCAAGCTACGGAAAAGTGTTTTCACAGTTCGAATATATGGGAGAATTAGACCTGGTTGTCAAACTTCCTTTCGGCTCGATATGCGCCTATCTAAATCATTATAGTTCACCGAGTAAGAACTGGAATTTGGGCCTCACATTGGGCTGGCAGATATTTGGAAGCCGGTTTATGGAATAATTTTTATTGAAAAAAATCGCAGAAATATTTGGAAGTTTCGTACAAACTCCATACCTTTGCACCCGTCAAACAAAAAGGACATGGCCGCGTAGCTCAACTGAATAGAGTAGCTGACTACGGATCAGCCGGTTACAGGT
>ENA-OVFY01000864-OVFY01000864.1-human-gut-metagenome-genome-assembly--contig:-NODE-864-length-18731-cov-4.285875_pt1 | contig 18731 bp, 16 predicted proteins | sample MGYA00237766_ERZ505411 | MGnify/ENA primary metagenome ERZ505411 (study PRJEB26158, sample SAMN06016375) | human gut metagenome | biome: human gut; feature: ankylosing spondylitis patient; material... | reverse complement strand
ACGAACGCGGCGGCTTCCCTCACCTCCAGCCGGGCGGACTTGAGGATCGGATGGTAGGAGGGCGAGCCGTATGAGACCCGGCGCGGCCCCCAGGCCATCGCGTCCCACAGGGGATTCGTGCCGTGCCGGCGCGGTTCCGGGGCGGGTTCGTTCGCAAGGGTCGTGAGCGGGGCGTGGTTCTCCGGCATCTCGTCAAGCGCACGCGAGGCGAGGGCGAGGGCGGTTCCGGGTCTGATGGTCCAGTCGAGGTCCCAGTGGCCGGGCGTGTCGCCGACCTTGACGGTGATGGCGGTCAGGTCCGCGTACGAGGGCGCGCCGAAGGTGTCGGTCATCGCATGCCATGCGCCTAGACCCGCCATGTCGATCCACATGTCGGCGAGATGGTCGTTTCCCGTGCGGCGCGGCAGCAGGTCGTTGTCCTTGAGCCACTGGTGTTCCGCCAGTCGTCGCCCGCGCGTGCGCAGATCGTCCGCGAGGCGTTCCACATGCTCGCGTTTGCCGATCACGTCGCCGCACACGTAGTCCTCGGCAGGCATCGGCTCGTCGGTGTCCGGGTCCCGCACCACGAGGTCTCCCAGTCCGGCCTCGGCCTCTGCGGACGGCATGTCCGTGAGACGGCCGATCAGGTCCAGATCGACGTGTCCGGTCCGGTCGAGGCTGATGTTCAGCGCATCCTCCAGCGAGGCCGCGCGCGTGGGCATGGGAGGCGCGGGGCGCAGCACGCGCCTTTCGAACAGCGCGGCCTTGCCGGTGAACCGTCCCTGCGCGTCGGTCTCCTCCAACGATTGCACGAGGTGGCAACCGGATTCGTCCGAATCGTATGCGCGCCGGTTCGCCCTGTCGCACAGTCGGCCGAACTCGGCCGCGAATCCGTCGTACTCCTGGTTGAGTTCCTGTCGTACGGATTCTATCGAAGCGTCGTCGGCGTCGGGGTCGAGTTCGAGGCTTTGCAGGCCGCGCACGAGATCGCGCAGGCGGATCATGCCGCGAAGACGCCGCGCCTCCTTGCCATCGCCGTGCGCCACGTCGGTCACGATGGCGTCGTCGCCGTACCAGACGACGCCGTGCCGGTCCACCGTGTACTCGTACGAGGCCAGATGGTCCGGCTTCCTCATGCAGGCGGGCTCCGCTCCGCGTGGGCCGGCCGTCTCGTCCAGCGTCGGCTGCCCCTTGAGCTGCGCGTCGAGCTTCGATGCGAGCAGTCCGCCGATCGTGTGCTCGTCGCCGTCGAGGGTCACGTCGAAGTCCCCGCCGAAACGGCCGAGCACTGGCGTGATCTCTCCGACCGTGTGGCCGGCCGGATCGTCGGCGATGAGACGGTTGGCGGTTACCGTCACGTCCTGGTATCCCGGCACCGCGACGGTTGCTGCGTGGATCCATGGCAGGTCCGGAATATGGTCGAGCGGCTTCGCGCGCTTGCGCAGAACGAGCACGTCAGTCACGGCCTGCGTGCCGGCCTGGCGTCCGAACGTGGAGGAGGGCAGGCGCACCATGCCGACGAGTTCGGCCTTGCGCGCCAGATCGGCCCTGGTCGTTTCGATGCGCTTGTCCATCGTGTGGCGGCTGGTGAGCAGCACTGCCACGCCTCCCGGACGCAGCGAGTCCACCGCGCGTTCGATAAAATAGTCGTGCAGCGGCAGGCGCGCCGTTCCACCGTCCGAAAGACGGTAGTCCATGGTGATGTCGCCCGAATACGGCACGTTGCCTACCGCCGCGTCGTACGAGTCCGTGGCGATCAGGCATTCGCCCAGGTCGGCGTTGATGATGTCCGCGGTCGGGTTGAGCGCGGCGGCGATGCGCGCGCTGACCGGATCGATCTCCACGCCCGTCATTCTGGCCCGGTCCGGGCCCGTGGAGATGAAGTTGCCGGTGCCGCAGCCCGGTTCCAGCACATGCGTGTGCTCGTCCTCGCCGACGCCGAGCCGTTCCAGCACGTCCCACATGGACGCGACGACCGGGCCTGCGCGTATTCGTCCGGGTCGAGCAACCGTTCGACCTCGCCGGCGATGTCGGCCCATTCCGGCTTGTTGCCGAACGCGTCCGCGCATCCGCCCCAACCGCTGTATCCTCGCAGCGCGTCAAGCTGGGCCTCGTCCGGCTCCCTGTCCGGTTCGTTTTCGATGCGGTTGAGGGCTTGAAGCGCTTCGATGTTCGCCAGGGCGCGTTCGCGCGGGGAACGCGCGCGCTGGCGATCCAACAGGTCTAGTAGCTTTCCACGATCTCGTGGATCGCCATGTCCATCGCGTCGTGCTGCGCCTGGATCATGCCGTAGTAGCGGTCCGTCTCGGTGATCTCCGGGTGCGCGGCCATCACGTCCGTGCGGCGTTTGAGGTGCCTCTGCTCCATGAGCATGTCCATGTTCCTGCCGTACTGGTGGCGTGTCCTGCGTTCCGTTTCCCGCAGATGCTGTTCGAGCACGTTGGCCATCATCATCTCCCGGTATTCCTGCGGACGGTTGGCGATCAGCCAGCGGATGCGCATGTTCTGGATGCCGTGCATGCTGTTCTCCGTGAACACCTTGTACGGCAGGGCCCATGGGCTTGCGAGTTCCGGATGCCTCCTGTGGCGTTCCTCCATGGCCTCCAGGTTCCTCCTGTACCGCGCTTCGAGGTCCTTGTCCTTCCAGACCATTTCCTTCGCGTTTTCCATCGTTTCCGTCCTTTCCTGATGTCGTGGTTTCCTGCTGCGGATCCTGTTGGTAAACGTTTACCACGCCGTTCGCGCCGTTTTGCTCCAGCGTGTCGGACCGTGCCGGCGCGGCGTCGAGCATGGACAGCAGATCGAGCTGCTGCCATTCGACGCTGGCCGTGCTGGCCGCGTAATACCTTTTCCTTGCCATTGCCGTTGTCTCCTTTCCTAGCGTGAACGGTGGTGGCGTCTCGTCGCTTGTTTCTTGTCGGGGTTCCGGTCGGGGTCGGCCTTGCCGTCCGGCCTGTCCTCCCCATCCCGTCTCGGTTCCGTGGCCGCGCGTGGTTCGCGCGCGGGGCTCTTCGAACGGATGTCGTCGAGGATGCCGGTGAGCAGGCGTCGTGCCGCGTCCTGGCGTTGGGCGGTGCTGAACGGGCTTTCGCCGGCGTTCCGGCAGGCCAGGTTGCCGTTGTCGCGCTCGTGGAGCACGGCGGCCGCGTCGATGATCCTTCGGGCTCCTCGCAGGGCGGCGTCCTCCCGGTATTCGTCCCGCTGCATGAAGTCGGCGAGCCTGTCTTCGAGACGCGAGATCTTCGGCCATGAGTTGTCGAGCGCGATCGTCGCGAGACGTTCCCCGGCGTCGTCTGCGGACGGTTCCGGGGTGTGCGCGTCGCGCACCCGCTTCGATTCGGCGACCGCATGGGCCAGCGTGGACGGATCGTCCACGGTCGCGGTCTGCCTGTGATCGCCGCGTCCCCGGAACAGTTCGACCGGGACTCCGGGCTGGAAACGCACGTTCACGCCGCGCCCCGCGTCCTTCTGGCGCATGTTGGACTGGCTCATGAACCGGTCGACGCACCAGCCACCCATGTCGCGGCCGTTGATGATCGTGCCCTGCGGAAGGGTGACGATCATCTTGTTCCAGTCGCGTCCGTCGCGCGCGTGCAGGGTGTACGGGTGGATGCGGCGGTTCGAGATCCACATGTTCGGCCATGGATTACGCCTGTCGGGTTCCGTCCCGTCCGTCTGTTGGACGGCGGGCGTGTTCGCTTCTTTCATTTTTCCGACCAAAATATTGGGCTTCGGTTCCGGTTGGATGGTCTTGGTCGGCTGTTGGGTTTGAGGCGGGACCTGCGGCAGCGCCGGCAGCGGGACGGGAGGACGGCCCGTGAGGATGAGATTCGCGGTGGAGTCTATGAGTCCGTCCCATTCGGGTGCGTTGCGCCCGTCCGGCAGTTCCAGCAGCGGTTTTGCCGGGTCTCCCTCGAAGGCCACGCCGCAACGTGCCGCGCTGCCTGTGAACATGCTGGCCGCGACCGAGCCGCCGTCCTGCTCGCGGGTCTGCTGGTACGTGTCGCGGATGATCCGGCTTTGCTCCACCAGTCCGTCCGCATCCAGTTGCTGCGGCGTGATCCGGTACGGCGCGCGGCTGTGCGCGATGGTCGCGACGTCCATCGCGATGTCGTCGTATTGCAGGTGCCGGAAATCACACCGGTCGAAACGGCCGGCGGCGTCCCGATGCCATTCGGCGACGATCAGGTCGTAGCCGTTGGCTTCGAGGAACCAGACGCACGGCTTGACCGTGTGGTCCAGGCTGTTCTGCAACAGGCTCGCGCCCATCAGCTGCGGGTCGTTGCGTTGCATGGCGGTGCCGGCCAGCGCGATGGCCTCGCTCCATCCCATGTGCAGCTCGCGCCCGGTCTCCGGCACGGTGAGCCGCTCCATGCCCGGTTCGCGCACGGTGCCGTACCGTTCCGGTTCCAGCCCGTTGTTCCAGTCGCCGATGGATTTGAGCATCTCCTTGAGGGGATTGCGCAGACGGCGTGGAATGACGCCGAATCCTTTCGTGATCTTTGTGTGGTCGCCGTCGATGGTGTGCTGGTGCACGATGAGGTCGCCGGGTTCGTAGGCGATTCCCAACGCGTCCATGCCCTCACCGCGCGCGCGGCAGGCGGTCCAGAGCATGTCGCCCCGTGTCGCCCACCATTGCACGGGCCATGGCATCGGATCGTTCAGACCGTTGATCGTGTCCTGCTGGATCGCTGTCCGTTTCGACGGGTTGATGTTCATGTTCGTCTCCTTATCGGCTTTGTTTGTGTGACGGTTTCGGCAGCGGCGGCTTCGGCTGCGTCGCGGTCGGCCGCGGTGGTTTCTTGAAGCTGGCGCGGAATGCCTCGATGGTTTCCGGCTTCAGCTGCGGGGCGCCGCGTCTACGTTTCGAAGGTTTGCTTGCGGCCGATGTCGGTAGTGGAACCGGTGGCCGTTGCGTTCCCTGGTCCGCTCCGGTTCTTCCGGGAGCGGATGGAGTTGCGCTGGCTGGTTCGTTTGGGGTCGGGACTGTCTGCGTGGGTTTGGGAGTCGGTGCCGCGTGCTCGACGGGGCGTGCGGGCAGGGGCACGGGGTTCGTCCATGCCGGCGCTTCATGGCCGGCGTCCGCGATTCGGGTTTTCAGGTCCGTGTCGAACTGGTTCCTCCATTCGCTGTTGCCTTCGATCTTCGCGAGGACGGTCGCGGTGTCCGCATCCACGTTCGGGTATCGTGCCGAGAGTTCTTCCGGCGACCAGACGTTGGTCATGTCGTCCATCTCGTTGCCGTGTTGGCTCCAGAACTCGTTCGCGGCCGCTGTGAGCGTCGCGGCATCGACGTTGTTCCAGTCCACGCTTCGCTCGTCGGTGCCGGACCGTTCGGTCGAGGCGTGCTCCTGTTCCTCCTGGCCGGTGGATTCGGGCTGCTCGCTGTTCGAGGTCCTTTCTGTCTGTTCCTCGGTGCGGGTCTCGTCATGGACGACCAGATTGTCCGTGTTGAATTCGAGTCCCATCCGTTCGAACGCGCGGTTGACCGCGTGCATCGTGTGGTCCCTGTCCTTGCCCTGGAAGTGCAGGAAGTACTGGCCGTTGTCGGCCGGTTCGGCCGAGTATGTGATGCCGGCCTTGCGCAGGCTCTTCGTCACTTCCTTTTTCGTGTCGTCGGCAAGGTGGATCTCGTGGACGTCCTGGCCGAGGGATTGCAGTTTCTTCTCGCTGACGTGGCCGGTGTTGACCGCGTTCGAGAGGGCGTTTCCCAAGGCTTTGAGGATGTTGCCCACGGTGACCTTCCAGCCTCCCTTGATCAGTGCCTTGCCGAGTTTGGCTCCGCATCGGACGGTGAGTTTCACGCCTCCTTCCGTGATTTGCAGGACGACGCCCTGCACTTTCTGTTCCACGGCTTCTTCCATCGCCATGTTCTTTCCTTTCTGTTTGGGGCCGGTCTAGAGGTGCCGGCCACGTCTGTTGGTGTTGCGGCGCTGTTGCTCGCGTCGTTGGGTCTGCTCCTGTTCGTCGGAACGTGTCTGTTTGAGGGCGCGTTCGATGCTGGCGAGCTCGCCGTCGTAGTGTTCGGCCATGAGTTCTCGTGCCTCGACCTCGCTTCGCGCCTCGACTTCGGCGTCCGTGTCGCCGTTCGCTATGGCGTCGTTCAACGCGACCACGGCCGCCTGGAGATTGGCGTGCGCTTCGTTGACGCTTTCGTGCAGCAGTCGCAGGCCTTCGTTCGCGTCGCCTCCGGCCGCGTTGCGCCATCTGACCGCCGCGTTCAACGCGTTCACCCGGTCGGCCAGATCGTCCAATTGCCTGGCCTGGGCCGCGTAGTAGTGGCGTTGGCCGATGCTCTTACCCGCCTCGACCGGCAGGTGTTCCATGCGCGTGAGCGGCGCGACGTGCGATTGCGGCAGGCCGAACCACTGGTAGAGGCCGGGGGAGGTGACGTGCTCCACGAAACGGCCGCTCCGGTCCGTGACCGGCTGCCTACGGTCCACGGGCAGGAACGCGCGGCACGTGCTGCCGTTCGTGACCACCGTCGAGCGTGGCAGTGTGATGCGTTTGCGGCGTTTAGTGCCCGGCAGCCACACGGTCACCGTCCGCCTGGTCTGCTTGGCGATCAGATGGCGGTTGAACGTGATTGGCACGACCGGACTGTCGCCGACGCGGGCCATGACGTTCTCCAGGTCGTACGCGGGTCCGAGTTTCGAGTCGCGGATTTTGAACCCGGTCGGCTTGTATGTGTATGTGAGGTGGGAGCCGCGCAGTTCGACGTGGATGTCGTTGATGTCGAGCATGTCCACGAGTTCATCGAAGCTTTCCACCCTGGACGCGAACACGTCCACGCTGGTGCGGATCCGGTCTTTGACTCCCAGGCCTTTGAGCGTGGAATACAGTTCCGCCATCGAATAGTCGCGACGTTCCTGCTCCGCAGCGTCTTGCCCGTCTAAAGTTCGCGGTGCTGCTATGTTGGCATGCGGCTGCCTGTTCGCCGTCTCGGCCGAGTCCGGGTTCTCGTCCTCGATTGGTTCCATCGCGTGTTTGACTGGCTGCGCGATGACGCTCAGTCCCTCGCGCCGGCAGATCATGTCGCTGGTCTCACGCCACTGGTCGATGATGTCCTTGGGCAGCTCGGCCTTCAAATGTGGCGCGTCTTGCGCGGCCGCGCAGATCATGATGTGGTTGTGCAGATGGTGGCGGTCGGTGTGCGTCGCGACCACGAACTTGTAGTCGCCGCCAGTGATGCGCCGCGCGAACTCCACGCCCAGCTCGTGCACTTGCTCCGGCGTGACTGGATCGTCGGGACTGAACGACATTTTGACGTGGTACGCGAGGCGGCTGTTGTCCTGGATGCCTTTAGGCGCGGCGAGGTTATCGTCGATCATGGGTTGCGCGAGCCGGTGCCAGTCGGTGCCGGTCGTCGCGTAGTTCGAACTGACGAGACGTCCGTCGTCCGTCTTCGCCGGGTTGATGATGTATGCCATCGCACCGTGTTCGCCGTCAAGATTCGATTTGATGGGCTTGCCCAAAGCGATCACAGCCATCAGAGTTCCGTCTTTCTGGCCAGCTCGCGTTGTTCGAAGGCATCGTCAAGCAGGATGCCGATCAACTGTTCGATCTTCTTTTGCGATTCCCGAAGCTCGACAATCTCGGACGGGGCGATGTTCCGGTTTTCATTCGCCCAGTGCGCGATCTGGTTGACGTTCACGCCGATCCTGCCGATCTCCTTCGCGATCGGCGAGGGATCCGTCAACGGGCGCATCGTTGTGACGTTCACCTCGCCGCGCGTGAGCATGCGCCTGGCGAAACCGCTGTACGATGGAAACAGATCCTTCCACTCCGCCCACAGTCCCTCGGCCTGTTCCCATTCCTCCGGCGTGAACGTGATCTCTCTACGAATATTTCTGTTGCGATTGACGTCCCACGTCATTGCCTTCCTCCTTCATCCGTGTCCGGCAGGTAGACCATGGCGGTCATGCCGAGCAATGAGACGACGACTCCGACCGTGCCGAGCGTCAATCCGTCCGTCCCGTCCACGATCGCGACGAACAGCATGGCCGTTCCACCGACCGCCGCCGCGAACGCGAGCAGCTGAATGAGAAGACTGGACGCCAGTCTTCCGAGCAAAGCCACGCAAGTGGCCTGGAGGCTCCGCCGACTATGGGGTCTGGGTCTCCCGAGCAAGTCGGACCGGCGGTAGCCGGGCCGAGTGAATGTACGTACATTCACGTCGCTTGCTACCCGCAAATCCGACAGGTCGGATTGCGGGCATTCCGTATCGGTTTTCCTTGCGGAAACCGTCGTTTTCTTTTTGTCCAATCCCACGTCTCCTTTCGGCTTTTAAGGTGGAAACCGATTCGTTTACGACGATTCTCAGGCACTTGAAACGTGCCCGGATTGGACATTTTTCCGTCGCATGAACAGCGGCGGAACGGACAGAAAGGACCCCGGAATGGGAGACGAGATCGTATCGGAATTCATGCGTGAACGCCGCGCGAAGATGAAGACCGAAGAGAAAACCCTGAAGGAATTCATCAAGGACCTCCAGCATTTCCGCAAGGCCGCGGCCGTGTTGAACGAAACAGGAATCGCAGTGCTCGACGTGTTCGACAAACCCCAGCAGGAGCTCGCCGACCGGTTCGGCCTATCGGCGATCGAGAAGCGCATCGCCTTCGACCGCGACGCGAAGAGCGTTCAACCGCAGCCGGAACCTGATGAAAAAACCACGTCCGGCAACACGGAAAAGGACCACGAAAACGACGTGGACGAAGACGACGTGGACGAAGACGAAAACACGGAGGAGCACGACACCGTTCCGACCGTGAACGCCATGCCATGGCAGCAGCAGTGAGCGTGGAAGGACAGGGAACATGCGATTGATCATCGCGGAGAAACACTCGGTCGCGCAGGCCATCGCGGGCGCGATCGAAGGTGTGGGCCAACACAACGGTGACGGCTACATCGAAACGGGAAACAACATCGTGACCTGGGCGCAGGGACATTTGGTTAACCTCGCGAAACCGGACGAATACACCGACCGCGACTGGAAGAAATGGGCCATGGAAACACTGCCCATCGACCCGACACCGGACTGGAAATGGACCATCAGCCGCACGAAAGGAGCGGCCAGACAATACGCGAACATCACACGCCTGCTGCGCCGCGACGACGTGACGGAACTCGTCAACGCCTGCGATCCCGACCGCGAGGGCGAAGCCATATTCCGCCGCATCACCGCGCATGCGGGCGTCAATCTCCCCACGAAACGGCTCTGGGTCGCATCACTGGAAGAGGACGCAATCCGCGACGCCTTCGCACGGATGAAACCAGAAACCGCATACGACGGCCTCGCCGCAGCGGCCGAGATCCGCGCGAAAGCCGACTGGCTGATCGGCATGAACGCCAGCCGCGCATACAGCCTCGCCTACGACGCGCACTACACCATCGGCCGCGTGCAAACGCCGACACTGGCGATGATCGTGGACCGCGACAACCAGATCGAAGCCCACAAATCCACACCATTCTGGACGGTCCGCGTGCCCATGGGAGGCTGGCAGCTGACCAGCGAGCAACGCTACACGGTCCGTCGGGAGGCGCAGCGCATCCTCGACCTAACGAACACGCCCGGCGTCACCTTCGACGTGCTTCTGAAGGAACGCAAACAGCAGCACGACAAGCCGCCACGCCTGTACGATCTGACCGGCCTGCAAAAGGACATGGCGAAACTCCACGGCCTTTCCGCAGCCAAAACCCTGGCCGCATTGCAGTCGCTGTACGAACGCAAACTCACCACATATCCACGCACGGACTCGCAGTACATCACCCACGACGACCTCGAAACGCTCCGCCAGCTCACCCAAGGCCAACGGCTCGTGGAAGGTTTCATCGACCCGAAAGACAAGCCGGCCGAACCACGATTGGAACTGACCGTGAACGACAAAAAGGTCGCCGGCCACACCGCGATCCTGCCGACCATGCAGGCCGGAGCCGACCGGCTCGACGCGCTTTCCAGCGACGAAAAGCTCGTGCTGACGCGCGTTGTGCGACGCATGTGGGAAGCGATTGGCGACGATTACGTGCATGAAGTCACGAACGTGACCGCGCAATTCTCCGGCGAGTTCTGCGAAACCCAATTCGACAATCCGAACGGATTCCACGACGCGTCGACCGCCGAAACCGGCTTCGTCTCACACTCCGACCTGCCGATCAGCCTCGGTTGGAAAAGCATCGAACACGCGAAACCGGAAGAGGAAGACGCCAAGGACGAACCACGCAACATCATCCCCGCGAACCTCGAACAGGGACGGTCCGTGATCCTCCCGTCGGCCGGTCCGGCCACGTTGAAGGAAGGCGCGACGAAACCACCGAAACCATTCACCGAAGCGACACTGCTCGCGGCGATGGAACACGCGTCACGCTACGTGGAAGACAAGGAACTCAAGGCCGCGTTGGACGACGACGAATCACATTCGGGCGGCATCGGCACCCCGGCCACGCGCGCGGAAGTGATCGAAAAACTCATACGATCCGCGTACGTGGAACGCAAAGGCAAACAGCTGTGCTCCACGCAATCGGGCCGGAACCTGATCGCAGTTACGGCTCTGAACCGCAAAAGCGTGGAATCCACGGCCCTCATGGAACAGCAGCTCACAGGCGTGGAACACGGCGAACAGGACGCCGAAACCGTCATGGAACAGTTCAGAAAAGACGCACGAAGCATCGCGCGCGAGGCGTGCGAAAGCGTCGAAACGAACGGCCGTATCATCCATGCAAAACAGGTGAAGCAGGCCATGGAATCGTATGGTCCATGCCCGAAATGCGGCCAACCGGTCATCCGGAAAGGCAAATTCTGGCAATGCTCGACCAACAAACGAGAGAAACAATCTGACGGCACGTACGTGTCGGTCGGCGGCTGCGGATGGAGACTCTACCAGACCGTCTGCGGCAAGAACCTCACCGACGCGACGGTGCGGACCCTGCTCGGCAAACACCGCGTCCACGTCAAGGGGTTCACGTCCAGGGCCGGCCGGAAGTTCGACGCCGACCTGATCCCTGATCCGGAAAGAGGAGCGAAACTCGACTTCAGCAAGTAGCAAACAATATGGAATGATGCTCTCCGTTTAGTCACGGAGAGCATCATTGTTTATAGAATCAGAATGGATTAACCGCGGTTTTGTGGGACATAAAATTGGTCAATCGGTCGGATTCCCGTAAGGCCCCATGAATCTAGATCCGTTGAAGTGCATCATGTGATCGGGCGTATCCTCGCACCATGCCTCCGTCTCCCAAGCGATCAGAGCAAGATATTTCTGCATGATTTTTCGGGTTGGAAAACAGGAAACCAGAACCACCTTGTCCCATTGGCCTGCAAATAATTCATGCAACTCGTTCTTGCGAGTCACATCAACTGGACCGTGGCTGCTGGCCGCTTCCACCAAAAAAAGCCATTGATGATTAGAATCCCATGCGATCACGTCCGGTGCCTTGGCTCTTGCTTGAATGGTTATGCCCAAACGATCAAGAAGTGTTGAATCTATCACTCCGTGCTTATGATCAGTGTCGTCGATGAACGCGATTTCTGAACCCGGTGCGAACCGGGGAAGCATTTCTTCAACAATGGCCTTGATCAGGGTGGACTGCCCGCTGGGTGATAAATTGAGATGCTGTCCATTCGGCAGCGTGACGGGCGTTTTTGGCATATTTTTACGTTCCTCAGTTAAAGACTTATATGAAGGATGCGTGGAAAGGAACGCGCTTACCAATGTGTCAAATTTTGGCGTGCCGAATGTTTGGAATACGTGCAGAGCGTCAGGTGTAATGCGATAGTTCCAATGAGGGGAGTTGATGGGACGGTCGGGCTGATCGGCGTTCTCCTCGCATATACCTGCTATTACGAACTGATGAAGGGTGAAACGACGTATCGTCTCGCGAGTATTCGGTTTGTATTCAACTTTGTATTCATCGCGTATTCGATCCATAATTGCACGGGTTCCGAGCAGCGGATTAGTGGATTTATCCCAACTGTCACCCGATTGAAGTCCCAGCAGAGCCAGCAGAGTCATAGCACTACGTTCATTGCGCTGATCGTCACTGACTTCAAAAGAGGTTAGTGCGCTGATTGCTTTGTTTACTTGTTCCTGGGCGTCCATGAAAAAAACCTTTCAACGGTTTCATCTATTGTTTTTTGATCTGTTTCATTGGTGGGATTTATAAGATTTGCCAGTGCGGCCAACTGGTCCTGTGATGGGCATGGAAGCTGTCGCAAATCTGTGGCGTTTACCTGTGTGTTCCCGGATACCTCGCGATACCAGTCATCTACGATAGTGGTTGCCAACCAAACTGTTAGACCTCGGGCTACGGCATCCTGCAATGGAACAGTTTTGCGTGGGGTACCGGCGTGAATGTAGTTGAGCTTATTATCCGCTGCGAAGAGTCCCGGATTGTTCAGATAGGTGGCATGGATACGACGATGCTGCTCCTTGGACGTGAATCGGTTTACGAATACGAAGCTCCCGGCTGGTTGCAGTATCGGACGATTTTCCGCATCGGCTGATACCCATTGACCACGTGTACCCGTTACGGGATGAACAGTGACCAATCCTTTCTGGTTGGCAGCCCAATAGAGCGGGTAGGATGTTGTTTTTTCGCTGATGATGTCACGATTCCTAAACCAGACGAGCTTCCCTGTGGAAGCCCATAATCCGTTTTCGGACAATGTGCGAAACTGGTTTAATCGTGGATCCTGTTGTTGGATTCGGACTATTTTTTCTTTACCGAAGACAAGGTTCTCAATTGGGAAATCGTGATGGTCTTGCTTGATTAACGGAGTGCCGGCCGACACATCTTGGTAGACGGTAACCGTTTTTCGTTGCGTCTTACGGGAAAGTTTAAGTAGCATGATTTCCTGTAAGATACCCATATCTTCGAAATGCTCGCGTCGCGATCCATATACGGCCATTGCATCTATGCTTGTTTTTTCGAGCAGGAAATGTCTCAGATCGCTGAAATAAAGTCCGTTCATCCATGATCGAGGAATGATTGCAACGCATTCGCCGTTGGGTGCGAGAGCTTCAATTGCGGTCACCAAGAAGGCGGCGTATAGATTGGTGACTTTGATTTGTCCGCAATCTGTCGATATATAGGTGGGCTTGATCTTTTTGTATGGTGGGTTGAGTATCACTCGATCGAATCGGGCATCTATTGAAACATCGAATACTGATTCATTAATAATTTCATACTTATCGGTGCCCTGGCTGATGGCCGCTTCTGATAGATCGGCAAGCTGCTTATCCTGCTCAATGGCGGTAACGGTACTACCTGATGGTGAATGTTGCGCAGTGACTGCGGAGAGGATGCCGCTTCCTGAACCTAAGTCAAGAATGTTTAGAGGATTTGTCGATTCAGAGAAGAGGCTGACGGCCTGCACTGCAACTTCCATCGGAGTCAAAAATTGTTCCAGCATCTGCTGCTTGTCTGTTGAGAGGCTGGCAGCGGCGTGATTTCGAATGTCAGCGATTGATTTGGGCATAAATCTAGAATATACGGTCGTTGGGAACATATGGAAGTCATTACTGTTTAGGTGTGTATTGGGGCTTCGGTGGAACTCAATTGAGTTTGGCAGATGGCGAAGCGATTAGATCTCAAAAAAATCAAGCTTGTATTGGGCTATTCTGTCGCGTACATTTTTGATGGTCGGACAGTTACTGCGGCAGCTGTCTTATTGGCTATGTATTTCGTTGAATGCGTTGCTGTTTCCTTCGTCGTTTATGACTTTTTACGTCTCGTGTTGTTCGATACTTCTCCTGAAGCAAAACAATTAAAATGGATGGAAAGGATCAACATTTATCAGTTTGCTGGTTTGTTTGTAGCAATTTGTTCGTGTCCCGATATTCACCTTCCATTCGCATGTATGGACGGTTTCGTTGGTGTCTTTTCTTCTTTAGTTACGGTTACCTATGCAAAACAGGTTTGGGATGAGAGGCTGTGCCCAAAGGAATGACGCCGTGAATAAGCACGGTATCCCCGGCATGTTGGTGCCGGGGATATTTTTTATCAGTCATGACGTCCAGACGGCCTCCATCAGCCTTCCCGCCTCGTCCTCGTATCCCAGTTCCGCGAGCTCCGCCGCGATCCTGGCGCCGAGTGAGGTGCGACGGTAGCTCGGATCCATCCTGACCATGACCTCGTGCATGAGGGTCCCTTGTTCGCCGTGGTCCCGGCACAGGTCGATGATCGCGTCCACGTCCATGAGAATGCTTGCCATGATCGGCTCCTTCCATATGTTCGACGCTTCCTTACGTCGAATGTGCGCCAATCATGGCATAAGGCACATGGTCATCGCAACTGGATTCCTGAAAAATGTGGATAAGTGGATAACTCGCATCATGCCGAATTGAAACCCACCTTCGATTCGCAAATCTACAGCCGTGGTTGCCGGTCGCCGTCGCATTCGTCGATACCATAATACGGCTTTACAGTTTTAAGGGAATACCGGTTTACGGGTTTAGAGGAATAAGCAAAGAAGCCGTGGCTTTTCATGCATTGCCTGCCACGGCTTCCCCTCCAAGGATACTGCCCATTCCGGTCATTCCGTTTCCGACCGGCTCCTGGATTCTCCCTCTGGTTTTCATTTCATGCGACCTCGTATGGTTCTCTCTCCTACACCAATATCGCTTTGACTATTTTGTTTACGCCAGTGCCGCGTCCACGGTTCCGGTATCCACCCGCTGCAACATCTCGCCGAGCAGTTGGATCATCTGTCTGAGCCCGTTGGTCAGATCATTGCTCTGTGTTCCCTGTTGCGGTGTCCTCGTCGCCTTCAATGTCTGTGCGAGCCGGGCGTCATCGTCGACAAGGGTTTGGACGAGCTGGTTCACGACCTGGCGTTGGTGTTCGGGCACGGTGCGCGCGTAATGGTCCATGACGACCTGCATGGTGCCGTCGCCGATCTCGTCCATGGTCTCGCGCACGGTCCCGCCAGCCATGAGCATGAGCGTCGTGTGCGTGACGCGCAGCGTGCGGAACGTGACCGGCTGATCGAGTTTCAGCCGTTCCCTTGCGGTCTTGAACTGGCCGGCGAGTGTGGTCTGTGCGATCACCTCGCCACGCTTCGCCTGGATGAGCATGGGATCGTCCGTGTCCAAACCATCCAAGTGTTCCTGCAAGAGTGGAACCAACAGTTCCGGTATCGGGCATGTGCGCACGGAATGACGGCTTTTCGTCCGTCCTATCCTGGATTTGCCCAGATCGTCCCGTCCACGGTTCGCGCTGCCGTTGACGCTGACGGTCCGATGCTTCAAATCGATGTCCTCACGGCGCAGGGCGCACAGTTCCCCGGTCCTCATTCCTCCGGCCATCGCGGCGATCAGCACGCTGATGCGTGTGTATTCGGGCATCTCGTGGTAAAGGCGGCGTATCGTGTCCGCGTCCAAGGGACGGATCATGCGGGATTCGGGTTCTGGATCCGGTGGTATCGGCATGACGAACGGGTTCGTCTCGATGATGGCCGGCTCGCCGTCGATGCCTGGACTGCTCGCTTCAGTGAGGATCGCCTTGAACCGTTCGCATTCGCGTTTGAACGCCCAAGGGCCTTCGGGATGGTCGGCCTCGTACCAGTCCCGGATCATGCCCGGTGTGATGGCGGATAGTCTCATGACGCCGAACGCGTCACGCAGATGCTGCACGTCGGCACGCAGATTGCGTTTGGATCCTCCCGCGAGCTCGCCGCCATCGGATTTTCGGTGGTGCAGGATGTAATGGTCTGCGTATTCGTTGAACGTGAGTTCCGATGCCCTGCGTTGATTTTCCCTTGCCTGTGGAGGATCCCATTCCTGAATGCCGCGCCGGTCGAGATCGATCAGCAGCTTCTCTTCCTCAAGCCATTTCTCGGCGCTTATGCGTCCTCGCGGGCCGAATGCCTTCTGGCATCGAATGCCTTTGTAGGCGTATCTGGCGATCCATGATTGGATCGTGCCATCTTCTCGTTTCCTTGTGATAATGGTTCCGAACTCGCGTCGTTCCATCTTTACTCCCTTTTTAATTGATAAAAATAGCCCGCCAGGCCTGTGCACCCTAGGGCATGGGAGCCACCTTAAGGTGCATTCCGTAGCGAGCTGGAAAAAATCTCGAAAGCGGTTTTCAGTGCAGGGCGGTCTTGAACGCGACCGAAAGCACCATCCACGAAATCATATAGAAACAGGCGGGGGAAAGCCTTTCCAGATCATCCAGCGACATTGCCGGATCGGAGGAAATGGAATCAGGGGAGTCGAATGGTTCGAGTCCCACCGGGGGCACCGGATTGATGAACAGCCGTGGTTGGAAATTTCCAGCCGCGGCTTTCTCTTTGAAAACCCATCTGGCGCATGCGCCGTTACGTGGTGGCTCAGTGCCTTCCATCCACCAGGCGATACGGGTTACAGGGACTAAACGTGGTGTTTTAGATTTTTTGAATAGGATATTTTCACGGTTGACGGTGCTGTCATGGCTTGATGATTCCGGCATCTTCCTCGTGGCGTATGAATGTAAGCGAGTGAATGGAAACCGGAAAAGCAAGAGAGTGGCGCAGTTTAAAAACAACGAATAGTGTAACGTCATTCCTTCGAATCTCGAACCGGGGCGTGATGTGGTTTTGTCTCCGGAGGGGACGGCGACTATGAGGAAAGGCGAGACGAAACCGCCGAAACCATTCACCGAAGCGACACTGCTCGCAGCGATGGAACATGCCTCGCGTTTCGTTGACGACAAGGATCTTAAGGAAGCGTTGGACGACGACGAATCGCATTCAGGCGGTATCGGCACGCCTGCCACCCGTGCCGAAGTAATTGAGAAACTTATCCAGTCCGAATACGTGAAACTCAAGGGCAAACAGTTGCGTTCCATCTTGACGGGACGGAACCTGATTACGGTTGTATCCCCGGAGCTCAGGAACGTGGAGTACACGGCAAGGATGGAACAAAAACTATCGCAGGTCGAACGTGGCGAACGGTCTACGTTAGAAGTCATGAACCTGTTCAGGAAAGAAGTTGCAGGGATTCCCAGGCAAGTGGGGGAGATCGTCAGACTGAACGGGGACGCCATTCGGCCACGACAACAGAATCCGGAGACAGAATCATATGGACTATGGCCAAAATGCGGCCAACCGGTCATCCGAAAAGGCAAATTCTGGCAATGCTCGACCAACAAACGAGAAAAACAATCCGACGGCACATGGCAGACAGTCAGCGGCTGCGGCTGGAAACTCTACCAAACCATCTGCAGCAAAAACCTCACCGATCCGATGGTGCGAACTCTGCTCGAAAAGTACCAGATCCACGTCAACGGTTCCACCTCACAAGCCGGTAAAAAGTTCTCCGCAAGCCTGATTCTAAATCCGGACAACACGGTCAAATTTGATTTCAGTCAGCGAAGATATTTGCGAAGATAAATACCGGATGGTGAGGCGGGGAAGAAAGTTTACCTCCGCACCTCACCATCCGTTTGGTATCTAGTTCTGAATGGTCTATTCTAAACCGATTGAATCAAATGGTTTAATTTTCTTCGTCCTCGTCTTCGCTGCCCTCGTGGAGTTCTGCCTTACCTCCAAGCGAGGCTAGCAGTGCAAGTGCGAGTACTGAGAGGAGTCCCGTCAGTAAGGCTAAAAGTTTAAAAGAAACTTTATATCTGATTTTTGATTATCCCTATAAATATTACACTTTCAAGCATTTCGAAGTATAGAAAAACACTCATTTTACCACGAATATACCACGATTAAACGAGCCTTGATATGACGATAAAATAGCACTAAAAAGACACCATTGACACATTGAAGTGGTGTCTTTTATTAATAAGCAGTCAATCCTAAGACTAACTGCTTTTGCAAAATAAAGGTAATCACTATTTTGTTTGTTTCTTTAGAATAATATAGCTTGCAATCACAACTACAAAGAATACTAACACGAAAACTAAAGTATGAAATATTCCTATCGGATAAGGTGCAATCCACCCTTCTAGTTTGAAAACCAATCCTGAAATATATCCTGTAATCATAGAAATAGGCATAAAAGCAACTCCGATTATATTAAGCCAATTTACATAAAAGGGGGATTTTTCTTCCGATAGTATTCTCGCTATAAAATATCCAACAATCCCTATAGCTTGAATAATCATTGAACCCCAAACTGCTTCCATTGTTTGTTCTGCATACCAATTACCAAATGCACAAAACAGCCCAATAGCAACAAAAGCTGTTGATGATATATAAAGTACCTTACTCGTAAGCTCTTTATTTTTTTGTTCTTTGTCTGCTACTGGTTCAATTCCCTTTAGGATATAGTCAGTTGTTACTCCAAAAAAATCACTCATTATAATTATTTTTTCTAAGTCAGGCGTACTTTGTTCACTTTCCCATTTGGAAACAGCCTGCCTTGAAACTCCAACTTTATCCGCAAGTTCCTCTTGTGATATTCCTTTTGATTTCCTTAAATATTGTATTCTGTCTGCCATATTCATTAGCTAACACTCCTTTCTTTCATGGTGTAATTTTAGCAATATTATCAGTTGCATAGCCACCATTTAGATATGGAAATATGTCAACTGGCAGTTGCAATGATGTTTTTTGACAAATCAGCAGAATATTCTTGCTTATAACGTAATTTAAACATATCCATATTATAACAGTTCCATATATCCGCCACAACAAAAATCAGCACACCCCCCTTGACATTTTTCTGTCTTGAAAAATACACACTTTTTCTTTCTTCCTCTTGATTACCAACCACAGAAAAGAAAAAGCCCTGTCAAGAGCCTTGCCACCATTGGTGGTGCTTTGCA
>ENA-OVFY01000847-OVFY01000847.1-human-gut-metagenome-genome-assembly--contig:-NODE-847-length-18904-cov-4.975065_pt1 | contig 18904 bp, 18 predicted proteins | sample MGYA00237766_ERZ505411 | MGnify/ENA primary metagenome ERZ505411 (study PRJEB26158, sample SAMN06016375) | human gut metagenome | biome: human gut; feature: ankylosing spondylitis patient; material... | reverse complement strand
TTCTATGGCAATCTCGTGTTTTTATTTTTCAGAAAAAACTATACGCTACTATTTATTTTTTCATTATTTCACTTTGCAAGATCTTACTGCACTGTATGCACCGTAAATTTTAGATTTTCCTACTGTCTTGTATGCACGTACTTTTACAAAATATTTTTTATTTGCTTTTAACTTCTTGATGACTTTCTTATATGTCTTGTAAGATTTTACTGTGTATGTCTTTGCACCTTTGAAGTTTTTCTTAGTTGCGATCTTAATCTGGTATCCAGATACGTTTTTGTCTTTCTTCCATGTAACTGTTAATTTTTTCTTTCCTGCTTTTACTTTTGCTGTCTGTTTCTTAACTGTTACTTTTTTGACTGGTTTTACAGCTGGCTTTGTTGCTGTTGTTGTAGCTGCAGGCTTTGTTGCTGTTGTAGCATCTGATGACTTTGTTGCTGTTGTATCTGACTTGTTTGTATATGTAAATTCTAATGTCTTATTATATCCAGTCGCTGTTACAACAATGTTATATGTACCTTCTGCTTTTAATGCATCTGCTGTTGTCACCAATGTTCCATCTTCATTGATCAATTTTACAGATCCTTTTCCTGATGCTGCATACTCTTTTCCGTTCACAGATACTTTCTGAATATTTTTTACAAAGTTTGCAAAATCATCTGCCTGTACATCTTTTGCTGCTACTAATGCAGGTGCTTTAACATTATTGTTATATACTGCCACAACATTATCTGTAGTTAAGGTAAAACTTGTGCTAAATGGTACATATTTTGAGCTTTTATCTGTTACATTTAATGTATACTGTCCTGGTTTCACACCTGTTGCATTATATTTTAATGTTCCATTTTCAACACTGACGTTTGTTAACCCTTCTACTGCATATTCTGCATCATACGCTTTTGGTAATGTTGGCACAGTTACTTTTGCACTTCCTGAAGTTACATCTGCATTTTCAACTTTAAATGCACTTGTATCAAACTTATATGGTACATATGTATCATCAATATCATATTTCACTACACCATTTTCTGTATAATATGTTACTGCATCAATTGTTTTTCCCATCATAGATACATAATGTTCTCCAGAAATTGGGCAACCATGAGACTGTGTTGTAAATCCTGTTCCCCATGCAAATTCTGTCCCTTTCCAGATATTTTCTACATGTCTTAATCCATATTGTGTTCCATCAGTTGTTGTGATCACTGCTGCAAGAACTTTCGTATTCCCACTGATCTGATCACTATCCGCAACCTTATCAAAGTTTAAATTTAATTGATAATCTCCATACTTAGATGATGTCTTAAACTTCTCAATTGCTGCACCTTTTACTGTTTTTTCAGTTGCTGTAGTCTTGCCAAAAGAATAAGATCCATTTTCATTTACAGTTAATTCTTTATAGTACGCTGGTGCTGTTGTACCTAATTCATAATATGAATAATCTGCACTTTCAAATAAAGCATCTTTGCCTTTATATTCTGTTGTTGTTTCTTTTCCTTTCATATTTACTGTAATTGAAACTTTAGAAGCGTCTGTAATTTTTGTTAATTTAGATAGATCTGTTCCTGCTTTGATCTTTACAGGATAAGTGATTCCTGAAATATGCTCTCCAGTATTGTCTGCATGATAAGATCCATTGGCTAATGTACTTCTTGTTTTTGTCTTTGTTGCTGAAGTTGTCGCATCTACTTTCACAGTATTCTTCTTATTTAATTCTGCCTTATAAAAATCAGCATATGGGATATTCATCAACACATAGACATCTTGTCCCTTATTCGTTTCATCTGCTTTAACAACAGATACACCATTATTAAATACTGCTGGCACGCTTACAGGTCCGGCCAACATTGCAGCAGCCATAGCTACTGTTAAACCTTTTTTCCACATTCCTTTTCTCATGTGAACCTCCTTTAAATTGTAATAATTAATAGCTTTATACAAAGATATAAGTACTGAAATATCTTCATATATTTATCTCGATTTTTGCATGTTCCGATCATAATTGAGAATTTTTCACATTAAGTTAGTTTTTGCTAACTATTGTTTTTTAAGAAAGGTGCCTTTATAAGGCATTGGGCACCTTCTTATTTCGTCAATTGTCTTACAAACTTTGTGCAAAAATACAGACCCCAATAAACAATACAAGTTTCAGGAGAATAATAAAGATTTCATTACCTTTTAACTTCTTACCTGAACCCAGATGAATGTTTTGTTTCGGGCACACATCCATACATTGCATACAGTGGATACATTCCCCAGCATTCTTCTGGTCCCTTTTGATCTGATAATCTACAGGGCACTTGATTTCACATGCACGGCACTTTGGAATGCAATTACTTCGGTCTCTATCGAGAACGGAAATCGGCAATACCGGTAACCATGCAAAGATTGCTCCCATCGGACATAGATATTGGCAGAAAAATCTTTCTTTAAGGCACATACCCACCAGTATAAGTACAAAGATGATCCATCCGGCGAAGTAACCGGCATCTGGAATCTTACCTGTGTACAACATAGAAAATACTTCCCATGGACTGGTTCTATGGAACTTTTTTGTAAATCCTAATGCATAAATCAGCATTAAGACTAGTAACACGATGTATTTCATTTTCTGAAGTTTCCGCCCAATCTCTTCTGATACCCACGGAAGCTTCTTTTTTAATTTTTTCTGAACCCACTGGGATAAGGCATACATTCCATCTCCCAAGGTTCCAAATGCGCAGGCATATCCACAGAAGAATCTGCCAAACAAAATGGTAAATCCACATAATGCGATCAGCATTACAAGAAATGCATTCTGCTCGATCGGCTTGCCTGCCCTGATCTGTTCGATCACATATCTCACACCAGAAAATGCTGATGTGTATAATGCCGGCATCCATAGGAAAAAGATGATCTGAATGATCTGCCGGGTGAGGCGTCTTAAGTCTCTCTTTTGTCTAAGGTTCATTATGATGCCTCCTTCAAAGCATTTTGTACAGCTACAATGATACCTTTCGAACTGTACGTCGCTCCGCTGGCTACATCAACATCGGCTGTCTGCTTTTGTTTCATTGTATCTATGATTTTTTTTGCATTATCAAAATATGCACTATCTTCATTTTTCGCTTCTTTGATCTGAATGTCATCGATGGAACCATTTTTTATGGTCACACTCACAACGATCTGACCTCCAAATCCCTGACCGCTGCCTTCATAAGTTCCGTCCTTCCATGAACCCGAACCACTGTTCTCAGCTGCGATCTTCGCTTCTTTTTCTGCCCGGATCGTTGCAATATTATGATATGCAAAACATACTCCAACGATCAGCACAAGATTTAGAAGTCTCATTAAGAAATGCTTATATTGTTTTAATTGTTTCATATCTCTTTTTTGTTCCTCTACCTATTGGTTAATCTTTGAAATTGCGTTCTTGTATGCATTGATCAAGGCATTGCTTGAACATGTTGCTCCTGTTACCACGTCATAATTTTTTGAAGTATCCAATCCATTTGCGATCAATTGAGGAACTATCTTTTTTTCCGCATCCTTATACCATGATTGCATGCTTTTATCTGACCATTTTATATTTTGGATTCCTTTTACTTTTCCATCAGATGAAACTACAACTTCTAAAGTAAGATCATATGCGTCAAAATCTCCATCTTCATCTGGCTCACATACTGCACTTCCTGTATACGTTTGATCTGTCGGTGTTGTTGGTACAATTGTTGTATTATCCTCAGATGAATTATCAGTATTCGTATTATTATCATTTGTACTATTGTTCGTATTATTTGTTTCTACTGTAGTTTCCGTATCTTTTTTCGCCAATGCTTTCTTTAATGCATCTCTGACTGCTTCCATGATACCTTTTGAACTATATGTAGCACCACTAACTGCATCAACTTTATCTGTATTAGCTGATTGTACCGCGATAATACTAAATGGCACTTCAGACCATGCACGTTCAAAATATGCTGCATCATCTTTCTCATTTTTCACAAGTTTGATCTCTACGATCTTGCTCTTCTTGATACGAACACTGACAGTGATCTTTCCTCTGAATCCTGTTCCAGTTCCTTCGTAAACACCATCTTTGTATGTTCCTGATACTTTCTCTGTTGTATCTTTCTTCGTTGTGTCCTTTGTTGTAGATGTAGAACTACTGTCACTAGATGATTTATTAACGGCCGCTTTGCTTAACGCATTACGCACGGCTTTGATAATACCATTGGAACTAAATGTAGCCCCACTGACAGCATCTACATTTGTGCTCTGCTTCTTAACCATCAATGGAAGTAAAATACCTTTTGCACGGTTAAAATACGCTGCATCATCATGATTTTCCAAAATTTTAATTGATTTGATCTTATTCTTTTTGATCGTCACAGAAACTTTTACAGTACCATGATATCCAGCGGCTGTACCAACAAATGTACCATCTTTGTATGTTCCTGATTCATCCGCTGTACCAACACTTCCTGCAGATTTTGCAGAAGATCCGCCTGCTTTTGCAGATGATTTATCTTCTTCCCCTGTTAACGCATTTTTTACTGCCTTAATGATTCCATTTGAACTGTAAGTTGCTCCACTGACAACATCAACTTTTAATGACTGCTTTGCCAAAATATTTTTGATCACACCTGCTGATGCACGATTGAAAAATGCGGCATCATCGGAATTACTTAATACTTTGATCGCTGTGATCTTATGATCTTTTACAGTAACTGAAACCTTTACCAAACCACGATATCCGTTTGCCTGTCCTTCATAAGTTCCATCCTTGATCTTGCTTAGATCAATATCCTCAGCATTTGCTTTCTTTGTTTTCTTTTTCGCTTGTGTCGTTGCAGCTTCTACCTGATTTTCAGAATTATTTTTTGATTTTTCTGACTTTGGTGCCGTATATCCAAAAACACTGTTTCCAACCAGACTGATCACAAAAATCGCAGGCACAAACTGAATCAGATTGACTTTCTTTAACTGATCAATGATCTTCATTTTTATTTTTCCTTCTCTCTTTCTATCTGTTAACGTTTTATTTTTTTATTACTGTAAAATCACTATCTGAACTAAAATGATCTTTGATTCCCTGTGAAATATATACCTTATTATTTTCATCAACAAGGATCATATTGAATTCTTTGCTGTGTTCCTTCCAGTAAGAAATAGCTTTATCCTTCCCCATAACAAACAATGTTGTTGACAATGTATCAGATAATGTACCATTTTTGCTGATGATCGTTACTGATTTCAGATCTTTTTCGGATGGTTTTCCAGTTGCTGGATCAATGATATGATGATATGTTTTCCCATCTTTCTCAAAGTATCTTTCATATGCTCCAGATGTAATGACTGCTTCATCAGCAGCTTCATATGCACCGATCATACTTTCTGTATCATCTGGTGACTGCACTCCGACTTTCCATCGGCTTCCATCTGTTTTTGTTCCGATTGCCTGTACGTTACCACCAAGACTGATCACACCGCTTTTCACACCATCCTTTTTATAGATTTTTGCAATTCTTTGTGATGTGTATCCTTTAGCAATTCCTCCAAGATCAATCTTCATATTCTTCTCTAATGTCACAACATTTGTTTTCTTATTAATTTTGATTTTCTGACTATTTACGTTTTTCAGAAGTTTCTGAATTTCTCTGTCCGATGGCACACGATATTTCTGTGTCGGGAATCCCCATAATTCCACGATCGGATAGATAGAAATATCAAAAGCATCGTTTGATTCTTTTGATTTTTTCTTTGCAAATTCGATCAATTCTAATGTCTCATCAGATATTTTCATTTTTTTCTTCTGATTCAGCTGATAGATCTCACTGTTTTTATCTACCGCTGACCATAGCTGATCTAATCGCTCAATCTCACTCTTAGCATCATCCACTGCTTTTTGCGCATTCTTTCCATATGCTTTCAGATTCATATAGGTATCCATGGCAAAAACTTGCGTACTTGCTTCACTACTTGTTTCTGTCTTCTTTTCGTCCTGTTTCTTGGCACATCCGGCGAATGATAGTACCCCTAAAACACTGATCATCACTATGCATATTAACTTTTTTAGTTTCATTTATTTCATCCTTCTAGGTTAGTATTTCCTAACCTATAGTTTATAATTTTTTTAATTTTGTTTCAAGAATAGTAAGTGAGTTTTTTTTTCATTAAGAAAAAAGGAACTGTCTTTTCTGACAATTCCTTTTTTGACGTTCTATTCTAACCGTTATTTCTTAATCTCATAGTATCCATTTGTCTTCTTAGTACGCTTGCTTACTTTGACATAATACATCCCTTTTTTCTTTGGAAGTTTTACTGTCTTTTCTAAGTGTTTTGCAGATGTTTTTACTGTCTTAACTGGTTTTTTCTTACCTCTCTCATAGATCGTAAACTTAAATCCACCTTGATCTGCAACTGTTAAAATCTTCAATTTGCTTTGCTTTTTGCTAGATTTTACAGATACTTTATACCAACGGGCTGCTTTTTCATTCATTGTATACATCTCTGTTGCATTTAGATTCTTTGCTTTGGATTTCTTATAGGCAACTTTCTTTTTGGCATAATTTTTTGTCGTATACAACATTGTATTGAGCTGCTCTTTTGGAGCCTTCAATACTAGACGGTAATTTCCTTTACTAAGTCCATAACCTACTGCAATCTGTGTTTCGTCTTCGTTTGTTGGTTTAAATGACTTTGTTCTTCCGATTGTGATCCATTTTCCTTTTTCATTTTTCTGAACTTTATAGCTTGTATTTCCACCATCTTCTACCATGGATGCAACAACAAAACCTGCAAATCCTCTTTTTGTCATTTTAAATGTGTGATAAGTTTCTTTTTCTTCACCTTTTTGCATATTGAGGTCGTTTTTTGCTAACCCACCACATTCATTTTGTAATACGTAAGCTGTGATCAATCCTTCTTTACAGTTCTTTGGAAACTCTATATAATAAGTTTCTCCTGCATTTACCTGCGCCTTTACATAGGACAGTGGCAATTTCTTGATCATTTTTTTATTGGAATCATATAGAATTGCTTCCTGTTTATTATCCCCAACAACTGCCAGTCCTAAAGCTCCTGATTCTACTGGAGTAAGCTTGATCAGATCTGGATTTTTAAAATAATTCTGATCATAATATTTGATCCCGCCAGTCAGCGCATAATATAAGGCATCTTCAAGAGTTCCAAATTTGTATGCTTTAATTTCTTTTTGATTCCATTCTTCCGGCTCTGTTTTTCTTGCTGTTTTCTTCATTACTGTTTTACTCGGAAAATATGATGTAGCTGCTTTTGATACTAAGCCATCCGCTGCTGATACTTTAACCTGCGGACACAGCATCGCTACTGATATGACTGCTGCCATAAGAATACGAAATGACCTACTTTTCTTTTTTTTCATCCTGTTTCCCTCCTTGTGATTCTTAATATGTATACGTTCCCAAATAATATGCCCCCGTTGTTTTGCTTGTAAGTTTCGTAACTTTCACATAATATGCTCCTTTTTTCTTTGGAAGTTTTACTGTCTTAACTTTATCATTCTTTGTGACTTTTACTGTTTTTAACCGTTTTCCTTTTTGATAAATACAGAATTTAAAACCTCCACCCACAGAATCTTTGGACAATGTAACTGCTTTTCTTTTTTTGGTAGATGAAACAGAAGCCTTATACCAACGCGCTGCTTTTTCTGTGGAAGTATATATACTGTCAATATCTGATTTTAGATTGATCGCTTTTGATTTCTTATAGGCTGCCTTTTTCTTTGATTTGTCCCTTGTATATTCTATATTAATGATCTGATCTTTTGGTGTTTTTAATGCCAGACGATATTTTCCTGCCTCTAATCCATAGAGCAATGCACTGTCATATTTATCTGGTTTTACCGTTGTGCCATATCCGACTTTTTTCCATGTCCCATTTACATTTTTCTCAATGTATACTCCAACTTTTTCATGTTTCTTTCCGATGGATGTAATATCAAATTGTACTTTTGAGCGTTTCGCTACGGAAAATGGATGATAGGTTGTTGTCCCTTTTCCAAGTTCATAATAACTTTTCTGATTCGCCATGGAAGTAAATTCGGTTTTGATCACACCAGTTAAAATGATCACTTTGTCTATCTTCTCTGGCAGTTTTACATAAAATTCATCTCCTGTTTTCACGATACCTACATATTCTTTGTCCCCGCCATCATTTAAATTATTTACTATAATTCTTTTCTTTGACGCATCATATACTGGTATTTTTGTCTCATCGTTACTTACGACACCAACCATAAACAGCCCTGGATCTGCAACTTTAATCTTTACCCAGCGGTCACTGCCTTTATAATTCTTATTATATAAATGCATTCCACCACTCACCAGATATTTCATCATATCTACTTCTGAATCAAACTGATATGCAGTCAATTCCTCTTTGTTCCATTCTTCTGGTTCAACATATCTGGCTGTCTTTTTCTGTGTTATCTTGTCTGTATTAATATTTGTCCTTACATTTGCAGATACTGATGGGCTACACATTGCAATGCTTAAACCTGCTGCTATCAGAACTGCTCCCATTTTCTTGATTCCCCTTCTTGCCATAAAAATTCCTCCTTATATTTTGATTTGGATTAATAATACCCTATTTCATACGTTCCATTTGTTTTCTTTGTAAGCTTTGAGATTCTGATATAATATGTTCCTTTTTTCTTTGGCATTTTCGCTATCTTCGCATTTGCATTTCCTGTTACCTTAATTGTTTTAATTGCTTTTTTCTTTCCCTTTTTATAAATTGTAAACTTGTATCCTCCAGAAACCGTGTTCTTTCCAAGATTCAGAATTCTTTTCTTCTTTGTAGATGTAATACTTATTTTATACCATCTTGAAGTTTTCTCTCCTGTTGTATATATATTCGATGTTTGTCCATCCAGTTTGATCTTCTTTGCTTTTGATTTCTTATATGCTACCTTTTTACTTTTAGAACTGCTTGTATATGAGACTGCATTTAACTGTGTTGTCGGTGCTTTGATCGCCAGGCGATATTCACCTTTAGTCAATCCATGAACAAAATCATCATCATAAGATGCTGGCTTGATCTTTACCGTATCATCGATTCTTTTCCATTGTCCGTTTTCTTTCTTTTCGATGTGTGCATAAGTGATCTCACTGTTTCGATCGATCGCTGAAATGTTAAATTCCACCGCAGATCTCTTCTTAATTGAAAATGGATGATATGTGGTACTTCCAGTTCCTGATTCATAATAAGTATCTGATGCTTTCATAGATTCAAATCCATCTTTGATCACACCTGTTGTCACAAATATTTTATCGATTTTTTCTGGCATTTGAAGATAGAAGACCTCACCTGCTTTTGCAAGCCTTCCATATTCCAGATCTCCATCAGCTGTCGTTTGAGCTAAAACTTTCTCCTTCGTTGAATCATAGAGCTTTACCTTCTGTGATCTATTTCCATCTGTTTGTGTTGCAATTGTAAAATACCCAGAATCTGCAACCGTAATTTTGATCATATGATCTTTTTCCTGAAATTTATCATTGTATAGATGTGTACCACCTGTCTGAAGATAATCTTCAAATTTATCTGTAGATCCAAACTGATATGCTGTGATTTCTGCATAATTCCATTCTTTTGGAGTCGTATATCTCTCTTGCATTTGCATTCTCTGTCCCGCATAAACTATCATCTTGGGACAACTCATAGATACTCCGATCACTGCTGTCATCATTAATGTTGCTGTTTTCTTTAAAATCTTTCTCATGTCTATCATCTCTCCTGCTTGATCATTCTATTACTTCATTATTCGTCACAAATAACCTGATTCATCAAAATATCATGCTCTTCTGTCGGTACCTGATCCATCATTAACTCTTTATAACATACCAGAATCTTTGGAAATGTTACTCCATCTAAAAAACGGTCATAGAATCCTGCTCCATGTCCAAGTCTACGGCCTTCTCTATCTGCACTTACACACGGTATTACCGCCACATCAATCTTCTCTTTCGATAAGATTGGACACCTTCTGGATGGTTCCATGATTCCATATGCCCCTTCCTCAAAATCATCTAAAGCATGAATCTGTCTCACTTCCATGATTCCTTTCCCAATACACAATGGAACTCCGACATTCTTCCCCTGTTTCAGTGCCAATGCTATCAGCTGCCATGTATCAACTTCATTTTTCATACTTGCATAACAAAAAATAGTTTTTGCCTCTTGAAATTCTTTTAACTCTTTTACCTGTTCAAAAATCGACTGATCTGCTTTTTCTATATAATTTTTGTCTAATTTTTTCATCCATTCTTTTACTTGTTGTCTTGCTTCTTTTTTCGTCATGATGTCCTCCAGTTTTTATAAAATTACGCACAAAAAATGAACCTAATTTCTTAGGTTCATTTTATCATAATTTTCTTTCATTGTATGCTATTTCATTATAATGTTTTATATAATTCCATAATCTTCTCGCCAGTTGCAACATCTTCTGAAAATGCAGTCGCACTTCCTGCTGCTGTCCCCATCTTCAGTGCTTCATTATAATCTCCATTACTTCTTAAATATCCTGTGATAAATCCTGCTACCATGGAATCTCCAGCTCCTACAGAGTTCTTAACTTCTCCTTTTGGACAAGGTGTTACATGAACTTCTCCTTCTTCTGTGATCAGGATTGCTCCATCTCCTGCCATGGAAACTAACACATTTCTTGCGCCTTTTTCCTGAAGTTTCTTTGCATACTCAACAATCTCATCATTTGTCTTTAGCACAACATCAAACATTTCTCCTAATTCATGATTGTTTGGTTTGATCAGGAATGGATGATATTTTAATACGTTTAACAACAAGTCTTTTGTTGCATCTACAACGATTCGGATATCTTTTCCCTGCAGACGTCCCATGATTCTTTCATATACATCTGATGGAAGTGTTGCTGGAATACTTCCTGCAAGAACTAAAATATCTCCATCTTCTAATTCATCTAATTTCTTAAACATCTGCTCTAATTCATCATCATGAATAACTGGTCCTAATCCATTGATCTCACTTTCTTCGTTGGATTTTACCTTAACATTGATACGTGTCATTCCTTCACGGACTCTGATAAAATCTGGTTTAAATCCAAGTTCTTTCGCTCCTGATTCAATAACATCTCCTGTAAATCCAGCTATAAATCCAAGTCCTACACTATCTACTCCAAGATTAGCAAGCAGATGAGATACATTAATACCTTTTCCTCCACAGAAAATGTATTCTCTTGTTGTCCTGTTAACCTGTCCTAATGTCAGGTTATCTACTTTAATTACATAATCGATTGCTGGATTAAATGTTACTGTATAAATCATGAAAATACCTCCTCAATGTTTGTGATTCTTTTGAACTCTTTGTTTTCTAAATGATCTGTAATGATCTCTGCCTTCTTTAAATCTGCAAATTTAATAGTTGAGATCACATTGAATTTGCTTGCATCCGAAAGAATATATGTTTTCTGGCACTGTTCCATCGCTTTCTTCTTAACTGCTGCCTCTTTCTGATCTGGCGTTGTAAATCCCCGCTTCAGATCAATCCCATTTGTTCCGAAAAAGCCCTTAGTAAAGTTATATTTATCAAGCTGTTCTAATGCTTCTTCTCCAACCAATGCTTCTGTTACCGCTTTAATCTCGCCTCCGATCAAATGGACCTTAAATCCTGCGTTCATTAGTTTTCTCGCATGTGTGATCCCATTTGTCACATAAATAACGTCATATTCTCTGAGATAATCTAACATCATTTCTGTCGTTGTTCCTGCATCAAGATACACGATATCTTCTTTATTGATCAAAGATGCTGCATATTTTGCAATCTTTCGCTTCTCTTCCTGGTGTTTCTTTGACTTGGTTATAACTTCTTCTTCTCTTGATAACACAGATTTGATCGCAGTAGCTCCTCCATGAACCTTGATCAAAAGACCTTGTCGGTTTAATTCCGTTAAATCCCTTCGTATCGTGGACTCTGAGGTGTTCAGTTTTTCTGTCAGTTCTACCACGGTGACTGACTGTTTCTCTCTTAAAATCTCTAAAATGCGTTCAAATCGCTCTTGCGCTAACACAATATCACCTCTTTTCGCTTTTATTTAAGTATATCACAATTTCAATCATAGTCAATCATTTTCTTTCATTTTCAATCATGTATATTCTTCATAGTTTGTTCAGGTTTTCAAAATAATTTGAACACATTTGATTTTTATACTAATGAACATAAGGAGGTACTGTAAAATTAAATGCTTCCAAACAGACATTAACCGGTAACATTATTAATAGCTCAAAAAAAGAAATGACAGATTTTGATCTTCTGTCATTTCTTTCTCTATTTTTCTTTCAGCATACTCTTACTTCCTAGATAAGTTGCGATCATATATCCAATATAAATTACGATCACAAGGATCAATGACTGGACTGCTGCTTGCGTTATATTGATCTGTCCCAATGTTGATATCAGGATTTTTGCTGTTTTAATTCCTACATAAGAATGAACCAATGCCAAACTTAATGGCAAACAGAAGTATAAGATAATCTGTGCTTTGATCGCGTGATTGATCATTTTTTGTGAAGTTCCGATTTTACTTAATAATTTGTATTTTTCAATATTATCTGCATTCTCACTCAATTGCTGTAATGCAAGTACCGCTGCACATGTAATTAAAAATACAAGACCGATATATATTGCAATGTATGTAATGATCGTACTTAACCCAGTACTCTGTTCATATACTTCCTCTTTTGAAATTATCGCTGAATATGGTGAATTTGGCATCTTACTATTTATGATCATCTGCTTTAAATATTCCGTATATTTTCTTGATACTTTCTGTGCATTTCCCTTCCAGTTCAGATTTAAATATAATGTAGAATGATCAATCTTTAATGACTGGATGATTTCATCATTTAAAATGACTGTTCCCATATCTGTTTTTGCTGCTGTTACCATATATGTATCTTTTTGTAAGCCATATTTCATTTTATATGTTTTTCCATCCAATGTAAGTTTTTGCTTATCACTAGCTGCCTTTTCCATTATCGGTATCAGATTGCCATAATCACAATTCAATATATATTCATCTGATTTCAAGGTTAATTCTTTTTCTCCGATTGCTTTTCGGATTTTATTATATTCAGATAGTTTTGCAAAAGTTAGTGGGGTCTCATAAAGTTTCTTCACATAATCTTTTGTATAATCTGAATACTTTTCTCTTCCCTTTAATAATGGCTCCATTTTATATCTGCATTTGCGAAATGTACCATTCTGATATATTGTGATCGGTAAAATTTCTTTTGCATCTTTTTTGATCGTTAATCCAAGATCATCTAATTTCTTTATAAACTTTTGCTGCTGTTCTTCCTGATATCCTTTTTCCGATAATCCATAAAAAGTACAATCAAACTTTGTCATATCTTCTAAATCTGTTTTCACTGAAGACGCCAATCCACTTCCTGTCGCAAACGCACTGATTGCTAAAAACAGCATCAAACACAGCATTGACATAGAAACAAATGTTGTGGTGATCTTTGAATTGATCTGTCTTAGCACAAACATATTTAATCCATTATAATAAAATTTCTTACTTCTTTTTGCCAATTCTAATAAGAATCCTGATAACGAAAAGAAAAAGAGAAATGTTCCTGCTACACCAAGTAATACGCTGATCTTAAAATCATTGTCCACAGCAAGCATCTGGTTTTTTTGAATTAAATGATATGCTATTCCAAGAATCCCAATGGATATCAAAAACAGAATGACCGACAATATAGGATTTTTTAATCTTGTTTTCTGATTTTTCTTTGCTGAATTCAACAGATTGATCAGTTTATATTTTGATATCGTAATTCCATTAAATATCATCACAATAATAAAAATAATTGCAAAATACAAAATAGTCTGAATAAATGCCGTTTGCGAGAAAACAAACTTAAACTCTTTCATCTGAACCGCAAACATCTTTGCTGTCAACATCGCAAGTCCTTGTGATAAAAACACACCTGAAACCAATCCTGCGATCAATGCCAAAACACCGATCAATAAAGTCTCTATCAGAAGAATCTTTGATACCTGTCGTTTTTCCATTCCTAACAACAGATAGATTCCCATTTCCTTATGCCGCCGCTTCATTAGAAACTGATTTGCATAAACAATCAGAAATCCAAGAATAATTGCAACAAACACAGAAATTCCATTAATGATCACAGACATTAGATGCATCATTGATTTCTGGCTTGCATTCAGCTTTAAGACAGCCTGTTGTGCCTGAACAGAATTAAACATATAAAATAAACAAATTCCAAATGTTAATGTCAGAAAATAAATCGTATAATCACGGATACTCTTTTTGACATTACTAAATGCGATCTTAGAATACATTTGTACTGTCACCTCCAAGCAATGTCACAACCTCAATGATACGGTCAAAAAATCGTTTTCTCGAATCATTTCCTCGAACCAATTCATTAAAAATCTTTCCATCCTTGATAAACAAAATACGTTTACAGTAACTGGCTGTAAATGCATCATGTGTTACCATCAGAATCGTTGCATTTAATTCCACATTCATCGTTTCCATACTGTCAAGCAGCATTCTGGCCGCCTTGCTGTCCAAAGCTCCTGTTGGCTCATCCGCTAAGATCAGAGATGGATTTGTAATCATCGCTCGGGCACTTGCCACTCTCTGCTTCTGTCCTCCTGACATTTGATATGGATATTTGTTCAATACTTCTGTGATCATCAACTTTTCTGCGATTGATCTGACTCTGTCTTCAATTTCTCTTGCAGGAATTTTCATGATTGTAAGCGCCAACGCAATGTTTTCAAATGCTGTCAATGTATCTAACAGATTAAAGTCTTGGAAGATAAATCCTAATTCCTCTCGTCTGAATCTTGAAAGATGTTTTCCTTTCAATTTTGTGATATCCATTCCATTGATCATAATATTTCCCGCAGTCACCTGATCGATCGTTGAAATACAATTTAATAATGTCGTCTTCCCACTTCCGGAAGCCCCCATAATTCCAATATACTCCCCCTCTTCCACTTCAAAACTGATACGATCGATCGCTTTTGTAAGATTCGCTTTACTCCCATAATATTTTTCTATATTATCTACTTTCAATACAGAACTCATTTTTCCATCTCCTTATCTTTTTTGGTTTCTCTTATTGTCTTGTCTATAATATACAAGTAAATCATCTTCGTATCCATCGAACTTCCTTACACAAAACTTACAATTTTGTCATATTGCTATTTTATCAAAAAGCTACTATACTAAACTTAACATGACTATATAAAGGAGGGACTCAACATGTTTTTAAAAAATGAAGATGTAAAAATTGGCACAATTCCTGATGCAAATGGTTCTGATAACCCATTAAAGAAAATGGAATTCTTAACAGAAAAAGAAATGAAAGATAGCAGTCGTCTGTTCGGAAAAGTCATCGTACCACCTGGTTCTGCTCTTGCATATCACACTCATGAATGTGAAGGCGAAGCTTACCATATCCTTCAGGGAAAAGGACTTTATAATGACAATGGTACAAAATATGAAGTACATCCAGGAGATACTACATTCACATGTGATGGAGCCGGACATGCCATTGAGAATATCGGAGACGAAGATCTTGTATTTATGGCATTAATCTTACTTGATAAATAATCTTGAAATCTAAAATATAGCACATATGTAAAGAGGTGTCTATTTGTTAAAAACAATAGGCACCTCTTTAATTTATCTTAAAATCTATGAAATTCTGGTTTCATCTTTTCAAAAGTATAAATTCCATCAAAACCAATATCTTTTAAAATCTTCTGTGACTCCATTACGCAGTCACCGATCCGGTCTGCATTATGTGCATCTGATCCAATCGTAATGATCTTACCTCCCATATCATGATACAGTTTCAGAATTTCTTTTGATGGCATTAGACTTTTCAGTTTATATGCACGGCTTGAAGTATTAAGTTCAATTCCTTTTCCGTCTGCGATCACAACTTCAAAAATCTGCTCGATCAGATCCTGAATCTTTTCAAATTCGATTTCTCCTTGCTTATCATATCTTTTGATCACATCAAGATGACCAAGAATGCTGTAATCTTTGTATACTTTAACAACATCCAAAATCTCCTGATAATACCTTCGATTGTATTCTAACTGTGTCTTTCCTTCCTGTGGCTCTTGTCTCCAATATTCTTTGTTTTCAACTTGATGACAAGAAAAGATTACAAAATCAAACGGATACTGTCTGAATGTTTCTTCATACGCTTTCGTCGTATGCGTCTGAATTCCAAATTCAATTCCTGTCTTTAATGTGATCTGCCCTTTATACTTATCTTTCATTTTTTCCATTTCTTCAAAATAAACATCATAATCACAATTAACGACAGTTGGCACATCATAATCTGAATGTTCTGTAAAACATAATTCATCCATCCCTAATTTGATCGCTTTCTGAATTTCAAGTTCCATTGGGAAATCTGTGTCTTCACTAAAATGTGAATGTACATGATAATCTGCAAACATTGTAAACCTCCTGTCTGATCATTCTTCATTTAAAAAAATCATAGAATTTCTTGGGAAGCCGATTGTTACTTTCGTGTATTCTTCTTCTTTAGATTCGATGTAAAAACTTAGTTGCAATTTGCTGCAAAGTTTCTTACACAAATATAACCCCATCCCTGTTGATTTTTGATAGTTTCTTCCTGTAGTTCCAGTATACCCTTTGTCCGTGATCCTTGGCAAATCTTTTGGTGAGATTCCAATTCCATTGTCTCTGATTTCCAGAAGTATTTCATTCTTTTCACATCTTGCACAAAATGATATTTCTGCTTCTTCTTTTTTATATTTTATTGCATTGCTGATAACTTGATTTAATATAAATAAAACCCATTTTTCATCGCTGAAGATCTTCTGATCCAGATTCTCTATTTTAATTTTTATCTTATTTCCGATCAGACTTTTTGCATTTGCTTTTACCGCATTTTCTACCACTTCTTTTAAACTTAACTCTTTCACTAGATAGTCTTTCTCTACACTATTACTCCTCGCATAATACAATGCCTGCTCCAAATAATAATTGATCTGCTGCATTTCTTCATCCATTGCCCGTGTGATCTCACTTGGATGATTTTCAAGGATCAGTCTTGTTGCTGCCAATGGTGTTTTTACTTCATGAATCCACATCTCAATATATTCTCGGTATCCTGCTGCCTCTATCTTATATTTCAAAATCTCATCATTCATGGACTTGTTGCACGTCTGCAATATTTCATATAGAAACTCTCCTTCTGCAAAATCCGGCAATTCTAACATTTCTGTTATCATGCATTTTTGTTCCAGTATATCCAGTTTTGCTTTCACTTTTTTATAATACCGATATTTTTTCATATACCGCTGGCATAAATAAACTCCTTCCAGAATCAATCCGATCAGCAGCAAATATATCATAAGAAAATAATTCACTTCAAAAATAAAAAGCAACACTTCCAATAATCCCAAAAATACAATATATATCAGAATCTGGGCATACTCCATTCTAAAAAAATCTTTGGTTTTCATATCATATAACCCTGCCCTCTTTTTGTTTTTATAAAATCTTTCAGTCCTGCTGCTTCTAATTTTTTTCTCACTCGATTTATATTCACTGTTAATGTATTATCATCAATAAATTCATTTGACTGCCATAAAGATTCCATTAATTGATCTCTGCTTACAATATTCTCTTTATGTTGCAACAATGTATACAATATTCTTATTTCGTTTTTACTAAGCTCAATCTCATGATCTTTATAAATAACAGTACTGTTATTCAACTGTAATTTTAAGCCTTTATATTGTAAAGAATCATTCACCGTTTCTTTCTGTGTCCGTTTCAACATTGCCGAAATTCTCGCCAATAAAATTTGTGTATTATATGGTTTGGTAACAAAATCATCAGCCCCCAGATTTATGCTCATTAACTCATCCATCTCACTATCTCTGCTAGTAACAACAATGATCGGTACTTCTGATTTCTCTCTGATTGCTCTGCACACATAATAACCATCATAAAACGGAAGATTAATATCTAATAAAATCAGATCTACATCTTCTCTCAAGCACTCTTCAACAACTGTATCAAAACGATCTAACGCTATGATCTCATATCCGTATTTACTTAACAAAATCTTTAATTCATTTCGAATTGGTTCATGATCTTCCACGATCATAATCTTTGCTTTCATTTGCTTCCTTCCCACCTTTCCTTAAACCTTTCTTTATCGTATATAATATCATAAACCTTTGTAAAAAAGTGTCTTCGACACTTCAACTCCCCTGCCCCTCACTCATGAGGGGTAAGGGGTTTCTTTTTTATTAATAATCATTCATAATAGTCTCATGAGTAATGTATTACAGGATATTTTCAAAGACCATTATGAAGAAATGCTTTATATTTTACATCCACGCAAATCCGTCATCGAAAATGTTGACCGCATGATTAATTGCGGTGATCCTTCTTTTGGTGGTGCAATGTATGGTTGTTCTAAATGTGGTACTTTCAAATTCGTTCCTTTCCGATGCCATAGTCGTTTCTGTCCTATCTGTGGAACCAAGTACTCCATTGACCGCACTACCTCTATGTCTTTTAAGATAATCAATGCACAACACCGGCACTGTGTTTTCACCATTGATTCTGAACTCAGACATTTCTTTTTAGAAAACCGAAAACTCCTCGGTCTTCTTTTTGATGCTGTTCAAAGTGTTATTTTCCGGGCTTTCTATAAAGATAATAAGTCTGAATGTTTTACTCCCGGATTTATTCTTGTTCTCCACACTTTTGGTCGTGACTTAAAATGGAATCCTCACATCCATTGTCTTGTCTCTGAAGGTGGTAAGATCGGAAGAGCGTCGTGTAGGGAAAGAGTGTAGA
>ENA-OVFY01000752-OVFY01000752.1-human-gut-metagenome-genome-assembly--contig:-NODE-752-length-20365-cov-18.040522_pt1 | contig 20365 bp, 8 predicted proteins | sample MGYA00237766_ERZ505411 | MGnify/ENA primary metagenome ERZ505411 (study PRJEB26158, sample SAMN06016375) | human gut metagenome | biome: human gut; feature: ankylosing spondylitis patient; material... | reverse complement strand
TGACCACCGGCTCAATGGCAATGGTCACGCCGTATTGCTCGGCGCAGCGCACCACCGGCTTGAAGTTTGTGATAAAGGTGGCAAGGGCGGCATCGCTGCGGCACTCCGGGCAGAACTTGTACTCTGCGTTGGGTGCACCGGTCTCGGTGCCCACCATGCCGCAGCCCAGCAGGCTGGCAAAGCGGATATGCGCGTAGTACTTTTCCTGAATGGCGTGCAGAGCATCCGTATCCGGGTGCGCCAGATTCAGGTAGTTGCCCAGCACCGCAATGTCCAGCTCGTTTTTGGCAAACAGGCGGCGCAGATAGGCCGCGTAGCCGGGGGTGAGGGCAGAGGGGGTGTTGGGCACCTCCTTCAAGGATTTGCTCAGCGCCAGATGCACGCAGGAAAAGCCCTTCTGGCGTACCAGCGGCAGCACCTGTTCAATGGGCAGCTTTTCTGCGTCGTGCAGACGTAGACCGAATTGGATCATGCTTGGTTCCTCCTTTAATATGGGTGCGTTTTTACCATTATACACCAAAATTGTTTGCGGGGGAACACCTTAAACGCCTTTTAGCGCTGCTGATCGTTGCCCCGGGCAGTACCTGACAACGCGAGTGACGCAGAAGTGTGTTAAAAAGTGTGATATAAAGAAGATAAAATACGGATTTGTTAGCTTGTTTGTTGGATTATGACATAATTTCAGGCATTTCACAACACATATAAAAGCAAAAATCCCACGATACACGCCGTTGTTTTAACGGTATATCGCAGGATTTTTCTTGGAGCTGGTGACAGGAGTTGAACCTGCAACCCACTGATTACAAATCAGTTGCGCTGCCATTGCGCCACACCAGCGAGTATCGTTTGCACAGGGTACTCTAGTAGAATACCAGAAACCTCCCCGCTTGTCAATATCTTTGTCCGGCCCGCTGTCGGCCCATGCAGCGCTGTTTCAGGGCGTTTCGAGACATCCGCGAGGCGATTCACGCAGATACGGCCACATTATGGCCGGAATGTGATAGAATAAAACAAGCTTAATATTTATGCTTCTTTCACAAGTTCCTGCCGCTTCGTCTTGAACTTCTGTGCAAAACTCACATTTTTCAGAGGAGGTTTCTATGATCTCTTATCGCAAGCTTGCAATGCGCGTTCTGGGGCATCCGCTGCGGGTGCCGTCCCCCCGGCCTGCGTCCCACCGGGTGACGGCGCTGGCGCTGACAGCCGCAATGGTGGCCGGCATGGCCGCACCGGCGTATGCGGATACCTATTACATAGGCGATGGTGACATCACAGTCACCAAAGACAAAAGCGGCACCTATGTCAAGCACTCGGGAAATCCTACTGCTACAAAGGACAGCGACGGCAATATCATCATCAAGGGCGGCAAGCGCTCAGAGGATACCACCGCCTCCGGCGGCAGCTCTTCTGAAGGCGGCACCTCCGCAGCCTCTCCCGCCCAACCCAAGTTGGCCACGCCCCCATCAGAAGACAGCGACAGCGAAAACGAAGACATTGTCTACCTCGGCGCCCCCAAGGGCAACGTGTCTTCTGACGACGGCAACGAGGAAAACGAAAACCAGACCGGCGACACCACCGGCGGCGAGGAAAACAAGAACCAGCCTGACGACACTACCGGCGGCGAAGAAAGCAAGAACCAGCCTGACGACACTACCGGCGGCGAGGAAAACGAGACTGATCCCACGAAAAAGGACCAGACCGGCGGCAAGAACACCGGCGCGGGAAGCTCTGACCCTGAGAGCAAAGGCTCTGAGAGCGGCACCTCCGGCTCGGCGGGCGGCACTCCCACCACCGGCAGCGAGACCCCTGCCGAAGGCACGGAAGGCACGGAAAGCACGGAGAGCAGCCTCTCTACACCCAAAAGCCAGTTCACGTACACCGGTGCATCCCTCAAGGTCGCCGACGCCAATGACGACGAAGAGACCCGGAACGAATCGACTACGGTCTTGGAACGCGCGGCGGAAAACTTCAGGAGCACAGCCGAAAACGTCACCAACTATGTCATCCGCATCATCAACAAGGCCAAAGGCAATGACAACACCCTCAACGTGACGCTGGACAATGTCAACATTAAGGCCAAAAATGACGCCGCCCTCAGCGTCGAGGGCGCGGGCAACACGACGATCACGCTCAAGGGCGACAATACCCTCACCAGCGACGGCCAACATGCCGGCCTCGAGCACAACGAAAAGGACTATTATGGCAGAGAAGACACCGGCAAACTGACCATCACATCCGGAAATGAAAATGGCCGCAACACCGGCAGCCTGACCGCCACAGGCAGCGGTGCCTCTGCTGGCATCGGCAGCGTCTGGAACACCGGCAAAGTAAGCAACAGTGGTGCCGGCACCATTGAGATAACAGGCGGCGACATCACCGCCATCGGTGCCTCCGATGGTGCCGGCATTGGCAGCGGTACATGGGCTACCGGCGAAACCAATATCACCATCAGCGGCACTGCCAAAATCAATGCGCGGACCGATCAGGGTGGTGCCGGCATCGGCAGTGGGTCGGACGCTACAGGCAACACCAATATCACCATCTCCGGCGGCACCATCGAAAACGCGCAGGGCGGCTCCGGTGGTGCCGGCATCGGCAGCGGTGACGGAAGCACCGGCCAGACCACAGTCACCATCAAGAGCGGCACCATCAAGAACGCCACCGGTGGCAACACCGGCGACGGCATCGGCGGAGGTTGCGATAGCAAGAATATTACCGTCAAGATCGAGGGCGGCACCATCGAAAAAGCGAAGGGCGGCGACGGCTATGGTTCCCACGACGCCGGCGACGGCATCCACAGCGACGGCGAGCTCACCATTCCTGACAAAGCCACCATTGTCAGCGCCATCGGCGGCAACGGCGACAGCAGAAACAGCAGCAGTAACGCCGGCCACGGCATCTACAGCAAAGGCGACCTCAACATCTCCGACAACGCCACCATCACGAACGCTACCGGCGGCGCTTCTACCGATGGCTACGCCGGCGACGGCATCCACAGCGACGGCAAGCTCACCATCTCCGGCGGCACCATCGGAACCGCACAGGGCGGCAACGGCACAATTTCCGGCGGCAGCGGCATCCTTGGCAATACCATGGAAATCCTTGCCGGTACCATTCAAAAAGCCATCGGCGGCAACTCCACCGGCACCGGCGAGAACGACACCGGCGGCGACGGCATCAGCGCCCGTGAGTTCAACATCTCCGGCGGCGAGATACAGCAGGCCACCGGCGGCGCTTCTACCAACGGCAGCGGCGGCAGCGGCATCTACAGCAGTACGCTCACCATCTCCGGCAACGCCACCATCGGAAACGCGCAGGGCGGCGACGGCAATGCCTCCGGCGGCAGCGGCATCCTTGGCAAGACCATGGAAATCCTTGCCGGTACCATTCAAAAAGCCATCGGCGGCAATGCCAGCAACGGCACCGGCGGCAGCGGCATCCGCAGCAACGGTAACGGTACACTCACCATCAAGGGCGGCAAGATAGAGCAGGCCACCGGCGGCGATTCCGAGAAGTACGGCGGCAGCGGCATCTACAGCAGCAGTAAGCTCACCATCTCCGACAGCGCCACCATCGGAAACGCGCAGGGCGGCGACGGCAAAGGCAAGAGCGGCGGCAGCGGCATCTACAGTTACGGCGACCTCACCATCTCCGGCGGCAAGATACAGAAGGCCACCGGCGGCGCTTCTACCGATGGCAACGGCGGCAGCGGCATCTTCAGCGGCAGTAATCTCACCATCTCCAGCGGCACCATCGAAACCGCGCAGGGCGGCGACAGCAATGCCTCCGGCGGCATGGGCATCCGCAGCGGCGGTACGCTCACCATCTCCGACAACGCCACCATCGGAACCGCGAAGGGCGGCGACGGCACGGCGGACGACGGCACCGGCGGCACTGGCATCTACAGCGCCGGTAGGCTCTTCATCTCCGGCGGCGAGATACAGAACGCTACCGGCGGCAACGGAGGCAGCGGCGGCAGCGGCATCCGCGGCGATTACGTTGTGAATATTTCGGGCGGTATCATTAAAAATGCCGAGGGTACGGGCGGCGGCGCAGGCATCGGCGGCGGCGCGAACTCCTTCCAGGATACCACCATCAACATCTCCGGCGGCACCATTGAAAAGGCCACGGGCGGCGTCGGCGGTGGTGCAGGCATCGGCAGTGGCAAAGGCTCTACCGGCGAGACCAAAATCGACATCACCCAGGATGCGCTCGTGTACGCGTATGGCAGCGGCGGCGCAGCCATCGGTTCGGGCGAATCCTCCACCGGCAAGACGACCGTCAACATCCACGATACAACTGCCGGAAAGGGTGTCAAACATGCTTTTGCCTACGACGGTGCAGGCATCGGCAGCGGTCATTACGCCTCCGGCCAAACTTACATCACCATCCGCAACGCGTCTGTGAGCTCTCTGGAGTCCTCCGCTGATTCCACTAATAACCCGGGCGCTGGCATTGGCAGCGGCAAAGGCGCCAAGGGCAACACCGCCATCACGATAGAAGGCAGCACGGTAAAGGCCGTCGGCGGCAACGGCGCAGCCATCGGCAGCGGCAGTGAAGGAGACTTCTACAGTCCTCCTACGGGTACGCCGAACGCCCTCAAGACCATTATCCATATCACTGACAGCAACGTCACAGCCTCCAGCGACTCCAGTGCAGCCATCGGCAGCGGCAGCTATTCTACCAACGCCACGGACATCGAGATCACCGGCGGCACCATCAATGCTTCGAGTTATGATGGTTCCGGCATCGGCAGCGGCGATAGCGCCAAGGGCGACACCGACATCAAGATCAAAAACAGCAATGTCACAGCCAAGGGCTTTATCGACGTCAGGTATGTAAGCCACGGCACAGGCATCGGTTCCGGTCTCTCTTCTTCCGGAAAGACTACCATTGATATTTCTGGCGGCACTGTTAAGGCCACGGGCAGCGGCGACGGCTACAAGGGCAGCGCGGGCATCGGTTCGGGCAGCTACTCCACCGGCGACACCAGCATCACTCTCCGCGACGGCGTGACCGTTACGGCCACCGGCGGCGGTAATTCCTCCCTTGGCGGCGGCGGCGGCGCAGGCATCGGCAGCGGCAGCGACGCCAATGGCAACACCACCATCCTCATCGAGGGTGCAACAAAAGTTACCGCTACCGGCGGCTCCACCGCTGCGGGCATCGGCTCCGGCCACTATGTCGGTGACATCAAAGATCCCTCTGTGGGCAGCACCACCATCACCATCCGCAACAGCGACGACGGCCGCGTCATCCCCATCATTGAGGCCAAGGGCGGCAGCAATGAGAACGGATCCTGCTGGGCTTCCGGTGCCGGCATCGGCTCCGGCGGCAACACCCTTAATAAGACCACCATCAACATTGAGGGCGGCACTATCACGGCCACGGGCGGCGTCAGCCTTGACTCTCGCAATCACTCCGACGAGCGGCTCAGCGGCGCAGGCATCGGCTCCGGCTCCAACGTCTCCGGCGAGACCGAGATCAATATCAAGGGTGGCACCATCACCAAGGTCACTGGCGGCAAATACGGCGGCGCAGGCATCGGCAGCGGCAGCAGTGACACCAAAGACGACAGCAAGAAGGGCGCTGTCACCATCAACATCACCGACGGCACCATTGAAAAGGCCGAGGGCAAGAACGGCGGCGCCGGCATCGGTTCGGGCTATTACGGTCGCTCTTCCACGGTCAACATCTCCGGTAACGCCGAACTCAAAGACGTCAGGGGCGGCAATCTCGCTGCCGGCATCGGCTCAGGCTATGACTCCGACAAGGTGGACGTCGTGATCGACGGCGGCACCATCAACGCAACGGGCGGCGATTCCGCTGCCGGCATCGGCTCGGGCCTTAATAGCCGCAGCAGCGTGACCATCAAGAGCGGCACGGTCAACGCCAAAGGCAACCAGCATAGCAACAACTTCGGTTCTTCGGGCATCGGCGGCAGCTACGCCGATGTCACCATCAGTGGCGGCACCATCACAGCCACCGGCTATGACACCGGCGCCGGCATCGGCGGCAGCGACAACAACAACTCCAGCAGTATCACGATAACCGGCGGCACCATCACCGCCACCGGCACCAGCGACGCCCCTGCCATCGGCGGCGGCAGCGTCTCCATCAGCAATACCGACTCCGCGCTGGACATCACCGCAACCGCCCCCGACGCCGACAATGCTATCCAAAGCAGCGACGGCAAGAAGCTGGACAAAGTCATCCAGCTCGCGGAAAACGGCAAGAAGGGCCTCGTGAAGCTCGTAAAGAGCGGCACCACCAGCATCTCGCGGCTCTTCCACAACGGTGTCTACGCGGACAGCCATTCCACTTCTCACTCCCCCGACCGCGTAACGCCCGAGATGAGTGAGGCAGAAAAGGCCAAGTACGGCGACATCGCTTCTGTCCACAACTGGAAAGTCAGCGACCATCAGGAGCCGACCTGCGGCAAGGACGGCCACATCGATTACATCTGCATGGTGGACCACTGCGGCACCACGTTCCGCCACACTCTCCCCGCCACCGGCCAGCACACCTGGAACGAGGGTGTCGTCACGAAGAAGCCCACCTGCACTGAGCTGGGCGTGCGCACCTTCACCTGTACCGTCTGCCACAATACCCGGACTGAGGCCATTGAGGCCCCCGGCCACGAGTACGGCGAGTGGGTCATTGACCGGGACGCTACCTGTATCGAGGAAGGCTCCAAACACCGTGATTGCATCCGCAGCGACGCTACCCAGACCGAGAGCATCCCCGCCACCGGCCAGCATCAGTGGAAAGTCCTCTCCACGACAGCGGCTACCTGCGGCCAGGACGGCACCGTCACCTACCAGTGCGAGGTCTGCGGCGATACGAAGACCGAAACGCTCAACGCCACCGGCCAGCACAGCTACGGCGCGGGCGTCGTGACCAAGGCCGCGACCTGCACCGAGACGGGCATCATGACCTATACCTGCGTCGTCTGCGGCGACAGCTACACCGAGAGCATCCCGGTGGATAAGACCGCCCACAAGTGGGATGCAGGCGTCGTCACGAAGGAGGCCACCTGCACTGCCGACGGCGTGCGCACCTTCACCTGTTCTGCCTGCGGCGATACCCGGACTGAGGCCATTGAGGCCCTCGGCCACGAGTACGGCGAGTGGGTCATCGACAGGGACGCTACCTGTGTCGAGCAAGGCTCCAAGCACCGTGACTGCATCCGTGGCGACGATACCCAGACCGAGGCCATCCCCGTCAGCAAGACCCACACCTTCGGCGAGTGGGTCATCACCAAAGAGCCTACCTGCACCGAGAAGGGCGAGAAACAGCGCAGCTGCACGGTCAGCGGCTGTGTCGTCACTGAGACGCAGGAGCTGCCCGCCCTCGGCCATCAGTGGAGCAGCTGGACGCCTGTCGAAGGCGACAGCAGCCGCGAGTACCGCACCTGCGCGGTCTGCGATGCGGTGGAGTACCGCGATGTCTCCCACAGCGGCGGCAGCAGCGACAACAGCACCATCTCCACCGGCCTGCGTGTCCTTGACCCGGCTCAGGCCAACATCCTCCAGAACGTCCAGCTGGTCCAGCTGAACCAGATCAGCGATGTTCTCTACATTGATGTCACCCATGAGACGGCGTCCCTGCAGGGCGTCCTTTCCGATTTGACCGGCCTCCGCTCTGAGCGCATCGAGACCGTTGTCTTCTCCACCGAACGCTGCACTTCCACCCTCTCCCTCTCCGATGTTGCAGCCCTCGGTGCGGGCGATACGCCTTTCACCCTCAGCCACAGCGGCTCCACCGCCAGCTTCATCGTGGGCGGCGCAGACCACACCGCACTGCTGAGGTAAGCACATTGCCATTCTCTATTCCTTCCACATAACGACCAAGGCCCCCGCAGTTCTGTTCCAAACTGCGGGGGCCTTGGCGTTTTATTATGATAAAATTTTACTTCAGCTCCCGCTGTACGGCAGCGAAGTCCTCGAGGGTCAGGGCCTCGGGGCGGATGCGGGCGTCGAAGCCCGCCGCCTCGATGGCCGCGATGACCTTATCTTTCGGCAGGCCGAGGCCGCTGGCGATGGCGTTGGCGGCGGTCTTACGGCGCTGGCCGAAAGCGGCACGGATGAGGGCAAAGTAGCCGTCCTCGTCCTCCACCTGTACGGCGGGAGTGGGGCGGATGTCCATCCGCACAACGGCGCTGGTAACCTTCGGGGCCGGGTAGAAGCTGCCCGGCGCGGCGGTGAACATCAGTTTTGAGGTGGCGTAGTAGCTCACGGCACAGCTGATGGCGCTGGACGCCCGGGTGCCGGGGGCAGCGGCCAGACGGTCGGCGGCCTCCTTCTGCACCATGACGGTGAGGTTCTGGATGGGCAGGCGGTCGCCCAGCAGCTTCATGACGATGGGGCTGGTGATGTAGTAGGGCAGGTTGGCGCAGACAGCCACCGGCATCCCGGGGAACTCCTCCTCGATGAGGGCGCGGAGGTCTACTTTCAGAACATCCTGCAATACCAGCTTGAAGTTATCCACGCCCGCCATGGTCTCGGCCAGCAGGGGCGGCAGGCGCTCGTCCACCTCGATGGACACCACCTTGGCGGCGCGCTGGGCCAGCTCTTTGGTCAGCACGCCGATGCCGGGGCCGATCTCCAGCACGCCCCAGCTCTTATCGACGCCGCTGGCGTCCACGATCTTGGGCGGCAGGCCGGGATTGATGATGAAGTTCTGTCCAAAGCCCTTGGAGAGCGCGAAATCGTATTTTTCGCACAGGGTGCGGATAACGGAGAGGTCGGTCAGCTCCGGCATATTGGTTTTCCTTTCTGTTTCTTGCTAAAACAGCAAAACCTCTCCGTCACGCCTGCAGCGTGCCACCTCCCCTATCGAGGGGAGGCCTTGGCATTCCGCAAAGCTTACTCTCTTCGCCAGAGGCTCCCCTCGGTAGGGGAGCTGTCTGCGAAGCAGACTGAGAGGTTGAGCTATTTACACGACTAAAGTTATTTTCAAAAAGTGTTTACTGCGCACTTGCAGCGTCCTGCTCCCCTTCTGCACCGGCCTCGGAGGAAGCCTCTGCCTCCCCTGCGGCCTCGCTGGAAGCGGTGCTCTCGGCTGCGGCCTCCGAAGAGGCTGCGGCGGAGTCGGCGGCGATGTCAGCGTCGTTCACGCCGCCCACGGTGGTGACACCGGTGAGCTGCTGCGCGCAGCTGACGGCGCGCTGTATCTGCGGGTCCGTGTCGAGGGTGTAGTCATAGTAGCTGGCCTGCTCGTCGGCAGTCAGCGGGCGCTCCACGTCCACGGTCAGGCCGGTGCCGTCGAAGCAGGAGCCGTCGCCGCAGATGAGCTTTGCCACCGTGACCACGACAGCGCTGCCGTCCGAGAGGCGCTGGGGGCTGCTCTGGATGGTGCCTTTGCCCATCGTGGTGCTGCCCACGAGGCGGGTGCCGCACAGGGTGCGCAGGCTGGACGCAAAGAGTTCTGCCGCACTGGCGGTGTTCTCGTTCACGAGGCAGACGGTGGGCTGGCTGATGACCGAGTCGCCGGTGCTGCTGCCCAGCAGGGTGCGGTTGCCTGCCTTGTCCTCAGCGTAGGCCAGTACGCCTTCCGGCGCGACGAGTTCGATGCAGCTGATGGCGTCGTCAAGGACGCCGCCGCCGTTGTCGCGCAGGTCGAAGATGAAGCTCTGGGCGCCGCTGGCGGTCAGGCTGCGGAGCGCAAAGTCCAGCTCACTGGGGGTGGAGTTGTCGAACTGCCAGATCTTGATATAGCCCACATTGCCCTGCACCAGCGCGGAATCGACGCTGTTGGCCGTAAAGCCGGAGTGGGTCAGATCGGCGGTGTGCTGGGCGTTCTCGCTGTCCAGCCAGCCTACATTGACGCTCGTGCCGCTCTCGCCCCGGAGTTTGTTCTGGACAGCCTCCACGCTGCCCAGACTTTTGATGTCTGCGCCGTCGATGGTGGTGATGTAATCACCCCGCTGGAGGCCGGCCTCCTTGGCAGGAGACTCGTCATACACTTTGATGACCTTGGCGTAGCCGGACTGGTCGATGGCCAGCTCGACGCCGATGCCCATCAGCTTGCCGCTCTGGGCGTTGAGCAGGTCGGTGTAGGCCGAGGCGGTGTAGTAGCGGGCGTACTTGTCGCCGGTACCCAGCAGATAACCGGCAGTCAGACGGTCGTACAGCACGGTCTCGTCGATGTCGTAGTAGTCGTTGGCGCGCACATAGCGGTCTACCTCGGCCACCTTGTTGTACATGCTCTCCTTTTCCTTCACGCTGGTGACGGTGTGGTCAAACAGCCGCATCGCCATCAGCATCGTGATGGAAAAAGTGACCGTCATTGCCAGAATGACGATGGTCACGGTCATCCCTACGGAAATTTTGCGGTTCATTCAGTGTCCTCCCCAGTTCAGACCAAAAACATCAGGATGACACTGCCCAGTACCGACAGCAGGAACACTCCTGCCAGAATCAGACAGCCCACCCGAAGGATGCGCTTGCGTTTTTGCTCGTTCATTTCGCCTTGTGGCCTCCTTTGACCCCTCGACTTCAATTACAGTTGTATTATCTTATCGGAATATAACCGCGGGGATTGACCGCATTGGCCTTGGAGCCGCCCTTCCACACCTCGAGATGGAGGTGGTTGCCGGTAGAGTTGCCGGTGGAGCCCACATAGCCGATGAGGTCGCCCTGGTTGACATACTTGCCCGCCGACGTTGCCACCGAGCGCATATGGCCGTAGAGGGTGGAGTAGGCGTTGCCGTCTGTCATTTTGCCGTGATAGATGATGACATAGTTGCCGTAGCCGCCGCTGGACCAGCCGGCCACCTGCACATAGCCACTGGCGGCTGCGTAGATGGGCGTGCCTGCGGGGGCGGCAAAGTCGATGCCGGCGTGGAGTTTGTTGACGCCGGAGACCGGGTTTTTGCGCCAGCCGTACTCGCTGGAGATGCGGGTATAGCTCCTGAGCGGGCAGATAAAGCCGCTGAAGCTCAGCTGGGGCTTGCTGGCCGCTGCCGCTGCGATGAGCTTCTGGATCTCCTTCTTGACGGCCTCGTAGTTCATCTCGTCCGACTCGATGGCCGCCTGGGCGTTCTTCTGGGCCTGCTGGGCCTCAGCGGCGCTCAGACGGGCCTCCTTGACGCTGTTGTTGAGCTCGTTCTGCTTGGACTGCATCTGCTTGTTCTGGGCGTCCAGCTCAGCCTTTTTGTTTTGCAGCTGGGTGCGCTCCTCCACGAGCTGGGTGCGGTCGGCCACGAGGGCTTCCTTCGCAGCCTTCATGTTGTCGAGTATCTCGGTATCCTTCACCGAAATGTCCTGCATGACCTCATTGAAGGTCAGAAGCTCGTACAGATCGTTCACAGACCGGAGCATGGCGACGCTGCCGCCGTCCCGCAGCTCCTGCATCGCGGCCATATGGCTCTTGAAATCGTCCCACTGGTCGGCGATCTCCTGCTCTTTCCGGGCGATCTCATTCTGCTTGGCGGTGATCTCCTGCTCTTTGACGCCGATGCTGTTCTGCACCTCGGAGATCTGGCTCTTGAGGACGCTGATCTGGCTCTGGAGCACCGAGACTTTTTCCTTCAGCTCAGACTCGAGGGCCTTGGCAGCAGCTTCCTTCTTTTTGGCGTCGTTCAGCTCCGTCTTATGCTGCTTGATGGACGCAGAGATCTTGTCCAGCTTGTTTTGCAGCGAGCTCATGCTGGTGGCCGCACTGGCCGGGTAGACCGTCACGCTCAGCACGAGGCAGGCGGCGGCCAGAAAGGCGCAAGCGGCGCGCATCATGGCCGAATGGCCCGACGGCTTTGCGTGGCGGGGCGGATGATGCAGAACAAAGCCTGCGGAATGCTTGTCATGGTACACAGTAGGCCCCTCCTTACACGTTCAGGTGCTTGCGGATGGAGAACATACTGCCCAGACCGCCCACCAGAGCGCCGCCCGCGAGGCTGTAGGTCAGGATGGTGGGCCAGACATTTTCCAGCGGCACCAGAGCCGTACCCATAAGCATCTGCCACAGGCCGCCCAGCGTGGGCGACAGCTGAACAATGTAGGCATAGCCGCCGATGGTGGCAGCTGCCGTCAGGATGCCGGAGAGCAGGCCCATAGTCAGGCCCTCGATGACGAAAGGCAGGGTGACGAGGGCGTTGGTAGCGCCGACATACTTCATGATCTCGATTTCACGGCGGCGGGCAAAGACGCTCAGCCGGATGGTGGTACCCACCGTGATGATGCTGACAGCCATCAGCACCAGCACCAGACCGCGCCCGACCTTGGTGACAGCCTGCTGGACCTCCACAAAGGTCTTGGTCATCTCGATGGGAGCCGTGACGCTGTAGACGCCGCTGATGTTCTCGAACTGCTTGCTGATGTTCTCCATCTGGCTCAAATCAGACAGGGAGACGCGGTAATTGGCCTTGAAAGGGTTGTCGTTCTCGAACTCGTTCAGCAGGGCGGCATAGTCGGACATATACCCCTTGTACTGGTTGAGGACGTCTTCTTTGGACATATACTGCACCCGGCTCACACCTGCGGTGCCGCTGAGGGCATTGCCCACAGACTGGATGGTGGCGTCATCAGCCTCGGGGTCCACGTAGACCACCATCTCGTTCTGGCTGCCCAGATAACTCACCATGCTGTCCACATTGACTTCAATGAGGCTGGCGAAGATGTTCAGGGTCATGCAGACGCTGAGGGAAGCGATGCAGGCGATGGTCATGGCCCAGTGCTTACCGAGGTTGCGCACGCCGCGCCGGGTGAGGAACCCAAACGTAGAGATTTTCATACGTGTACCTCCTCGCCGAAACTGGCCGGAACATCGGAGATGATGCGGCCATGCTTCAGGGTGATGGTGCGGCGGTTGAAGCGGCGCACCAGTTCATGCTCGTGGGTGACGACAAGCACCGTGATGCCCATCTCGCTGACGCGTTCCAGCAGCTCCATCATCTCAAGGCTCATCTCGGGGTCGATGTTGCCGGTGGGCTCGTCCGCAATGACGAGGCGGGGGCTGTGGGCCAGAGCGCGAGCCACGGCCACGCGCTGCTGCTCACCGCCGGAGAGGAACTCGGGGTAGACCTTTGCCTTATCTTCCAGATGCACCAGCTCCAGCATGTAGTTGACGCGCTCTTTGATGTCTTTTTTGCCGATGTTGGTGACATGCATGGCAAACGCCACATTCTCGTAGACCGTCATGGTGGGGATGAGGCGGAAATCCTGGAAGATGATGCCCATCTGGCGGCGAAGGAAAGGCACTTTGCCCCGGCGCAGCCGGGCGACGTCCTTGCCGTCCACCATGACGCGGCCCTCGGTGGGCAGCTCTTCGCGGAGGATGAGCTTGAGCAGAGTGGACTTGCCGGCGCCGGAGTGGCCCACCAGAAAGACGAACTCGCCGTCGTCTACATGGAAGTCGATGTCCTCCAGAGCGGGAGTATCACTCCGTTTGTATATCTTGGTGACATGTTCAAAATCTATCATGAGTATCTTGCTCCTGAAAAGTTTATTTGGCACAGAAGTTCCAGACCAAACCTCTCCGTCACGGCTGACGCCGTGACGGAGAGGTTATTATTCCTACGAGCCATTACAAAAGAAACCGGCCAGCATCGGGGTCGAGCGGCCGGTTTCGGCGTCCGCAGCCGGAGCGGCTGAGACGAAATATCAATATTTGGCCGGGTTGTTGGACAGGTACTTCTTGACCATGAGCGCTACCTTGAACACGATAGCGTCGTCGAACTCACGCAGATCCAGACCGGTCAGTTTTTTGATCTTTTCCAGACGATACACCAGCGTGTTGCGGTGGACGAACAGGCCGCGGCTGGTCTCGGAGACGTTCAGGTTGTTCTCGAAGAAGCGCTGGATGGTGAACAGGGTCTCCTGGTCCAGGCTCTCGATGCTGCCCTGCTTGAACACTTCGCGCAGGAACATCTCGCAGACCGTGGTGGGCAGCTGGTAAATAAGACGTGCGATGCCCAGATTGTCGTAGCGGATGATCTGCTTTTCGGTGTCGAACACCTTGCTGACCTCCATGGCGATCTGTGCTTCCTTAAAGGAAGTAGCCAGGTCCTTCACGTTGGCGATGGGGGTGCCGATGCCCACGACAGCCTTGATGTAATGCTCGCCGGACAGGGTGTCCACGATGCTGGCGGCCAGCTTCTCCATATCGGTGCGGTCGATGCCCTTGCGGATCTCCTTGACCAGGACGGTGTCCGTCTCGCTGATGTTGAAGACGAAGTCCTTCTGCTTGTCGGGGAACAGGCTGCTCACCACGTCGTAAGCGGAAATGTCGCCGCCGCTGGTGACGCGGACGATGAACACCACGCGGGAGACGTCGGTGGCAAAGTGGAGCTCACGGGCCTTGGCGTAGATGTCGCCGGGCAGGATGTTGTCCAGCACCACGTTCTTGATAAAGTTGGCTTTGTCGAACTTCTCGTCGTGATACTGCTTGATGCTCTGCAGGCTGATGGACAGCACAGCGGCAAACTGGCCCGCAGTCTCGTCCGCACCTTCCACAAAAACGGCATAATCGTTATGCTTTGCGCTGGAGAACTGCTGGTAGGTGTAGCCATCCCGCACGAAGCGGTCACCGGCCGTCAGACGCTCTGCCATAAAGCCCTCGCGCACCTCGCCGATCAGATTCAGCTCCGAGCAGGAGATGACAGCGCCGGTCTCATCCACCACGCCGACCACGCGGTCGATCGCGTCCTTCATCTGGTAGATCACGCTCTGAAATACTCTATTGGCCATAAATGGATACCCCTTTTCCTCTCTTGTGCAAACCGCAGGTGGGCGGGATTGTGATTTTTAACAATTTCGCCGCATTACATTTTATATTTTACACAAAAGAATTTACTTTTGCAACATATTTCACCAAAAAAAATTCTTCTTTCTTGTTGAAATTATCTTTCGGGGTCATTTTCGGGCCAAAAAGGGCCTTTCTGCGTGGTTCTGAGGGCTATTTTACCGGTAAAATGTGATACTTTTTTGAAAACCGGGTGAAAAGCAGTCCTTTACCCCGTGGTAATTTTCGCCACCTCGTCAGCTGTCAGCTCCCGCCACTGGCCCGGGGCAAGGCTCTCGTCCAGCGCAAGCCCGCCGATGGCGTCCCGGTGCAGGGCGTTGACGCCCGCACCGTAGACGCCGAACATCCGCTTGATCTGATGATACACGCCCTGCCTGAGCAAGACGCGGACCGTCAGCCCGTCGGGGGTGAGGGCGGACGCTTCCGCCGGCGAAAGGGCCGTGCCGTCGGCAAGGGTAACGCCTGCGGCAAAGCCGGCCTTCATCTCTTCTGTCAGCGGGGTGTCGATGACGACGGTGTAGGTCTTGGAGACATGGCGCCTGGGCGCGAGGATGTCGTGGGCAAAGCCGCCGTCGTCCGTCAGCAGGACGAAACCGGTGCTGGTCTTGTCCAGCCGCCCGGCCGGGAACAGCTCCCGCCGGGGATAGGCATCCCCCACCAGATCCACGACTGTTGTGTCCCGCTTGTCGGTGGAGGCGCTGACGACGCCCTCGGGCTTGTTGAGCATAAGGTAGACGAACTGCCGGTAGGCCAGCGCCTTGCCGTCCACCGCCACGGCGTCAGCCTCTTTCAGCTGGGTATCCCCTTTCTTGCAGACCGCGCCGTTGACCGTGACGCGGCCTTTCGCCAGCAGTGCCTTCGCCTCGCTCCGGGTGCATTGGGCCGTCTCGGCTAAATATTTATCGAGTCTCATGAAAACTCCTTCTGTGTGCAGAAAAGAGGCCGTTGCCTGCGGCAACAGCCTCTTTTCCTGTAAAATCACGTTTAGACGCTCAGGTTTGCGTGCTGTTCCACAGCATCCGGGTTGGCGTCAAAGATGGGCTTGAGGATGTGAGCGATGAATTCCTCCACCTGCTGGGGAGCACGGCCCACAAAGTTCTCCGGCACAAGGCCCGCCACGATCTCTTCTCTGGTCAGACCAAAGGCCGGGTCGGCGGCGATGCGGTCCACCATGTCGTTGGGCAGACCCTCTTCCTTGACCTGCTTGCCGGCGGCGATGGCGTGCTGGCGCAGACGCTCGTGGAGCTCCTGACGGTTGCCGCCCTTCTCCACGGCCTGCATCATGATGTTCTCGCTGGCCATGAAGGGCAGCTCAGCCATCAGGCGGCTGCGCACGACCTTCGGGTAGACCACGAGGCCGTCGGTGACGTTGAGCATGATGTTCAGGATGGCGTCGGTGGCAAGGAAGCCCTCAGCCATGGCAACGCGCTTGTTGGCGCTGTCGTCCAGTGTGCGCTCGAACCACTGCGTACCGGTAGTGAAGCTGGGGTTGAGCACATCCACCATCAGGTAGCGGCTCAAAGCGCAGATGCGCTCGCAGCGCATAGGATTGCGCTTGTAAGGCATGGCGGAGGAACCGATCTGGTTCTTCTCAAACGGCTCTTCCATCTCCTTGAAGTTGGCCAGCAGGCGCAGATCGGTGGCGAACTTCATGCAGCTCTGGCCGATGCCGGCCAGTGCGTTGAGGATGAAGGCATCCACCTTGCGGCTGTAGGTCTGGCCGGACACCGGGATGACGGCCTCGCTGTCGAAGCCCATCTCCTCGGCGATGGAAGCATCCACGGCGCGGATCTTGTCGGCATCGCCCTTAAACAGCTCCATAAAGGAAGCCTGGGTGCCGGTGGTACCCTTGACGCCGCGCAGCTGCAGGGTAGCCAGACGGTGGTCGATCTCCTGCAGGTCCATCACCAGCTCGTTGGCCCACAGGGTGGCGCGCTTGCCCACGGTGGTGGGCTGAGCGGGCTGGCAGTGAGTGTAGGCCATGCAGGGCATGTCCTTGTATTCCTCGGCGAAGCGGCCCAGCTTTGCCAACACACCGATCAGCTTTTTGCGCACCAGTTCCAGACCCTGACGCATCACGATGATGTCGGTGTTGTCGCCCACATAGCAGCTGGTGGCACCCAGATGGATGATGCCGGCAGCCTTGGGGCACTGCTGGCCGTAGGCGTACACATGGCTCATCACGTCGTGGCGCACCAGCTTTTCGCGCTCAATGGCCACTTCATAGTTGATATCGTCCACATGGGCTTCCAGCTCAGCCACCATATCGGGGGTGATGTTGGTCAGGCCCTGCTCCATTTCGGCCCGGGCCAGCGCCACCCACAGGCGGCGCCATGTGCGGAACTTGTTATCGTCCGAGAAGATATACTGCATCTCGTCCGAGGAATAGCGGGTGGAAAAGGGGCTGATATAACGATCATGCTGAGACATTGATTGTTTCCTCCTGAAAGTGACTCCCCCAGTCGCCTTCCGGCGACAGCCCCCTCGGGGAGGGGGCCTTTCAGCCTCCCTCTCCGAGGGGGGTGGCATCGCATCAGCGATGACGGAAGGAGTTTTTCTCTATTCTACCATCAAATCTTGAAATAGTCCACGCCGCCCTCAAAGATCGGCTGATATTTGTCACCGGTAACGTTCTTGTACAGGTACTCGCCGCTGCGCTCCGAGTGGCCCATCTTGCCGAACACGCGGCCGTCCGGGCTGGTGATGCCCTCAATGGCCAGCAGAGAGCCATTGGGGTTGTAGCGCTGATCCATGGTGGGCTCGCCTTCCAGATCAACATACTGGGTAGCCACCTGGCCGTTTGCAACCAGCTGATCCAGCACGTTCTGGGGTGCCACAAAGCGGCCCTCGCCGTGGCTGATGGCGATCTCGTACTCGCTGCCTGCATCGCAATGAGACAGCCAGGGGCTGCCGGTGGATGCAACGCGGGTGCGCACCAGCATGCTCTGGTGGCGGCCGATGGTGTTGAAGGTCAGGGTCGGGTCATAGGCCGTGATGGGGCGGATATCGCCGTAGGGCACCAGACCCAGCTTGATCAGGGCCTGGAAGCCGTTGCAGATGCCCAGCATCAGGCCGTCGCGGTGCTGCAGCAGGTCGCGGACCGCCTCGGTGACCGCAGGGCTGCGGAAGAAGGAGGCGATGAACTTGGCGCTGCCGTCCGGCTCGTCGCCGCCGGAGAAGCCGCCGGGCAGCATCACGATCTGGCTCTCGCCTATGGCCTTGACCAGTGCCTCGCAGCTGGCGGTAACGTCCGCCGGGGTCAGGTTGCGGATGACCAGGATCTCAGGGTCAGCACCGGCGCGGGCAAAGGCCTTGGCGGTGTCGTACTCACAGTTGGTACCGGGGAACACGGGGATGATCACCTTGGGCTTTGCCACACCGATCTTGGGGGCAGCGGGGGCGTTCAGCTTTCCGTTGATCTTTTCCACAGTGGGGCCTGCCTTGCGGTAGGGGTACACAGGCTCCAGCTTGCTCTCCCAGATCTCCTGCAGCTCTGCCATATCCAGCGTCTCGCCGCAGCTTTCAAAGGTATACTCCCTGGTGGTCTCGCCCAGCAGCTCGCCTGCAGGGGAATCAGAGACCATTTCCAGCACGATGGAGCCGTACATGGGCTCGAACATCCGGTGGGTGGGCATATCAGCGCGCATCTTGAAGCCGATGCGGTTGCCCAGGCCCATCTTGAACAGGGCCTCGGCAATGCCGCCGTAGCCCACGGCGCAGGCAGATGCCACCATGCCCTCTTCGATCATCTGCTCCACGATCTTGTAGTTTGCCTTCAGGGAGAAGAAGTTGGGGCAGCCGGTCTCGGGGTCCAGAATGGGCCGGATGAGGACAACAGTGCTCTCGGGCTTCTTGAACTCGGTGGAAACCACCTTGCTGGCCTTGCCGATGGCAGTGGCAAAGGAGACCAGCGTGGGGGGCACATCCAGCTGTTCGAAGGAGCCGGACATGCTGTCCTTGCCGCCGATGGAGGCAATGCCCAGACCCATCTGGGCATCCAGAGCACCCAGCAGCGCGGCCAGCGGCTTGCCCCAGCGCTCGGGCTTGGTGCCCAGGCGCTCAAAGTACTCCTGGAAGGTCAGGTAGGCATCCTCATAGCGGAAGCCGGAGGCCACCAGTTTGGTGACGCTGTCCACCACGGCCATCCGTGCGCCGATATACTGGTTGGCGCTCATCAGATAGGGGTTGTAGCCCCAGGCCATGCCGGAGCAGGTGTTGGTCTCGCCATCCACGGGCAGCTTTGCCACCATGGCGTTCTGGGGAGTCAGCTGGTGAGCACCGCCAAAGGGCATCAGGACGGTGGCGGCACCAATGGTGCTGTCGAACCGCTCAGAAAGGCCCTTCTTGCTGCAGATGTTCAGGTCGCCCACCATGTTCTTCATCTTCTGGCTGAAGGTGATGCCGGCCCACTGGGGCTGCCAGACGGTACCCTGCTCCACATGGACGTTCTGGTGCTTCTCCGCACCGTTGGAGTTCAGGAACTCACGGCTGATGTTGACGATGGACACGCCGTTCCACACCATGTTCAGGCGCTTTTCCTCGGTGACCTTTGCCACGGGGGTCGCCTCAAGGTTTTCCTCGGTGGCAATGGCGATGAACTTGTCCACATCCTCGGGGGCAAGGGCCACAGCCATGCGCTCCTGGCTCTCGCTGATGGCCAGCTCGGTGCCGTCCAGGCCGTCATACTTCTTGGTGACCTTGTTCAGGTCGATATACAGGCCGTCGGCCAGCTCGCCGATGGCGACAGAGACGCCGCCGGCGCCGAAGTCGTTGCAGCGCTTGATCATCTTGCAGGCGTCCTCGCGGCGGAACAGGCGCTGCAGCTTGCGCTCGATGGGGGCGTTGCCCTTCTGGACCTCGGCACCGCAGTGGTCCAGGCTGCCCAGATTGTGGGCCTTGGAGGAGCCGGTGGCACCGCCGATGCCGTCGCGGCCGGTGCGGCCGCCCAGCAGGACGATGACATCCCCGGGAGCGGGGCACTCGCGGCGGACATGGGAAGCGGGGGTCGCCCCCACCACAGCGCCGATCTCCATCCGCTTTGCCACATAGCCGGGGTGGTAGATCTCATCCACCTGGCCGGTGGCAAGGCCGATCTGGTTGCCGTAGGAGGAGTAACCGGCAGCAGCAGTGGTCACCAGCTTGCGCTGGGGCAGCTTACCGGGCAGGGTCTCGCTGACAGGCTTGAGCGGGTCGCCCGCACCGGTCACACGCATGGCCTGATAGACATAACTGCGGCCGGACAGCGGGTCGCGGATGGCACCGCCGATGCAGGTGGCCGCACCGCCGAAGGGCTCGATCTCGGTGGGGTGGTTGTGGGTCTCATTCTTAAAGAGGAAGAGCCAGTCCTCATCCTTGCCGTTCACATCACACTTGATCTTGACGGTGCAGGCGTTGATCTCCTCGGATTCGTCCAGATTCTTGAGGATGCCCTGCTTCTTCAGCTCCTTGGCACCGATGGTGGCAAGATCCATCATGCAGCGGGGCTTCTCCTCACGGCCCAGGTCGGTGCGCATGGCCATGTAGCGGTCAAACGCTGCCTGCACCACGGCATCGTCGATCTGGACATCATCCAGAATGGTGCCGAAGGTGGTGTGGCGGCAGTGATCGGACCAGTAGGTGTCGA
>ENA-OVFY01000744-OVFY01000744.1-human-gut-metagenome-genome-assembly--contig:-NODE-744-length-20491-cov-7.309992_pt1 | contig 20491 bp, 20 predicted proteins | sample MGYA00237766_ERZ505411 | MGnify/ENA primary metagenome ERZ505411 (study PRJEB26158, sample SAMN06016375) | human gut metagenome | biome: human gut; feature: ankylosing spondylitis patient; material... | reverse complement strand
CCGAGTTCACCAAGAAGATCCTGGGCGACGAGCAGCCCATCACCTGCCGCTTTGCCGACACCTTGGCTCCCGAGATGGACAAGCTGAAGGCTGAGGCCGCCAAGTGGGCAACGCAGGAAGAGGATGTTCTGACCTACGCAATGTTCCCGCAGGTCGCACCCAAGTTCTTTGAGAAGCGCAATGCCAAGAAGCAGGGCGTGGACGCTGACCACGCTGATTACACCAATCAGTCTCACCCTGTCTAAATCATAATACCAGAAGGGGCTGCTGCATCAAACGGTGCAGCAGCCCCTTCTTTTTGTTATTGTTTTTTGTGTTCCGGCAGGTCTCAGTTGTTCTTGCCATTCTCAGCCTTCATGGCGTTGTAGCCGATCAGCACGGTCCAGACATAGGCGCAGGTCTTGGGGATCATCAGCATACCGATCAGGGGGTTGACATCTGCCCACAGCACCACCGGGATATAGAAACCGAAGCTCAGTACGATGGTCAGCCACATCCAGCGGAAAGCCTGATCCTTGTGTTCCCTGGCACTGTGGTAGAACAGCACGATGATCAGCAGGCCCAGCAGTGCAAAGGGGATGTTGCGCAGGATGCCCCAGGTCAGCGGGGTGTGGTTGGTCAGCCACTGGTTCTGCGGCATCATGCACAGCACGATGCGCACAGCGGAAAGGGCGTACACGGCAATGGTCAGATCCTTCTGGCCCTCGATCTGGTAGCGCTTGCGCCAGACGTAGTACAGCAGTACATAGAACACGGTCATGGTCACGGAGGTGATCCACTTGCCCAGGCCCAGAGGCACAGCGTAGTTCTCCAGGCCGGTGGTGCACAGTGCCAGGGCACGTGGCACCAGATGGAAGGAGTCGCCTGCACCCAGCACCACGGCCATCAGGCCGAACAGGCGGAACTGGGTGCCAGCCTTGCTGCCGCGGATCATGCGGATGCCCACGGTCAGCACGGTGACCAGATAGAAGATGTCGAAAACGGTCTCAATGATTGCTCTCATAAAAATGTTGCTCCTTTATGGTTGGTTTGCTGCTCTATCGCGATCCGGTCAGCGGCTGCCGGCCGGACTGCATCGTTGTGATGTGCAGACTGCCGTGGGTGGAATGCTGGGGGAGATGTCCTGCATCACTCAATATGAACGCTGTTCACTTTTGGCCGTAAAAAACTCCCACAAGACTGTGGGATGTTTTTTACACTTCATAAATGGTCCTGCGGATGATCTCCAATACCGTTGTGGGGTCAAAATCCTGCTGCACCACGGCAGAAAGCATGAGGGAGAACAGGATGCCCGCAAATTTCTGGCGGCTGAACTCCTCAGTAAATGCGTCTGGCCGGATCTTTTTGTCCCTGGTCAGCACCATGGTCAGCGCATCCAGGATGTGCTGCCAGGTCTGCCGCATCTGCTGCTTGCCATCGGCGGTATCCTGCCGCACAAAGCCAAGCGCGTGGTGGGTGAAGAAACCGGGGTACTGCGCAGAGCCATACTCCAGCTGCCGGTACATCCAGCGGATGCAGGACAGGGTATCCTCAAACACCGCCGGGTCGTCCGGGTGGCGGAAAATATCGCTCCAGATGCTTTCCACCGCCGCGCTCACCAGTTCGGTCTTGGAACCAAAGTAGTTGTAGATACATCCCACGGATACCCCGCAGGCTGCTGCCACAGCACGGATGTTGACCGCTTCCCATCCATTCTGCTGGATGAGGACCCGGCTCGTTTTCAGGATCTCCTCCTTGGACGTTGCCATCGGATTCGTATGACCACCTCCTCAACATGAACACTGTTCACGATGCGTAGTATAGCGCTGTTCCTGCCCCTTGTCAAGGGGGCAAAATAGATTTTTTTCGCCGCATTGCTTGCAAAAAAAGGGGCGGCAGAGTAAAATATATAGTATATGTATCGTAACATGGGTCTGTGTGCCCCAAAGCGGATACATATACGAAGAATGTCCGCAGAAAACCCTTTGGAATACGAGGAAAAAAGCATGATTTTGAGCATGACCGGTTTTGGCCGGGGAACTGCTGTGCGCAATGGCCGTGAGATCACGGTGGAGCTGCGCAGTGTCAATTCCCGGTACTTTGAGTATTCTTCCCGGATGCCCCGCACCTGCAGCTATCTGGACAGCCGCCTGAAAAAGCAGCTGAACGAGCGGGTGACCCGCGGCAAGGTAGAACTGAGCCTGACGGTGCAGACCGTGGATGCCGCCGATACTGTGGTGGCTGTGAATCAGGAGCTGGCCAAGAGCTACCGGCAGGCCCTGCGGGACCTGTCTGAGACGCTGGAGGTCAAGAACGATGTGACCGCCGGGATGATCGCCCGCTTTCCCGATGTGCTGACCACCCGCCACGCCGATGTGGATGAGGAGCAACTTTGGGAGGATGTCTCCGCTGTCACCGCCCAGGCACTGGACCGCTTTGTGGAGATGCGCGCCGCTGAGGGTGCCAAGATGAAGGCTGATGTGGAGAACCGACTGCGCTTTCTGGAAGAATGCGTGGGCCGGGTGGAGACCCTGAGCGCCGGCCGGGTGGAGAACTACACCAACCGCCTGTACGAAAAGCTCAAGGTCATTCTGGAGGACCGGAACATCGATGATGCCCGTGTCCTGACCGAGGCCGCCATCTTTGGCGACAAGACCGCCGTGGATGAGGAGACCGTCCGTCTGCGCAGCCACATCGCCCAGTACCGTTCCATTCTGGAGCTGGACGAGCCCGTGGGCCGCAAGCTGGATTTCCTGACCCAGGAGCTGAACCGTGAGACCAATACCATCGGTTCCAAGTGTCAGGATCTGGATATCACCCACATCGTGGTGGATATGAAGGCGGAGATCGAGAAGATCCGTGAGCAGATCCAGAATCTGGAGTAAACCCTGAGATTCAGATGGTTCGGAGGAAAAGATGAAACTGATCAACATCGGCTTTGGCAATCTGGTCAGCGCGGGCCGGGTGGTGGCTGTGGTCAGCCCCGATTCTGCCCCGGTCAAGCGTCTGGTCAAGGAAGCGCGGGAGCGGGGGATGCTCATTGATGCGTCCTATGGCCGCAGCACCCGCGCCGTCCTCATCATGGACTCCGACCACGTTGTCCTTTCAGCCCTTCAGCCCGAAACGGTGGCCAGCCGTGCCGCCGGTCAGGCCGAGGGCAAAGCAGTGACAGAAGAGGAGCAGTAAGACCATGGAAAATGAAAAATATCTGTTTGTCGTTTCCGGTGCCGCCGGTACCGGAAAGGACAGTGTGGTGAGCGCTTTGCGCAAGGCCCACCCCGAGATCGAAAAAACGGTTTCTGCCACCACCCGTTCCCCCCGCCCCGGGGAGCAGGAAGGGGTAGACTACTACTACCGCACCAAGGAGCAGTTCCAGCAGCTCATCGATCAGGATGAGGTCGTGGAGCACAATTTTTTCAACGGCAACTACTACGGCACCCTGAAGGATGAGGTCAACAAGCGGCTGAACGCGGGCAAGCTGGTGGTCATGGTCATCGATGTGCATGGCGCGGCCAATATCCGCCGCATGTATCCCGGTGCCACCACCATCTTCCTGCTGCCCCCCTCCACCCAGGAGCTGGAGCGCCGCCTGCGCGGCCGCGGCACCGAGAGCGAGGAGAGCATCCGGGAGCGCCTGGAGATCGCCCGCAATGAGCTGGCCCAGCAGGATAAATTCACCCTCAGGCTGGTCAACGACGAGGTGGATGCCTGCGCCGCAAGGCTCTATGATGTCATCTGCCAGCGTGCGGGCCTGACCCGCTAAATCGCTTTGAAGGAGCTGCCTGAATGCCAAAAACGGTAGGCGTTGCAGTGAGCAACGCGACCTTTCATTTCGACAAACTCTATACCTATGCCGTCATGCCCGACCAGCAGGATACCGTCCGGCTGGGCAGCATGGTGCTGGTGCCCTTCGGGCGGGGGAGCCGTGCCCGGATGGGCGTGGTGCTGGCCTGCGATGCCGAACCGGAGAGCGCAAAGCTCAAGTTCCTGTTCGATGTTGCCCCGGCCTCTGCCTGCCTCACCCCGGAGCTGCTGCGGCTGGTGCACTTTTTGAAGGAGCGCACCTTCTGCACCTACTACGAGGCCGTCAAGGCGGTCATCCCCTACGGCGCGCAGTACAAGCCCACCGTGGCGGAGGACGGCGTGACCCCGGTGCTTCAAAAGCAGCTCGTCCGCCACACGGAAAATGTCTACAAGCTGGTGGGCACGCTGCCTCCAAAGCCCAGGCCGACCGCCAAACAGCTGGCCGCAGTGGCCCTGCTGGCCGGGGGAGAGCGCACCCTGTCTGCATTGGAGGAAAAGGGCATCAGCCGGGCGGTGCTGGACAACCTCTGCGCCAAGGGGGTGCTGGAATGCAGCAAGGTGAACAAATCCATCGACCTGTATTCTTCCATCCCGCTGAAGAACGAGCCCATCCTTCTCACGGAGGAGCAGCAGGCTGCCTATGACGCGCTGCTGCCCGGGCTGGAGGATGCAGCCCCGCACTCGGCCTTGCTCTACGGCGTGACCGGCAGCGGCAAAACGCTGGTGTTCCTGAAGCTCATCGAGCACTGTCTGCAGATGGGCCGCCGGGCGCTGGTGCTGGTGCCGGAGATCAGCCTGACACCCCAGATGATCCTGCGGCTGAAAAGCCAATTTGGCAAGCGGGTGGCCGTGCAGCATTCCGCTCTCAACCATACCGAGCGCCTGCTCCAATGGCAGATGATCCAGGACGGCGGCGCGGATATCGTGGTGGGCACCCGCAGTGCGATCTTCTCCCCGCTGGAAAACATCGGCCTTGTCATCATTGATGAGGAGCAGGAGCACACCTACCGCTCCGAATCTGCGCCCCGCTACTCGGCCCACGAGGTGGCCCGGCAGCGCGCGGCGGAGAACGGGGCCCTGCTCCTGCTGGCCAGCGCCACCCCCAGCACCGAGAGCTATTATGCCGCCCAGCATGGCCGCACCCAGCTGGTGTGCCTGACCAAACGCTATGGCGGCAACCCGCTGCCCAAAGTCCAGATCGTGGATATGCGGGCCGAGCTTGCCTCCGGCAACCCCCGGGAGATCAGCCTTGCCATGGAGGATGCCATCCGGCACAACCTTGAGGCAGGCAAGCAGACCATCCTGCTGCTCAACCGCCGGGGTTACCAGACCGTGGCTCAGTGCGAGGACTGCCGCGAGGTGCTCAAATGCCCCAAGTGCAGCGTGCCCATGGTCTACCACAAATCGGCCCACAAGCTGCTCTGCCATTACTGCGGCAGCCAGCTGGACCCGCCCCCTGCCAGATGCCCCGCCTGCGGCGGCAAACTGCAGTACCGGGGTTTTGGCACTCAGAAGGCCGAGGAGGAGCTGGCAAAGCTCTTTCCGGAGGCCCGCATCCTGCGGATGGATCAGGATACCACCGCCGCCAAGGACGCCCATGAAAAGCTGCTGGCAAAGTTTGCCCGGCATGAATATGACATCATGGTGGGCACCCAGATGGTGGCCAAGGGGCTGGATTTCGAGGATGTGACGCTGGTGGGTGTGCTGGGCATCGATTCGCTCCTGTTCGCCCAGGGCTTCCGGGCTTATGAGACCGTGTTCAGCCTCGTCACGCAGGTGGTGGGCCGGAGCGGTCGGGCAAAAGACCCCGGCTTTGCCATCATCCAGACCACCGACCCGGACAACCCGGTGCTCAATCTTGCCGCCGCGCAGGACTACGACGCGTTCTTCGAGCAGGAGATCGCCTACCGGAAGCTGGGGCTTTATCCGCCCTTCTGCGGGCTCTGCGTTGTGGGTTTTGCCGGGCCAAAGGAGAGCGAGGTGGCCCGGGCTTCCGCCCGCTTTGCGGCCCTGCTGGGCCGGCAGGCGGCCAAACAGCCCGACCTGCCCCTGCGGGTGCTGGGCCCCACCCCCGGCAGCATTGAAAAGATCAACGATTCCTACCGCTATAAACTCACCGTCAAGTGCCGCAACGACCGCCGTTTCCGGGACCTCATCCGGGAAACGCTGACCCTCTACGAGCAGGAAAAACTGCCCGGCAAGGCCACCGTTGTGGTCGATCTGCACTCGGACGGGGATATCTGATACAACACAACAAATTTTGGAGGTACCACTATGGCTATCCGTAACATCGTAAAAGAGGGCGACCCCATCCTGAACAAGGTCTGCCGCCCCGTGACCAACTTTGACGACCGCCTTGCCACCCTGCTGGATGACATGCGGGAGACGATGATCGCCGCCGACGGCGTGGGTCTGGCAGGCCCTCAGGTGGGCATGCTGCGCCGCGTCTTCGTGGTGTGGGACACCACCGATGCCCCCGAGGAGATCCCCGAGGATTATGAGTACAAGTTCATCGATTTCGTCAACCCCGAGATCCTGGCTGTTTCTGAGGAGGAGGAGACCGCCTACGAGGGCTGCCTGTCCTTCCCCGGCCACAACGGTGCCGTGACCCGTCCCGCTGCCGTCAAGGTGCGTGCACAGGACCGCAACGGCAACTGGTTCGAGCTGGAGGCCGAGGACCTGCTGGCCCGCTGCATCCAGCACGAGAATGACCATCTGGACGGCATTACCATCATGGAGTCCAGCGAGTATTTCTACGAGGACACCGAAGAGGGCAAAAAGGCTGCCCGTGAAGCGAAAGGAAACAACTGATGCGCATTCTGTTCATGGGAACCCCGGATATCGCCGCGGAGTGCCTGAAGGCCCTGTATGCTGCCGGTCACGAGATCTGCGGCGTGTACACCCGGCGGGATAAGCCGGTGGGCCGCAAGCAGGTGCTCACCGCGCCCCCGGTCAAGGAAGTTGCTCTGGAGCATGGGACCCCCGTGTTCCAGCCCCGCACCCTGCGGGACGGCAGCGAGGATGCCAACATCCGGGCGCTGGCCCCTGACCTCATCGTGGTGGTGGCCTACGGCTGCATCCTGCCCAAGTCCGTGCTGGAAGCTCCGAAGCATGGCTGCATCAACCTGCATGTGTCCCTGCTGCCCAAGTACCGCGGCAGCGCCCCCGTGCAGTGGGCTGTTCTGAACGGCGACACCGAGACCGGCGTTTCCATCATGCAGATGGACGAGGGGCTGGACACCGGCGATGTGCTGGTCTGCGAGAAGATCGCCATCGGCCCGGAGGAGACCAGCGGTGAGTTGTTTGACCGGGTCACCGCCGTGGGTGCCCGCGTCCTCTGTGAGGCAGTGCCCGCCCTGGAGGCTGGCACCCTCAGGCCCCAGCCCCAGCAGCATGAGAACGCCACCCTGGCCCCCATGCTGGACAAGGAGCTGGCAGAGTTCAGGCTGACCGATACTGCCGCGCACATCCACAACTGGGTGCGCGGCATGAACCCCTGGCCCATGGCCTGGTTCGTGACCGCAGGCGGCAAAAAGGTCAAGGTGACCGAGTGCCGCGTGGCTGCCTCCAACGGTGAGGCTCCCGGCACGGTGCTTTCCACAAAGCCCCTGACGGTGGCCTGTGCCGATGGTGCGGTCCAGCTGCTTCATGTGGTGCCTGAGGGCAAAAAGCCGATGGATGGCACCTCCTTTGCGGCCGGTCTGCGCCTCAAAGCGGGGGATACCCTCTGATGGCGGCCAATCCGCGGGCAGCGGCAGTGGCTGCACTGGTCCGGCAGGAGCAGGACGGCTTCTCAAACCTTGTGCTGGATGCCGAACTCCGCCGCCAGAAACTGGAGGGCCGGGATAAGGCCTTTGCCGGTGCCATCTTCTACACCGTGCTGGAACATCAGGGCACGCTGGATTTCATTCTGGAGCAGTTCCTGCCCAAGGGCCTTGCCAGGCTGGACCCGCAGGTGCGCGAGATCCTGCGGGCCGCGCTGGCACAGGCCCGCTATATGCAGGTGCCGGTGTCGGCGGCGGTGAACGAGGCCGTCAAGCTGACCCGCACCTTCAAAAAGGCGAGTGCGTCCGGGCTGGTCAATGCCGTCCTGCGCAAGGCCTGCAATTATGATCTGGAAACTGCCCGCTTCCGGAACGAGACCCAGCGCCTCATGGTGCTGGGCTCTGCGGGGCAGGATGTGGCAGAGTTTCTGCGCACCCATTACCCCGAGGAAGCGCTGGGCATCCTGACCCACACCGCCGACGGCGGCTGCACCAGCCTGCGGGCCAACTGCCTGAAAATGGATGCCGCGGCCCTCTGTGAAAAACTGCTGGAAAGCGGCGTGAAGAGCGCACAGCCCGGCCTTGTGCCCGGCAGTGTGCTGGCAAAGTTCGAGGGCAGCCCGGCGGAACACCCGCTCTTCAAGGAGGGCTGTTTCCATGTGGAGGGGCAGGCCAGCCAGCTGGCAGCCCTCTGTGTGGAGGCAAAGCCCGGCGATACCGTGATCGACCTCTGCGCGGCACCCGGCGGCAAAACGCTGCTGCTGGCCGAGGAGATGCAGGGGCAGGGCGCACTGTACAGCTGCGATGTGGCAGAGCACCGGGTCGGGCTCATCCGGAGCGCTGTGGAACGGATGGGCTTTGCCCATGTCACCGCCCTCTGCAATGATGCCACCCGCCCCAACCCCAAGCTGCCCGCCGCAGACCGCATTCTGGTGGATGCCCCCTGCAGCGGCCTGGGTATTCTGGCAAAAAAGCCGGATATCCGCTATAAGACGCTGGAAAAAGCACGCCACGATGAATTATTGGCCACCCAGTCGTCCATTCTGGACACAGCAGCCGCTCTGCTGAAAGCAGGCGGGCGGCTGGTCTACTCCACCTGTACCATCGACCCTGCCGAGAACGAGGAGCAGGTGGCGGCGTTCCTTGTCCGTCACCCGGAGTTCCGGGTGGTCCGGCCCGCTGTGGCGTTCCCTGACGGAATGACAGTGGGGGAGCACGGGGCGCTCTCGGTGCCCACCCGCACCGGGATGGACGGCTTTTTCCTCTGTGCCATGCAGAAAACCCAATGAACCCGCCGTCCGGTTCGTATTGATTCATAGGAGAATACCATGGAACAAAAACGCTGTATCTCTTCCCTGACGCTGGCCGAGCTGACCGCTGCGCTGAAAGCCATGGGTCAGCCGGGCTTCCGGGCAAAGCAGATCTTCCACTGGGTGCACCAGAAGCTGGTCACCGAGTTTTCTGCCATGACCGACCAGCCCAAGACCCTGCTGGCAAAGCTGGAAGAGCAGTTTTACATTGCTGCCCCCAAGATCGAGCGCCGGCAGGAAGCCAAGGACGGCACCGTGAAATATCTGCTGCGGATGGCCGATGGCAACTGCATCGAGACCGTTGTCATGCGCTACCACTACGGCAACACGGTCTGCGTCTCCACCCAGGTGGGCTGCCGGATGGGCTGCCGCTTCTGCGCCTCCACCCAGGCAGGCCGGGTGCGTAACCTGGAAGCCGGTGAGATCTGCTCTGAGATCTATACCGCCCAGAAGGACATCGGGGAGCGCATCTCCCACATCGTCCTCATGGGCATCGGGGAGCCGCTGGATAATTTTGACGAGGTCATGCGCTTCCTTGAGAACATCTCCTCCCCGGAGGGTGTGAACATCGGAATGCGCAACATCAGCCTTTCCACCTGCGGTCTGGTGCCCAAAATCGACCAGCTGGCTGAGAAAAAGCTGCAGCTGACCCTTTCGGTCTCCCTGCACGCCCCCAATAATGAGATTCGCAGCGGCATGATGCCGGTCAATGATGCCTACCCCGTGGAGGTGCTGATGCCCGCCGTCCGCCGCTATCAGGAGACCACGGGCCGCCGGGTCAGCTTTGAGTATTCGATGGTGCGCGGTGTCAATGATTCTGATGCCTGTGCCAGACAGCTGGCCGACCTCATCCGGGGCATGGGTGCTCATGTGAACCTCATTCCCATCAACCCGGTGGACGGAAGCCCCTACTCGGCTACCGATGCCGCCAATGTCCAGCGCTTCCAGAAAAAGCTGGAGAGCCTGGGGGTCAACGCCACGGTACGCCGCCGTCTTGGCAGCGAGATCAGCGCCGCCTGCGGCCAGCTGCGCCGGGACGAAATGAATGGTAAGGCGTAAATCGCAAGAGGAGAAGCCTATGAAACTAGCAGGAAAAACGGATGTGGGCCGCGTCCGGCAGGAAAATCAGGATGATTACCGTGCCGGGGAGCTGCCCGGCGGTGCTGTTTGGGCACTGGTGTGTGATGGCATGGGCGGTGCCAAAGGCGGCCGCGAGGCCTCACAGGGGGCCTGCAATGTCATCGAGCAGGTGTTTCAGGAGCAGTACGCCCAGTGCGGAGCAGGGCAGGAGGGAGCTTTTTTGAAAAAGGCCCTCATCAGCGCCAACCGCTATGTGTTCAACAAAGCCGCCCACGAGGAATCGCTGGCCGGTATGGGAACCACGGCGGTCTGCGCACTGGTGCGGGGCGGGGAAGCCACCCTCTGCCACGCGGGCGATTCCCGCGCCTACCTCTGCCGGGGTGGTAAACTGACCCAGCTCACCCACGACCACTCCTATGTGCAGGAGCTGGTGGACTGCGGCACCATCACGGAGGAGGAGGCCGAGCATCATCCCCAGAAGAACATCATCACCAGGGCGCTGGGCGTGGATTACCGGCTGGAGCCGGAGGTCACTTCGGTGCAGCTGCAGGCAAAGGATCTGCTGCTGCTCTGCTCGGACGGCCTGACCAACATGGTACCGGTGGAGCAGATGGAGCAGCTGCTGGCGCAGGGCCCGTTCTACGATCTGCCCGATCGGCTGGTGGATGCCGCCAACGAGAACGGCGGCTCCGACAACATCACCGCCCTGCTGCTGGCTGTGGAACCTACGGAGGTGCACCATGGATAACCTGATCGGCAAAACGCTGGACGGCCTGTACACGGTGCGGGAGCTCATCGGCACCGGCGGCATGGCCAATGTCTACAAGGCCGTTGTGGGGCCGGGCGGCCCGGTGCCGGAGGGCACGGTCGTGGCCGTCAAGGTGCTGCGGCAGGAGCTCATGCACGACCCCGACCTTGTGCGCCGTTTCAAGAACGAGTCCAAGGCCATCTCGCTGCTCAACCACCCCAACATCGTCAAGGTGTATGATGTCTCGGTGAGCGACCATCTGCAGTATATCGTCATGGAATATGTGGACGGCATGACCCTGCGCGAGTATCTGAACGAGCGGGGCGGCAAGCTGACCAGCCGGGAGACCGTCCACTTTATCTCTCAGATCCTGAAAGCGCTGGACCATGCCCACCGCAACGGCGTGGTGCACCGGGACATCAAGCCCCAGAACATCATGCTGCTGGACAACGGCCAGCTGCGGATGATGGATTTTGGCATTGCCCGCATCTCCCGGGCCGAGAACCAGCTCTCGGGCGGCAAGGCCATGGGCAGCGTCCACTATATCAGCCCGGAGCAGGCCAAGGGCGATGAGACCGACTTCACCAGCGACCTCTATTCGGTGGGCGTGATGATGTACGAGATGCTCTCGGGTCATCTGCCCTTCGATGCCGATGACGTGGTGGAGGTGGCCATCAAGCAGATCTCGGATCAGCCCAGGAGCCTGCGGGAACTGGCTCCCTGGGTGCCGGTGGGACTGGTGGAGATCACCGAGCGCGCCATGGCAAAGCGGCCCGAAAACCGCTATAAAAGCGCCGCTGAGATGCTGGAAGCCCTCAACGCCTATGTAGAGAACCCGGCCATCGTGTTCAACTACACCTATCTCCCCGATGAAATTCCTGAAAAGGTGGTGGAACCCCCTATGCCCAGAAAAGAATCCCGTCCGGAGCGCGGCAGTGCCCCGGCAAAAGGAAGAAAAAAGAAAAAGCGCACCGTGTTCCTGCCGGTGCTGTTCGGCATTACCGTGGCCTTTGCGCTGGCCTGCGCAGCCCTGTGCTGGATGATCCTGAATGATTCCAGCTCCCTGATGGGGGAAAAGGCTGATGTGGTGCTGGCAGATTACAGCGGCATGACCCAGGATGAGGTCAACGCTTCCCAGCAGGTGGCATCCGGCCAGATCGTCATCAACTGGGAGCAGGCCTACAGCAACGATTACGCCGCCGGTTACGTCTACCGGCAGTCCCCGGTGGCGGGCCGTACCGTCCGCGAGGGCCAGAGCGTGACCCTGACCGTCAGCCTGGGCATCCAGTATGTCACCGTGCCGGATGTCTCCAATTATGTGCAGGCAGATGGTGAGCAGCAGCTCAAGGATCTGGGGGTCTCTGTTTTGATCACCCAGGCGGTGGAACCCAGCGTGGCCGCAGGCTCCATCATCCGCACCGAACCTGCTGCGGGCAGTCAGGTGGCCGCAGGTTCCACGGTGGTGGTTTATGTCAGCCGCCCGCAGGTCAACACCACGGCCAAGGTGCCTGCCCTGACCGGTCTCAAGAGCGTGAACGATGCCCGCTCCGTGCTGGTGCAGAACAAGCTGGGCCTTGGCAGCACCACCGAGCAGTACAGCGACCAGCCCGCCGGTACCATCATCGGCCAGAGCCCGGCGGCAGGATCTACCGTCAAGGTGAACAGCCGTGTCAGCATTACCGTGAGCGCAGGCCCCGAGCCGGTGCCTGAGACCCCGGCTGAACAGCCGGGCAGCTCCTCCAGCGATTGGTGGAGCGGCCTGATCGGGGGCAGCTCTTCCAGCAGCGGCGATTCTTCCAGCAGCGAGGGCACCGGCCTGGGCGACTGGTGGAGCGCGCTGCTGTCCTGAGGGAGGAACGGATGAAGGGATATATCGTAAAAGGAATTGGCGGCTTTTACTACGTCAAGACCGAAGAGGGTGTGATCGAGTGCAAGCCCCGGGGCATCTTCCGCAAACAGAAGATCACCCCCGTGGCGGGCGATGAAGTGACGCTGGAGACCGAGAACGGCGCGGCAGTCATTGCCGAGATCGCACCCCGCAAAAACGTGTTTGTCCGGCCGCCTGTGGCCAATCTGGATGTGCTGTTCCTTGTGGCCAGCACCACCCAGCCCACCCCCAGCACACTGGTGCTGGACAAGCTCTCGGCCATTGCCGTGGACAAGGGCGTGCAGCCCGTCATCGTCTGCACCAAGGCTGACCTTGGTGAGGTGGAGTTCCTGCGCAGTGCCTATGAAAGATCCACTCTGCCCTTCATTGCCATCCGCTACGACAGCGGGGAAGGGCTGGACGAGGTCAGGCAGTGGATCAGCGGGCGGCTCTGCGCCTTCTGCGGCAACTCCGGTGTAGGCAAATCGACCCTGCTCAACACCCTGCTGCCTCAGGCCGAGCGGGAGACCAGCGCCATCAGCCAGAAGCTGGGGCGCGGCCGCCACACCACCCGCGAGGTGACCATCTTTGAGGCCTTTGGAGGCCGCATTGCGGATACCCCCGGCTTTGCCAGCCTGGAAGCCAACCGCGCCGGGTTCATCCCCAAGGAGAATCTGGAGCACGCCTTCCCGGAGTTCGGGCCCTACCTTGGGCAGTGCCAGTTCACCGGCTGCTCCCACCGTACGGAAAAGGGCTGTGCCATCCGTGCCGCTCTGGCCGAGGGAAAGCTCTCCCAGACCCGGTACGACAGCTACTGTGCCATGTATGAGGAAGTCAAGGATGTCAAGGACTGGCAGAGGAGGGGAATGTGATGCGCTGCGTGATCCTCTCGGCCTGCCCGGTCTCGCCGGAGCTGAAGCGCCTGCTCCGCCCCGATGACTTCATCATCGCCTGTGATGCTGGCTACCGCAACTGCGCGCCGCTGGGCTGCAAGCCCAATATCATCCTGGGGGATTTCGATACCGCGCCCTGTCCGGTGCAGCAGAACGATGATATCATTGTCCTGCCTCACGTCAAGGACGACACCGACACCGAATATGCCGCCAAGCTTGCCAGTGAGAAGGGCTTTACCGAGGTGCTTCTTCTGGGCGCGCTGGGCGGCAGGCGGATCGAGCATACCCTCTCGAATCTTGCCACCGGCCTTGGGCTGGAAGAACGGGGCGTGCGGGCAACGCTTCAGGATGAGCGCAGCCGCGTCACCTTTGTCCGCTCCGGCGAGACCCGCGCCTACCCGAAGGAGGAGTTCTTCTACTTCTCCGCTTTCCCCATGGAGGGCAGGGCGGAGGGCGTGTGTGAGCGCGGTTCCTATTATGAGCTCACCGACGATGTGCTGGTGGCCGGTTACCCGCTGGGAGTCAGCAATGAGTATGCCGAAGGCTCAGACTGCATCACCATCTCCACCCGCAAGGGGGCGCTGGTGATCGTGGAAACGGTGCCGGATACACCGATCCTGACCGGGAACAAGGCCTGAGCCGCACACTTTGCCGTCCTGCCGCTTATATTGTGGTATCACACCACGAAAGGCGGGAGAGCGATGCAGGTGGTCGTTATCAAAAGCCCAAAGTGTCTGCGCGGCGTTCTGCGCAGGCTGTTCGGCATCAAAAAGGGATAAGAAAAATACCGGGGCAGGCAGCTGCTCCGGTATTTTTGTGATACATCATTCTTTTGTGGTATAGGTCAGATCCAGCACCGGGCCAAAGGGGTCAAAGATGAGGTTCTGGATGCCGGGTGCGATCAGCAGGCGCTTCTGCTGGGCAAACAGCGGGACCGCCACGGCATCGTTGAGCAGCTGGCGCTCACAATCGCCCAGCAGGCGGCAGCGGGAGCTTCCGGTGGCCTGGGTGCTGGCCTGCAGCTGGGTGGCATACAGGGAATCTGCATAGCCGGTCAGGCCGCCGCCCCCTGCGGTGAACTGGTTCAGCATGTTGTACACACTGCCGCCCTCGGCGCTGATGGGGGCCAAGGCGATGGTGTAGTCCCCCTCGGCCAGCCGTTTCGCAAAGGTCTCCTCGTCCACTTCCTCTACGGAGAAGAAGAGGGAAAACTCCTTTTGCCACACGCCGTTGATCTCCTCGGCGGCGCTGGTCACGCCGGAACCGGCGGGCACCATCAGGCTGACTTTGTTGAAGTCGGAGGTGGTCAGCGTCTGCCGCGCCGTGAGGTAGAGCGCCCGGGCATCCACCGCGGCGGGAGTCACATCCCCGGCGGTATCCCGGTAGTTCATGCCGTCCACAGTCAGGCCGTCCGGTACCAGACCGTTGGCGGCGGCATAGAGCCCGCCGTCCGGCACCTCGGCTGCACCCCGCGCGGCGGAGGCCAGTGCCTGCCGCAGCTCGGTGGAAGCAAACACGCTGCTGCAGTTGAACAGCAGACTCCATGTGGTATCGGAGTAGGAGAGGGAAGTCAGGGTGGTGGGCGCGGCGGTGTCGTCCGGGGCGGCAGAGCACTTCTCGTTGGCAATCAGCTCTGCGGCGGACTGCCCGGCGCTGTTGGTGTTCTGCACCAGCCGCAGGTTGTCGATGAGGCTGCCCGAGGGGGCACGCCGCAGGAACAGGCCGCTGGCTGTCCAGTTGTAGATGTAGAAGCTGCCGCTGGAAAGGGTGGACGAGGCATTCAGACCGTAGGTGCCCCGGGTGGAATTGAAAAATTCCTCATCGCAGGGCATGGCACCGGGCAGGGTGAGCTTCTCGAGGAAGTTGTCATCGGCACTGCTCAGGTGGAACACCAGCGTCAGCGGCCCGGAGGCCGTGACTCCCAGCGCACTCTCGGGCATCTGCCCGGCCAGCACGGCGGCGCTGTTTTCAAGGGCCGCAAACTCCACCGCGTAGGGGGAGTTGGTCTCCGCCCGGAACAAGCGCCGGAAAGCGAACACAAAATCCTCGGCGGTGATGGCGTAGTCGGTGGCGTTGCCCTTGGCGGCGGTGTAAGTCAGGCCGTCCTTGAGGTAGAAGGTGTAGGTGAGGCCATCGGAGGACTTCTCCCACCGTTCGCAGAGGGCAGGCTCATATTTGCCGCTGGGATCTTTGCGGACAAGGCCGCTGTACAGGTTCTCGCAGGCGATGACATCCGCAGAAACCGAGGCCACCTGCGGGTCAAGGTTGGCCGGGATGCTGTCCACGAACCAGGTGAAACTGTTGGAGCCCGAACCACAGCCGGTCAGGGCAAAAACAAACGCAATGGTCAGCACCACTGCGGAAAAGCGGATCAGGGAATGTTTCAAGAAAATGCGCTCCTTGTAAGATGATACAATTAAAGTATAGCGGAAACGGTCGGAAAAGACAATCGACATTTTGTGAATTCAGATAGGATTTCGGTGCATCCGGGGCCAGAACAAGGTTTGGCGTTGCCAATTGGCTGGAAAAGGTGTAAAATGGAGCAGTGAATCAATTTCAGCCTGAATTTTCATAGAGGAGGTTCTTTCTTTATGCAGAAAGATCAGCAGAAGCTTGCAGAACTCATCCGGGGCAAAAAGGTGGCGTTCATCGGTGCCGGTGTCAGCCACAAGACCCTTATCAAGGAGTTTGTGGAGCTGGGGGCCCATGTGACCCTGTGCGACCAGAAAAAGAGCGTGGAGGAGTTCGGCGATTATGCCGCTACCATCCGGGAACTGGGCATTGACCTGAGCCTTGGCGAACACTATCTGGACGGCTTCAAGGGCCAGGATATCATCATGCGCACCCCCGGCTTTGTGGGCTACTTTGAAAAGCCCCTGCAGGATGCCATGGCGGCGGGCACCATGGTCACCAGCGAGGTCGAGCTTTTCTTCGATTTCTGCCCCTGCGAGATCGTGGCCGTGACCGGCTCTGACGGCAAGACCACCACCACCACCCTCATCTCCAAGTTCTACGAGGCCGCAGGCCGCAAGGTGCATCTGGGCGGCAACATCGGCGCGGCCCTGCTGCCCATGCTGCCCGAGGTGCGGCCGGAGGATGTGGCTGTGGTGGAGCTGTCCAGCTTCCAGCTCATCAGCATGCACCAGAGCCCGAAGATCGCGGTGGTGACCAACGTCACCCCCAACCACCTCGATCACCATAAGGATATGCAGGAGTACATCGACGCAAAACGCAACATCCTGCTCTACCAGAACCCGCCCTGCCGTGCCGTGCTGGGCTACGAGAACGAGATCAGCCGCTCCATGCAGAAGGACTGCAAGGGCAGGCAGGTTTGGTTCACCCGCCTGCACGATACCGACAACGGTGCCTTCCTGCGCAAAGAGGACAACATGCTCTGCATGGCTGAGGACGGCGTGGTAACGCCCTTCCTGGCCCAGAAGGACATCAAGCTGCGGGGTCTGCACAACATCGAGAATCTGCTGGCCGCTGCCGCCGCAGTCTGGGGAGAGGTGCCCGTGGAGGCCATCCAGAAGGTGGGCAGCACCTTTACCGGCGTGGAGCACCGCATTGAGCCGGTGCGCACGCTGGACGGCGTGCTCTACTACAACGATTCCATCGGCACCAGCCCCACCCGCACCATTGCGGGCCTGCGCAGCTTTGACCAGAAGGTCATCCTCATTGCGGGCGGCTACGATAAGCACATCCCCTATGAGCCGCTGGCCCCCGAGATCGTGGCCCACGTCAAGGATCTGGTGCTGATGGGTGCCACCGGCCCCCGCATTGAAAAGGCCCTGCGGGAGGACCCCGGCTTCAACGAGGCCGCGCTGCCCATCCAGCACGCGGACAATATGCAGCACGCTGTGGAGCTGGCCCGTGCCGCCGCAAAGCCCGGCGATATCATCATCCTGTCTCCCGCCAGCGCCTCCTTCGACCTCTACCCCAACTTTGAGGTGCGCGGCCGCGAGTTCAAGAACATCGTCAACGCACTGAAATGATCACGCAGGTCAGAACGCCCCGCCAGAGGCAGCGGTTCCGCAGCGCCTGCCGCGGAAAGCTCTGCCTTGGGGTCACGATGCCGCAGGCGCTGGAGCTCTTCGGCAAAAGCCAGCCGGGCCGGTTCTTCGCCGGGCCAACGCTGGCGCTGGATGTGGGCGGCAGTACCGCCTGGCTGGCGGGCCACGCCAACCCGGACGAACTGGCCAGCTTCCTGCATTTCTGCGGCTGTAAGGCGGTCATCCTGGACGAAGCCGAGTGCCCGCCGCCCACCGGCTGGGCCCGTGCAAAGTCCCATTTTGTCTTTGGCCTGGCACCCGGAAAACAGCTGTCGGAACCCGCTGTGGAGGAAACGCTCTGGGCCTCCCTGCATTTTGACCCGGAGCCCCCGGCGGGCCCCGTTGCACAGATGCTGTTTCCGGACCGCCCCACGCGGCGGGATGATTTTTACTCTGAGCTCTGCTCAAAGCGCGCCCGCGGCAGGGCTGTGGTCTGGGCTCTGGAGCAGGGCGGGGAGCTTGCCTGCACCGTGGGCGCTTACGCCATTGGAACGGAGCAGGCTTACATGGCCTGCGGCGAGACTGCGGAGCCCCTGCGGGGGCGCGGCATCGGCGGGCGGCTTATCGTCCGGCTGGCCAACACCCTCTCGGCGCAGGGCCTGCAGCCCCTTTTCCTCTGCTCCCCGGAACGGGTGCATTTTTATACCCGCCTCGGCTTTGAAAAGCTGGGAGAGTATGCCCGGTACGAAGCCACAGTCTGACACGGTGGGAGTTTCTCTGAGGACCGTCCGCTGGGGTGGGACCCTGTTGCCGCAGGCAATAGGGCGGGCGATGGAATGGCCCGATTCGTGTCCGAGGAGAAAGCTCCCGGCACCCTCTCCCACCAACGCTGTCACCTCATCTGTGAGCGCGTTGGAGCATTTCAGTTTGCGCAGAGCTTTGCGGGCACCGGCTTCACCCAGCGGCCAGAGAAGGGCCGCCAGCCGGGCGGGCACATTCTCCGCTGTTGGTTCGATCCGGTCGATGGTACGGCAGAGTTCCGCAAACCGTTCCGGCTGTTTTTCCGGTTCCAGCTCCGGCAGGACAACGGCCAGAACGGCGGGTTCCAGATAGCTTCCGGGCCGGGGTGCCGCCAGCAGCTTGAGCAGTTCTTCCTGGATGCGCTCCGCCGAAACGCAGTCCAGATGCGGCCCCAGTGCCCGGGCAGCAGCACCGGTGGCTGGGTCGATGGCAAAGCCGAACCGGGCCGCGAACCGGTAGAGCCGCAGGATGCGCAGCGCGTCCTCCTCAAAGCGGCGTTCCGGCTCCCCCACCGCCCGCACGAGATGGGCGGCAAGGTCGTCCCGCCCGCCAAAGGGGTCGATGAGCCCTTCCTCGGCGCTGTATGCCATAGCGTTGATGGTGAAATCCCGCCGGGCAAGATCCTCCCGCACATCCGGCACAAAGCAGACGGCATCCGGGTGGCGGCCATCGGAGTAAGCCCCCTCGGTACGGAAGGTCGTTGTCTCATAGAGCCTGCCGCCCTGCTTCACCGTCACGGTGCCGTGCTGCAGGCCGGTGGGGATACACTTTTCCTCCCCGAACAGCGCCATCACCTGCTCCGGGCGGGCGCTGGTGCAGAGATCCCAATCGTGGGGGTCCAGCCCCAGCAGGCTGTCCCGGACACAGCCGCCCACAGCGTAGGCCGCATGGCCCGCCCCATGGAGCGCATCCAGCAGCAGGGCTGCACCCGGGTCAAGTTTGATCGTTGTCATGTTGTTTCCTCGTCATATTGCAGGATGATCTGTTTGCCGTCAAAGCCGCACTCCGCCGCCGGGAATACCGCCTGCGCATTGGGCAGGGCGGCTTCCGGTTCAAGGATCATGGGCGAATAATGCATCAGCCAGAACCGGCGCACATCGGCCTTTTTTGCAATGGCCGCACCCTGCGCAAAAGTGCTGTGCCCCCACTGCTTTGCCTGCGCCTCCTGCTCGTTGTCGGGGTAGGTGGCATCGCAGAGGAAAAGGTCGGCGTTCTGCGCGGCCTGTTCCAGTGCCGGGCAGGGAGCGGTATCACCCGAGAACACGAACCGCAGACCCCGGCGTGCCGGGCCCAGCACATCCGCGGGAGCGACCACAGCCCCGTTTTCCAGCGGGATGCTCTGGCCCCGCTGGAGCAGTTTCCATGCAGGCACCGGAACGTTCAGCGCCCGGGCCTTTGCAGGGTCAAAGCGGCCCGCCCGGGGCAGGTCGAGCCGGTAGCCCCGGCTGGGCACCCGGTGCCGGGTGCGGAAGGGCGTAAGCTGCGCCCCCGCAGGCCAGCCGGAGGAGAGGATGGTCAGGTCGATGGGGTCTGTGTCCAGCTGCACAGCCCTGACCGGATACGGCAGCGGCCCGGCCAGGGTGCGCAGGGCTGGCCAGATTTCCCCCAGCCCCTCCGGGCCGTAAATGGTCAGCGGGCGCTCCCGGCCCTGACAGCCCAGCGTCTGCAGCAGGCCCGGCAGGCCGAAGATATGGTCGCCGTGATAGTGGGTCAGGCAGATGGCATCCAGCTTCATCAGGTTGACCCCGGCGCGGCGGGCCGCCGCCTGCGTGCCCTCGCCGCAGTCAAACAGCAGGGCATGGCCCCCGCATTCGGCCAGCGCGGCGGTCAGGGCACGGTCCGGCAGGGGCATGGTGGCCGCCGTGCCCAGCAGTGTAATGGTCAGCATAACAGTTCCTCCGTGATTTGTCGGTAACAGTGTACCACATTTTGCGCCCGCACACAATCGGCACAGCCCGGCATAGGATGGCGCAGAGCTTTTATGCAAGGGGAGGTTTGACCATGCAGCGCAAAAAAGTTCCCGCTGGGCATCACCGCTTCGGGCTGGCCCGGCTTGTTCTGGTCCTGGCACTGCTGTTTCTCGTCGTGGCACTCACCGCCGGGCTGGCGGGCTGCCTGTTCCAGCCCGTACTGGCCGCCCGGGGCACGCTGCTGTTTCTGCCGGGGGCGTAATTTTTTTTTTTTTTTTTTTAAAATAAAAATTTTTTTTTTTTTTTTTTTTTTTTTTAAAAAAAATCATTGACGGTTGTCTTC
>ENA-OVFY01000696-OVFY01000696.1-human-gut-metagenome-genome-assembly--contig:-NODE-696-length-21266-cov-6.773608_pt1 | contig 21266 bp, 13 predicted proteins | sample MGYA00237766_ERZ505411 | MGnify/ENA primary metagenome ERZ505411 (study PRJEB26158, sample SAMN06016375) | human gut metagenome | biome: human gut; feature: ankylosing spondylitis patient; material... | reverse complement strand
CATTTATTTGATATAGTGAAGACATACTATGTGTAAAGATCAAAAGATGATGGGAGAATATGTATGTCTATTAGTACTTTGGGAACACTCTTTCAGTTCATTGGAGGACTGGGAATGTTCCTGTATGGAATGGAGTCGATGGCGGATGGTCTGCAGAAGTTTGCGGGCAACCGTTTACAACGTGTGCTTGAGATCCTGACTTCGAACCGCTTGCTGGGCGTGCTGGTGGGCGCGGGCGTTACCGCGATCATCCAGAGTAGTTCCGCGACGACGGTTATGGTCGTTGGTTTCGTAAATGCCGGAATTATCAATCTTCTGCAGGCGACCGGCATCATCATGGGTGCCAATATTGGTACGACAGTGACTTCATGGATGTTATCACTTACAGGTATAAGCGGAGCAGGATGGATTAATCTTTTAAAGCCATCATCCTTCTCACCGGTGCTTGCTGTTATTGGTATAATTATGACTATGACCTGTAAGGACAATTCTAAGAAAAAGGATATAGGTAATATTCTTCTTGGATTTGCAATTCTTATGTTCGGTATGGAAACTATGAGTGGCGCAGTTGCACCGCTGGCTGACAATGAGAAGTTTACGGGTATGCTTACACTGTTTTCTAATCCGTTATTCGGACTTCTTGCAGGTACAGTGCTTACAGCAGTTATACAGTCATCATCTGCGTCGGTTGGTATATTGCAGGCATTATGTGTAACAGGTGCGGTTAACTATGCAACAGCAATTCCTATTATTATGGGACAGAATATAGGTACATGTGTTACAGCTATGCTTTCAAGTATAGGAGCAACAAAGAACGGAAAGAGAGCAGCACTTATACATCTTTACTTTAATGTAATAGGTACGCTTACATTTATGATAATATTCTATGCTTTAAATGCAGTCATACATTTTTCATTCTTAAGCATGACAGCAGAAGAATTCGGAATAGCAGTTATACATACAACATTTAATATAATCACGACAGCATATCTTCTTCCATTAAGGAAGGTGTTAGAGAAGCTTGCATATGCTACAATTAAGATGGATGATGATGAGAAAAGACTTATTGACAGCAGAAGTGAAAATGAGTTCGCACTTCTGGATGACCGTTTCTTAGAGGTACCAAGTCTTGCGGTTGAACACTGCAAGGAGGTTATTAACAAGATGGCAGATATATCAAGGGAAGCCTTGTTTACATCTATGGGACTTATAAGTAATTACAATGAAGACCTCGTATTACGTGTACAGGAGCTTGAAAGCAGGGCTGACAGATATGAGGATGCGCTTGGAACATATATTATGAAGATAAGCACCAAAAATCTTAAAAAAGAAGATTCAGAAATGCTGAATGTTATGTTACATTGTATAGGGGACTTTGAAAGAATATCCGACCATGCATGTAATATATGCGATTCAGCAGGAGAGCTTAATGCAAAGGATATGAAGTTCTCACCTAAAGCTGAAACAGAGCTTAATATTCTTGGTTCAGCAGTAAGAGAGGCTGTGGATATATCTTTTGATTCATTTAAGAATAATGATAAAGCAGAGGCTGATAAGGTCGAGCCGCTCGAAGAGCTTATAGCAACGCTTGTGGTTGACTTAAAGGCAAGACATATACGAAGACTGCGTGAGGGAAAGTGTACTATTGAATTAGGCTTTGCACATTCAGATATTCTTAATAACCTTGAGAGAGTAGCAGCACATTGTTCTAATATAGCAGTGGATGTTATCCAGAAGGATGATGAGGAATTCGATGCACATGAGTATCTTGACAGAGTGAAGAATAAGGATAACCAGCAGTTTGTCAAGGAATATAAGGAGTATAAGGAAAAGTATAAGCTTCCAAAGACAAGAGCTTTCGGGCAGGATACTTAATCAGTTGTGCTGTGTGGATATATACTGGCAGATATCAGAAAAGGAGTAGATTATGGCATACATATATGTAGTTGAAGATGATAATAATATAAGTGAAATAGAAAGCTTTGCACTTAAAAATGCAGGACATACGGTTATTGAGTGTGCGTGTGGCAAGGACTTTCATAAGCTTATGAGAGAAAGAATTCCAGACCTTGTGCTTCTTGATATTATGCTTCCTGATGAGGATGGACTTGAGATATTAAAAAAGTTAAGACAGGTTCCAGAAACGAGAAGAGTGCCAGTTATTATGGTCACAGCAAAGACAACAGAGATAGATAAGGTTAAGGGCCTTGATATGGGCGCAGATGACTATATAACCAAGCCTTTTGGAATTATGGAGCTTATATCAAGAGTGAAGGCTGTACTTAGAAGAACAGGCGGAACTGATGAGGAGAAGCTTATCGGAATAGGACAGTTATTCATTGATGATGAAAAAAGAGTTGCATATGTCAGTGATAAGCCTGTAGAACTTACATATAAGGAATACGAGCTTCTTAAGTATCTTGCACTTAACAGAGGCATAGTTCTTACAAGAGATAATATTATGGACAGGATATGGAGTACTGACTATGAAGGTGAGTCAAGAACGCTGGATGTTCATATAAAGACTTTAAGACATAAGCTTGGCATAGCTGGAAATTATATAAAGACAGTAAGAAATGTCGGTTATTTTATGGATGATGAAGCGCATTAAGCGAATGATTTTTATTGGAATTTGATATATTGTATGTTTATCTGCCGTATAATTATATAAAAAATACGACAGATAATATGATAACATATTATAATTATAAAATGTGTCATAAATGGCATTATTAAAAAGGAAGTTATATATGAAAAAAAGAATTAATATACAGTATATGGTGCTGGCGTTCGTTACGATTGTGGCAGCAGTAGGTATATCGTCACTTGTGTTTTATAACATATTAAAGCAGGAAGTTCTTGGAGATATGCGCAACTATGTTGATATATTTATAGGCGCAGATGCATGGGGAATGGTAAGCGACCCGGATGACATTAACGAACAGAAAGTAATAGAAAGTTATGATGGTAATCTGCGAGTTACATTTATCAATAGTGAAGGCTATGCGGTTGTAGATAATCTCGTTGAAATATCAGATATGGAGAACCACAACGAGAGACCAGAGGTTGTGGAGGCCAGAAAAAATGGGCATGGAAGTGATATAAGAAAGTCAGAAACTTTGCAGAAAAACTCATTTTATTATGCAGTCGCCCTTGATAACGGATATGTTTTGAGAGTGTCGAGGGAAGTAAGCAGCATGACAAGTATTATGTTAAGTGCCCTTCCGGTTGTTATTCTTTTGTGTATTGTTCTTTTTATCATAAGTCTTGTAAGTTCACATTTTCTTACAAAGAGTATCGTAGAGCCGATAGAGTTCCTTGCAGACAATATGGATGCATCAGACTCAATTAAGGTGTATAAAGAACTTGTACCTTTTGTTAATACGATAAAAAGGCAGCATGAGGATATTATGAGAAATGCTAATATGAGGCAGGAGTTTACTGCAAATGTTTCTCATGAGTTAAAGACTCCACTGACTTCGATATCAGGTTATTCTGAGCTTATAGAGAGTGGAATGGCAAGCGGCGATGATGCCAAAAGATTTGCAGGAGAGATACATAAGAGTTCCCAGAGGCTTTTAACTCTTATAAATGACATAATCAGAATATCTGAGCTTGATGCGACTTCTTCCGATGAGACATTTGAGAGTGTCAATCTGTACGAGATAGCAAGGTCTACAGTCCAAATGTTAGAACTAAGCGCACAGAAGAATGGTGTTATAGTAAATGTTACTGGCAGGGACTTAAGCATAATGGCAGACAGACAGATGATAGACGAGCTTATTTATAATTTATGCGACAATGCCATAAGGTATAATAATCCTGGCGGCAAGGTTGATATATCTGTATATGAGCGCGTGGATGAAGGTAAGAAAGCAGTTGTTGTCGAGGTGGCTGATAATGGAATTGGAATATCAAAGGAGAACCAGCAGCGGATATTTGAGAGGTTCTACAGGGTTGATAAGAGCCGTTCTAAGCTTACAGGTGGAACTGGTCTGGGACTTGCGATAGTAAAGCATATAGTTGCAAAGCATGATAATGCGCATATTGAGCTTGAAAGCGAGCTTGGAGTGGGGACTACAATCAGGGTGGTGTTTGAGCAGTGAGAGGACTGGCTGGGGATGCCACTTGTAAATATAGTTAAATGTGATAAATAACAGTTGTGGTGACGAACGGACGACATAATATAAGCGGATGCCTATAGCGCATCTCACACGGTCTGCACTACAGGCATCCGCTTATATTATGTCTGATATTTTCAATATTTACATTCTTTATGTAAAGTGTATTGTTTATGGTGGAATGATTTTTTATCGGTATATGAGATTTATTGCAGGAGTGTGACATCCGTTAATCCAGTGGGAAGTATATTGAGTGAGAAGAATAGAAGGGGATTTCTCACTTAATTTTATGTGTTTTTTTGATTGATTTTAATGTAGACGTGTACAAGGATGTAGTAATGCAGTAAAGATGTGCATTTATGTTTATGATAAAAGAATGTATCTGTGACATATTCTTAGAAAGTAAAAATATTCTATTTCATCCACTTGATAAATGTAATACACCACATTGAGGAAATCATAGCGTTTTTAATATTGCCTCTGAACAGTAATTCTAATTCTTCCAATTCCCCACAAGTAAACATTGACTAATGAATATTAAAGTACTATTCTTTTATATGGACAATAATGCCGGTATACCGGAGGGTATTACAGTTACATAGTGCAGCATTTACGGGTATAGGAATATAAGCCTATAGGCAGAGCATATTCTGAACTTAAATGAAAGATATATATAGACAGTATGCAGGACTAATTATAAGCAGCCCATATTCTGCACTCGACAAGTAATCATAATATAAATATATGGAGAATGTACAGACATGAGCAAGAGAAAACTATTTGATATAGATAAGAGCAATCTTATGTTTCATAACAGGGCGCTGTTTGCGCTGCTGATACCCATAGTTGTTGAGCAGCTTCTCAACTCCTTTATGGGTATGGTTGATACGATGATGGTTAGTAACTTAGGAAGTCAGGCGATATCGGGAGTATCACTTGTCGACTCAGTGAATAACTTGATAGTCCAGCTCTTTTCAGCAATGGCAACAGGAGCAGCGATTATATGCTCACATTATATTGGTATGAGAAATAAGGATGGAGCTAATAAGGCTGCAAGACAGGTTGTACTTACTGTTATGGTGATATCACTTGCAATAACCATACTTGGGCTTATATTCAGAAGACCACTCCTTAGTCTTATATTTGGTCAGGTAGAGCCAGCGGTTATGGATAATGCGGTGGATTACTTCCTGTTTACAGCGCTCAGTTACCCATTTTTAGCACTGTTTTCAGCGGGTTCAGCGTTATTCAGGTCATGTGGTAATTCAAGATATCCTATGGTTGTATCAGTTATATCCAATGTTTTTAATGTAGCAGGAAATGCACTTCTTATGTTTGTGTTTAAGATGGGAGTATCAGGTGCAGCGATATCTACACTTATATCAAGAGTATTCTGTATGGTAGTTATATTTATAGCACTGTCAAAGCCTAAGCTTGATATAGTTGTCAATAACTATGCAGCGATAAGACCGGACTTCGGACTTATAAAGTCAATACTTGCAATAGGCGTGCCATCGGGTATAGAAAACAGTATGTTCCAGTTCGGAAAGCTTGCTATACAGTCAACAGTATCAACACTTGGAACAGCAGCCATAGCAGCACAGGCTATGACCAATATCCTTGAAAATGTTAATGGTATATTCGGTATCGGTGTAGGTATGTGTCTTATGACCGTGGTAGGACAGACACTCGGTGCAGGGCGTAAAGAGGAAGCAAAGTACTATGTGGTTAAGCTTGCAGGAATAGCAGAGCTTGGAATAATAGCTTCATGTCTGTTAGTATATCTGCTTGTTGAGCCTATTACAAAGCTTGGCGGAATGGAGCCTGAAAGTGCCCGTATGTGTATAGAGATGGTCGGCGCAATAACTATTGTAAAGCCGCTTGTGTGGGTATTCTCATTTGTTCCTGCATATGGTATGAGAGCTGCGGGCGATGTAAAGTTTTCAATGATGACTTCAATTATAACTATGTGGGGATGCAGAGTTGCATTAAGTATTGCATTGATAAGAGTTTTTGGAATGGGACCTATGGCTGTGTGGTATGGTATGTTTGCAGACTGGACAATAAGAGGAATAATATTTACAACAAGATTTTTAAGTGGTAAATGGATTAAAAAGGTTGTATAGATAATAAAGCCATATTCTGTATGTGTAGCGTTTTTTATTAGATAATTGTGTAAAAAATGCATTAACATATATACAGAATATGGCTTTTTATTTGCTTCTTTGTCAATGGATGACGTAAAAACTTTATTTTACAAGTCAGAAATCTTTAACATTATCTATAAAATTATATATCAGCAGTTATATTTTAATTAGAAATTTATAAATACATTAATTCATAAATATACTGCATAAGTAAGTTTATCCTAACTATCCGTATACAGACTTATATAAAAATAGAATAATTTTTTTATTAGAGGAAATCACAATGTCATATGCGTTTGCAGGGCATTAAAAATGAATATTTTATACATATTTAACAAAAATAGAAAAACAAAACTTTATAATATTGACAAAGATGTGAAAAAGATGTATTTTCAAGCTACTTAAACAAAATACTTATATAAAAGTTATTGGTATATTCAGTGTTGGGAGTGAATATAATTAATAAGATAAGTTTACATTTGCTTAAGGTTTTTACAACTAAATGTTAATTGCATGTATTAGGCGCAAGGCAGATAGGAGGAAGTATGTTAAGATTAAGAAAGGCTGCGGCATTGGGATTAGCAGCACTTATGACAGTCGGTTCACTTAGCATTCCGTCTACGGCGGGAGCAGCGGGGCTGCCAACAACACAGGGACATGATAAGTATGTCAACAAGAATGTATTTGATGTTATATCAAGTGATACATTCGGTACAAAGGAACTTGAGAGCCCATTATTTGATAAGACAACAGGTTCAAACGATATTACAGATTTACAGGTTCCTACACTTGCATATGATGATACAAGTATAGGACTTGTATGGCAGAAGCCGGAAAAGTACGATAATGTAGCAGATTATAAGGTATACATAAACGGTGAGCCTGCTGGCACAGCAAGAGAGAATTACAAAGTAAACGCTGCATGGGCAGCAAAGTATATGGAATCATTCTATGATTACTATAATACACAGGGCAAGAGCGATGTTGAGATGGTTAATGTAGATATCCATGCATACAGAGCAACAGGACTTAAGCCTGACACAGAATACACATTTAAAGTTGTAGCTGTAGATGAGAGTGGCAAAGAAATCGGTACAGCTAAAGAAATAAAGCAGAGAACAACAAAGGCACCAGAGGTTGTTAATATCAAGGACTTCGGTGCAGTTGAAACAGAAGGATATACATCTTACAACGATGAGATTAATGCAGTTATAGAGAGCAACACTAAGGCTATTCAGGCAGCAATCGATGCTTGTCCAGAAGGTGGAAAGGTTGTTATACCTGAAAACACAGATGGAAAGGTTTTCGTAAGTGGCGCTGTATGGCTTAAGAGTGATATGACACTTGAAGTTGATGGTACATTATGGGCATCACCTAACAGTGACCATTTCGAGATAGGTTTTCTTATGTATCCATTCTACACAGATACAAGAGGATGGGGACTTGTTAATGCGATGACAGCAGATGAGTCTAATCCTATCAAGAACGTAAGAGTGACAGGAACTGGTACTCTTTATGGTAACGGCTGGAAATATGGTGCCGGTTCAACTATATATGAAGATGGTTATACATCTAACAAGGGTAAGAATACTCAGGCTGGTGATCCAACAGACACTGAAAACTGGGGTCTTCCAAGATATGTTGGAGGCGGTAATGTAAAAGTATTTTATCAGGGTATCCAGTCAAAGGATTCAGCATATAAGTATCTTAAGAATACAGGTAACTATGATGAAGACAAGCTTACAGCGCTGTTTAGTGCCACAACAGCAGATGAAGCAAAAGAAGCGGCAACAGGAGTATCATCAGATGACCTTAAGTTTGCATATGCAACACGTTCAAGTCTTCTTATTATGAGAAACTGTGAAAATGTTTATGTTGGTGATATCACTATTGAGAACCCATCTAACCATTCAGTTAATATTCTTGATTCAAGAAATATTGCAACAACTAATGTAAAGGTATTCTCATATGATGGTAACAACGGTGATGGTCTTGGATATGGCTGTTCACAGAATGTAGTCTGCTGGGGTAACTTCACAGATACAGGTGATGATAACTTAGGTTTTGGTGCTTCAGTTGGTATGGGCGCAAGAGATTCAGAAATCCAGACAAACTCAGAAGTATGGATGTTTGATAACTTCCTTCGTGAAGGTCATGGTGGTCTTGCAGCAGGAAGTCACACAGGTAATGGTATTCAGGATGTCCTTTTTGAAGATACAGTTATGAACCATATTGATATGGCATTCAGATTTAAGTCAGCACCTACTAATGGTGGTTTCGGTGCTAACATAACAATGCGTGACTGTGCAGTAGCTGATACTAATCAGGGCTGGGTATTTACAACAAGCTATGGTGACCCTAACTCAGCATCATCTACAGAATATGCTGAAATCGGTGAGTTCTATAACTTTGCATCATATAATATTTCAGTATATGGTGCTAACCAGAATACAATACAGGTACTTGCAGATATTGACCCTGTAGGCAATACAAGCAAGCCATTACATTCACACCACAATATGTATTTCCAGGATATTACATTTGGTAATGTAGGTTCTAATGGTTCTTATAAGAACAAGAATGGCTGGGAAACACTTATAGGCTGTGACAATTCAGTATTCTACAATGTAAAGACAGTATCATATAACAAGAAAGCAGAAAGTAAGAAGACTAACAAGGCATGGAATAATATCCAGTATTGTAATAACCTTGTATTCCAGGGAACTACATGGGATTCACTTAATGCATGCACAGATAATATGAAGGCTGCTATGAGTGGAATAACTGTAAAGGATAATACAGTTAAGGCGGAAAATTATAAGGAAACACCAGAAACACCAGATAAACCAGATGCAGGTGACACAGATAATAACAAGCCAGATGCAGGTACAGCAACAGAGTGGACATCAAGTGTTGATGACTGTACAGATTTCTTTAATGATGCAGTGGATGCAACTAAGGGAAAGACAGATGCTATTGAAGCAGTACCTAAGGTAGAAACAAAGAATACACCTCATAACATCGGTTATCTGTATGATAATGAACATAATAAGGGCAAGAATACACAGTATCCAGGCTACGAGCAGGGTTATGCTTATACTAACTGCGATATAGCAGGACTTACAAAGCTTGTATTACCAATCTGCAGACAGACAGACGCAGGAACACAGACAGTTTCAGTACGTCTTGATGCTAAGGATGGTAAAGAGATTGCCAAGACAACACTTAAGGGTGTTAAGAATGATGGTTATGTCGATTATGAGATGGATGTAACACTTCCAGAGGGAGTAGATACAACTAAGGCTCATAAGATATTTGTGGTATTTACATCAACAGGCAATACAGCTAATTATATTGCCAATGCAAGAGATCTTAAGGGTATTAAGACAGCAACAGCAAAGGCAGCTGACAGCAGAGCAGCAGCTAAGGAATCAGTAGACCTTACAAATGGTCTTACAGAAGGAATAGAATATAACAAGGACAGCGCATATGCTACAGTTTCTACACTTGAAACAGCAGGTGTTAATGTACTTTCAGAGTTATCAACACCAGAACAGCCAGTAACTATAGATGGTGTTACATATACACAGTTTATACAGGCATCTACAGCAGCTGGTTCAGGTGTAAAGGTTCCAGACAATGGTACAGCAACATATGTATTCAAGGCAAAGACAGACTGCTCAGTTACATTACATAACAGAGCAACAAGTAAGGAATGGTGGTTTGTAGAGTCACCAGATGGAGCAAAAATAACAAATAGTGCAACAGGCTCAACAGTTGAAGCTATTATGAAATTTAACTTAAAGGCAGGTAAGACATATTACTATTACTGTGCTGGTTCTAAGCCAATGGTATATGGTATATATCTTGATGCACCAGTAGCTAACGCAGATTCTTTACTTAAGGAAGAAACAGCAACAGGTGGTTCAGATAGTAGTGATACACAGACAGCTTCAGATAAGTCAGTTAAGCTTACATGGACAGCAGTTGACAATGATACTGAAGTATACTATGGAGTTGACACATATGTTGATGGTGTAAAGGTTGATATGGTTGACGGAATTAAAGATACATCAACAATTATTGACAGATTATCAGCAGGTGTTGAGTACACATTTAAGGTATATGTAAGTGAAAAGGCTGATAATGCTAACAGCTTAAATGCAGGCAACAACAAGACATATCTTGGTGAAGCAACATTTACAACAGAAGGAAGTAAGGACACAGCAGCTATTGCAGCTAAGGACACAGAAGTTAGTCTTGCAAGTGCTATATATACATGCGCACAGGCAACATGGACAGGAATTTCAAAGGATGATACAAGAATTCGTGGATATAAGATATATGCTAATGGCAATCTTGTTAAGACACTTTACAACTATCAGATAAATAAGTATGACACAGTAGATACTATAAGCAATCAGGTTGGTCGTCTTACACCGGGTATTGAAAATAAGGTTCAGATTGTTGCATTTACAGATGCAGGAGTAGAATACAAGTATCCAGAAGCAACAGTTAAGACACTTGAAAACTATGATTACAAGGCGCCTGTATGGAGCAGCGATGCTGCAGTTACAGCTAAGGAAAATGAAGCCGGTGACATCGTTATAACATGGGATGCAGCAACAGATGATACAAAGGTTGGCGGATACCGTGTATACCTTGATGGTGTAGCTTATGGTTCTGATAAGTACTTCAATCCAGTTAATGGAGCAAAGACAACAGAAGAAACAACTTATACAATTAAGAAAGAAAATCTTCCAGAAGGCTTTAAGGCATCAGATGCCCACACAGTAACAATCCAGGCAGGAGATACATGGTGGAAGGCAGAAACTACTATGGGAGCTTTCGATAAGATGGCAGGCTTTAACTGGACTAACAAGGGTCTTAGCACAGCTGTTGAAAATTATAAGCCAGAGCCAGGCAAGACAGATACAAAGCTTGACAGCGATAAGGATGCACCAGCAGTATCTGTAGACAGTGATAAGGTAAATGATGCTATACTTACAGATGATGATAAGAAAGCTATTGAAGCTGGTAAGAATGTAGATGTAAAGATTAGTGTAACAGATGCCGCTAATAAAGTATCATCAGATGCTAAAGCAGCAATAGAAGATGCACTTAAGGCAGTAGCAGACAAGAATGCATCTGTCAAGGTTGGACAGTATCTTGATATATCTATTAAGAAGACAGTAGGTGGAGAAAAACCAACAGATGTAAAAGAAACAGCTAAGAAAATCAGCTTCACTGTTGATATACCAGAAACAATGAAGAATGCTGATAAGAATGTATCAAGAACTTACTATATTATAAGAATGCATGACGGTAAGGCAGAAGTTATTCCATCAAGTGTTGAAAATGATAAGATAACATTTGCAACAGATAAGTTCTCAACATATGCACTTGCATATGCAGATGCTTCTGTAAAGTCAGATGATGGAACAAACACAAATCCAGATGACAGCAAGAAGGATGATGGAACAAATACAAATCCAGATGACAGCAAGAAGGATGATGGAACAATCACAACACCAGATGACAGCAAGAAGGATGATACAACAATCACAACACCAGATAATGGCAATAATGCAGCCGGCGGTACATCTACAGGCAGCACAACAGACACAACAGCTACAACACCTAAGACAGGTGATACAAACGCTTCAATGTGGATGTTACTTGCAATTATGGGAATGGCAGGAATTGCATTTGTTACTGCAAAGAAGAGAGGTTTAGTAAGAAAGTAATAATACTTACAGACCTACAATACAAGTTATATAAATGTAAATAATATAATGAGTAGTTAAAGAAGCTATTCTTAAGACTTATAACCGCAGGGTGGAGACTTAGGAGTAGCTTCTTATCTTTTTGAGGTATATAATGAGCACAAGGAAAAGGTTTGAAAACAGGAGAAAAATAATATAAATTAAAGAATTCATACTAAAGAGATTGGAGATAGAAAGGAGAATGTTTAAGGAAAAAGTGGCTGAATTTACTGGTAATATGCTGTTAAAAAATGCAGAAGTAATGCCGCATTTCCATCGATATTCCAGAGAATATGGGAAGAAATTCTTAAAAATGCTAATGTTATGGTGATTATATGCGGCTCACTTATATCTATGATGGAGTCACAGGTTCTGGCATATAATAGTCCGTTGTATGGCAGAAGAACTGCACAGATTAGGTTAAAGCAGATAACTTTTGAGTATTATAAAGAGTTCTTTAGCAGCAGGTCTGATAATGAACTTATAGAAAGATATGCGGTTACAGGTGGTGTTCCTAAGTATATAGAATTATTTACAGATGAGTCTGATATATATAATGCAATATATAATAATATATTGTCCAAGTCGGGATATCTGTATGATGAACCGAATTTTCTGTTAAGACAGGAGGTAACGGAGGTCGGAAGATACTGGAATTCTAAAACAGAGATAGATATATGCGCACTTGACCCAGAAGGGAAAAATATAATAGTCGGGGAGTGCAAGTACTGGAAAGATAAGATGTGTGTTAATGTAGAGGGTATTGTAAGGAATGTAAATTGTGCTATAATGTGCGTAAGCAATGAGCCGTGCCAGATAAAAGAATAAAAAAGCAACAGCTTTTCTGGACATGCACGGCGTAGCAAATAATACATGCTATAATGACACATAGCAATAACAAAGGAGGCTTGATGAATGATAAAAAAATACCCAAAATCATTACAACGCTGGCAATATGCGGTGGTCTGATAATGGGATTTAATACATTAAAAATACCTGTATATGCTAATGATGATGCACAGACAGTAATAACCAATGATGAAAATGGCATACCTGACAGTGTTTTGTACAATGCTCTGTTAGAAGAACTTGACCGCAACAATGATGGTGTGATCACTAAAGAGGAAGCCAGTAAGAAGTTATATGCATTTACAATAGAGGATGAAAATATCACAACTCTTAAAGGTATTGATAATATACCCAATATAATAGCTATGACATTAGCTAACGATAATATAACAGATATCAGTCCATTAGCTGGTCTAAAAAAAATAGAATCACTTAATATTGAGGGAAATAATATAAGCGATATAAGTGTTTTGAGTAATCTTTCAAAACTTAAGAAAATTAGTATTGATGATAATAATATAAGTGATATTTCACCACTTAAGGGACTTACTAGGCTTGACTGGATAACAATGCGCAACAATAATATAAGTGATATAAGCGCACTGGGCAGTCTTACAAGCTTAACACATGTTGACCTTGATGATAATAATGTGAGTGATATCAGTCCGCTTAAGAATATGAAGCAGCTTGTTATGATAAGACTTGCTAATAACAATGTCAGCGATATCAGTGCTCTTGAAGGCTTTACTAACTTAAAAGAGCTGCATCTTGAAAACAATCATATTTCGGATATAAGTGCTTTAAAGGACTCCTATGAAATGAATTGTTTAAGGCTGAATGATAATAATGTCAGCGATATCAGTGTTTTAGCACAGTATGATTCTTTATGGGAATTAAAGCTGCAGAATAATAATATAACCAATATAGATTCTTTAAAGCTGTTTTTTGAAGGCTGCAATACAGATTTCTATGATAGTGATTTCTTGTACTATGATGCAGACAATGTATTACACGGAAGAGTACTTCTTTATGGTAACAAGATACCTGAAAGTTCATTCAGAAATGCAGCTTCCCGTTATATACTTAACTATCCGGTAACAAAAGATGGTGAATTAATAGGTGTGACATGGCTTGAAGCACAGCAGCCTGTAAAGGATGAAGATAACAGCTCAGGTGACAATAATAATGATAATAACAATACAACAAATACTGGAAAGGTTGTACAGCTTGATGATGGCAGCTGGTATTATGTTGTAAATGGTTTTGTTGATTACAGTTATAATGGAGTAGCGAATAACGAATATGGCTGGTTCTATATAAGAAATGGAGCCCTTGACTGGAGTTATACAGGCTTGACAGACAGCGAATATGGCTGGTTCTATATAAATAACGGAGTGCTTGACTGGAATTATACAGGATTGGCATATAATGAATATGGCTGGTTCTATGTAAGAAATGGAGCACTTGACTGGGGTTATACAGGCTTGGCAAACAACGAATATGGCTGGTTTTATGTAAAAAACGGAGTACTTGACTGGAGTTATATGGGCGTAGAAGGTAATGAATACGGCTGGTTCTATGTAAAGAACGGAGTACTCGACTGGAGTTACACAGGCGTAGCAGGTAATGAGTATGGCTGGTTCTATATAAAAAACGGAGTGTTAGACTGGAGTTATACCGGAGTAGCAGGTAATGAGTACGGCTGGTTCTATATAAAGAACGGTGCATTAGACTGGAGTTATACAGGACTTGCATATAATGCATATGGAACATGGTACATAGTAAATGGTACAGTTGCATTTGACTATACAGGCAGCGTTAATAATGTAAATGTTGTCAACGGACAGGTAGTAGGACATGAACATAACTGGATACATCGTGAAGACATTTATGGTGAAAAGTTCGTATCAAAAGATAATATGAAACGATATGATGACGGAACTTATATAATTGATGATGGATATGAGGCTGTATATGAGAGCCACATAATATGCGGTAACTGTAAGATAGATTTTGGCAAAGAAGAGGATGGCGCAGAAGAGGCATGGGTAGAGCATGTATTAGAAAGTCCTCTTTATACAGGCTGTCAGAACTATTTCGTTGAAGAAATTCTTGTCGGAGAGAAATGTACAGCAGTTGTAACACCAGCGCATGATGAATGTTCGGGTTGTGGAGTTGTAAAGGGCGAATAAATAAAGTTGTAAAAGGTAAATAAATAATATTTAACATTATAGGTGCTCTCAAGGCTTTAAAATAAAGGCTTTGAGGGCATTTTTGAATTTGAATATATGTCAAATACAGATTGAAACACATAAATTTTTATGATAAAATAAATCTAAATATTGAAATAAATACAGTGCGGCAGGGTAATGAGGCTGGCTTTTATGTCTGTGCAGGATAATGATGCCAGAGCATAACACCAGAACCTTATGATTAATGCTGCCTGACAAGGAGGATATAATGGAGCAGTATAAGCAGGAATTTATAGATTTTATGGTAGAGAGTGATGTATTAAAGTTTGGAGATTTCACATTAAAGAGTGGAAGAAAATCACCATTTTTTATGAACGCTGGTGCTTATGTAACAGGTACACAGCTTATGCGTCTTGGTGAGTATTATGCTAAAGCTATTCACGAAACATATGGTGATGACTTCGATGTACTTTTCGGACCTGCATATAAGGGAATTCCAATCAGTGTAGTTACTGCTGTTGCTTATGCTAAGTTATACGGCAAAGAAGTACGTTACTGTTCAGACCGTAAGGAAGAGAAAGACCACGGCGCAGATAAGGGCGGTTTCCTTGGAAGCAAGCTAAAGGACGGCGACAGAGTTATTATGATAGAAGATGTTACTACATCTGGTAAGTCTATGGAGGAAACAGTTCCAAAGGTAAGAGGAGCTGCGGACGTTACTATCGTAGGTCTTATGGTATCCCTTAACCGTATGGAAGTAGGTCTTGGTGGTAAGATGAGCGCACTCGATGAGATTAAGGAAAGATATGGTTTCCCTACAAGCGCAATCGTTACTATGGAGGATGTTGTTGAACACCTTTATAATAAGGAATGTGAAGGCAAGGTTGTTATAGATGATACATTAAAGTCAGCTATAGATGCTTATTATGAGCAGTATGGTGTGAGAAATTAATATGCTTGCTATTGCATAAAATGTGAGAAAATGTTTTTGCCAAAGATAATGGCTGGCAGCGAAAATGTTTTGAACTATGTTTTGAACTTAACATCATATGAATATTAGGAGGCAGCATGGAAGAAAAGTTATATAAAAAGATGAAGTCAGTAGGTGTATCTAATCTGGTATTTGGTATCGTAACTATAGCATTTGGAATAGGTGCAGGTGTTATGATGATTGTTAATGGCGCAAGACTTCTTGCACATAAGTCGGATGTACTTTTTTAAATATGTTGATTAACTGCCTGGTATGGCATATATTTACAGTAGAGGAGAGAGTAAGAAATATTGTAAATTATGCTGTACCGGGCATATTGCGTTGTTGAGACAGGGGTGGAATATAGAAATATTCAGAAAATAATATCTGGAATATGGATAATATTAGTATTGTAGTAGAGGGTATTTAATTATCAATAATTGATATTAATGTTGTAATAGAGCAGAATGATAGAGTAGAGTTAGTTAAAATAGAGGCTGATAAAAATAAGATTAAGCAGTATATGGATTACTTAAGACAAAAGAAGTAATTATCCATATTGTAGGGAACAGAATTCAAGATAATGGGAGAATAATAGAAAATTATAAAGACAGGCAAAATAATTATGAAATTTGAAAAAAATAAAAAAACTCTAATGAAGCTTTTGTTTATTATATATATGTGTCTTCTTATATACGTTGTATTTTTTGCAGAAGCAATGGGGAGGACACCTCAGGGGGAGTATGTGTATAACCTTGTTCCTCTTAGGGAAATTAAGCGTTTCTGGAAGTATATTTTTGATAATGATACACTGGGCAGTATAGCAAGGCTTAATATATTTGGCAATATTATTGCCTTCGTGCCATTTGGAATATTTCTGCCATATTTATCAGAAGGAAAGCTTAAGTTTATATTAACATTTCTGTATTCGTTTGGATTATCACTGACAATAGAGCTTGTGCAGCTTATAACCAGAGTGGGAAGCTGCGATGTGGATGATATAATACTTAATACGATTGGCGGAGTTACAGGATACATACTCTGGAGCATATACAGACATATAAGAAAGGATAGGAGATTAAAGTGAAGTTATTTAATAAGTACAAGTTCTCGGATAAAAGACAGTCACTTGGTGGAATAATATCTACTATAATGGGACTGTTGGCTTTGGCATCTTTAATATATGGAGTATATATTTCGTTTAAGGCTCAGGGATATGCCGGACTTAAAGTAGGAAGTCTGGGACTTTTAAGTCTTCTTATATCGGTTATTGGAACAATTATCGGACTGTTAAGCTTCAAGGAGGACGATAAGTTTTATACATTGTCAAAGGTTGGTTCGATGCTTTGCGGAATACTTGCAGTATTTATGATAGCGGTATTTCTTATGGGATTATAATTAAGTATGCTGATATGGATTATATAGGTTTATAGGATTACAAATGTTTTATTAAGGAGATGTGGTTGTGTTTGATGATAATGTATTAGAGCGTTATTCGCTTGCTATAGAAAGAATTGCAGAGATTAATAGTGAGTGTGAGATAAAGAATAATAAGCATAAAGATTATTTTAATAAAGTGTCAGCATTTATCCTGCTTATGGATAAGCTTAAAAATGATGTGGCAGATGATGCATTTAACAGTATGTCACTTGAGGAGCTTAGTGAGTATAACCACAGACTCTATGAAGATGTGGCAGACAGTGCATATGATACAAGCTATGCTAATCCACGCGTATGTGCAAAGGCGTTCGGTGAGGATGCTGGAAAGCTTATGGCTATGGTTTATATGGAGCTTCGTGCACTTATCGTGTATATGTATGAGAAAAGATTATCAGATGCTACATCCGTTATTGAACTTTTTATAGAATTATATTGTATATTTGTCGATAATGAAGCTGATGCTGCCGGAAGAAATAATAATGCCCAATATACTGATAGTACAGTGTGTGGATGTGAGGCATCGGATATAATTCCGGATGAAGAGTACCGCCAGCTTGGTGAGGCTGTTTACTGGTATGTAAGCGATTACAGTGATGATTATATAGATTACAGGATAAGAGAGCTTCTTGACCCATCACTTGACTTTGCAACTAAGATTATTATGGAAAGTGACTTAAGTGATGTAAGATATCTTTATAAATATGGTGAGTATGTAACTGATAATGAGCTTAAGATGGCAAGACACCTTAATACATTAAGTGAAGAAGCTATACAGGATATGGCACGCACATTTACAGAAGGATACAGAATAGGCTTCGTGCTTGGCAATAAGCCGCTCGATAAGAAGAAAACAGTTAATATAAGATATTGCCTTGGTTTTGAAAGGCTTGTCAGGGCGGAGATAGAACAGTTTGAAAAGATTGGGCTTAAGCCTACTATATACAGGGCTGCGGTTAATACTATCAATAAGAAAATGCATATTAAGATAGGTTATTATGGTGCAAGCCCTAACAAGCAGATGGAGTTCGACCACAGATTTGATAATGCACTTTATCTTGACGGCGACTTTGTTGAAAGAAAGTTAGGCGCACTTAAGAGTGCTTACGAAAAGTACAGTGAGCTTGCAGCGGTTCACGGCGGCCCTGCTGTTATGGAGGTGTTCGGTGAAACACCATTTGAGCCGGAGGATACTATAGAATGTTGTCATCTTGATTATAAACAGCAGAAGCTTCTTGTTAAGTATAATAATGAGTCTGGAAGTATTATCAACAGTTATATTAAGGGCGAGGAGAGAAGCTTTACTATAATAGCTTATCCATCACCACAGATAGGTGATAAGTTCCCAGAGATATTTAATGAGATAGTTAAGATAAATACTCTGGATTATGAAAAGTATAAGGTTATCCAGCAGAATATTATAAATGTGCTTGATAAGGCAGAATATGTAGAGGTTCACGGACAGGGAGCCAACGAAACAGATATGAAGGTTTCTATTATGAAGGTTAATAATCCTGATAAGGAAACTGTATTTGAAAACTGTCTTGCAGATGTCAATATTCCCCTTGGCGAGGTATTCACTTCACCAGTTCTTAAGGGAACAGAGGGGGTGCTTAATGTAAGCAGTGTCTATCTTAATGATATTAAGTTTAATAATCTTAAGGTGTACTTTAAAGATGGTTTTGTTATAGATTATAGCTGTGATAACTTTGAAGATGGTATGAAGGGCAAGGCACTTTTTAAAGAAAATGTATTATATAACCATGACACTCTCCCTATCGGTGAATTTGCCATAGGAACAAACACAACAGCTTATGTTATGGCTAATAAGTATGACATCGTGTATCTTCTTCCTATACTTATAGTTGAGAAGATGGGGCCTCATTTTGCGATAGGTGATACCTGTTATTCAAGGTCAGAGGACGTGGCAGTGTATAATCCTGATGGCAAGGAGATAATATCAAGAGATAATGAGGTGTCATTATTAAGAAAGACAGAACCAGATAAGGCATATTTTAACTGCCATACAGATATAACTATCCCATATGAGGAAATAGGCGATATAACAGTTGTTGGTTATGACGGCGAGAGAACAGCTATTATAAAGAATGGACGTTTTGTGCTTGATGGAACTAAGGAGCTTAATGAACCTTTTGAAGAGTAAGAATTATATATTGACAATTTTTTATAATCTAATATAATATTAAAAGGTTAGTGATAAATATATTATAAATATCTATGGTGCAGAATATATAGATATGAGATATTTATTAATTGGTTATGGAAACAAAAGAGTTGTGTGTATTCAATGGAGATGGAAATATTTTATGTACAAAGTAAGTGAAGATATCGGTGTTGTTAGTGCGGGCGAGATGTTAGTTACGAAAGATATAGACTTAAAAGCGCTGGATCTGAATAGTGCAGATAGAAAAGCATATTTTGCTGTGAAACGTTTTTTTGATATATTCATTTCTTTGATAGGATTGATTTTCGTAGTTCCAGTAGCAGTAGTTGTAAAGTTGTGCTATGTAATATCGGGAGATATGAAGCCGGTTCTTTATAAGCAGAAAAGAATAGGTAAGAACGGAAAGCCAATATATATATATAAGTTCAGAAGTATGGTCAGTAATGCAGACAAGGTACTTGAGGAATTACTTGAAAAGGAAGAGTATAAAGAAGAATGGGAGCAAAATCAGAAGTTTGAGAATGACCCAAGAATTACAGGTATTGGTAATGTATTAAGAAAAACATCTCTGGATGAAATTCCACAGTTTATTAATGTATTAAAGGGCGATATGTCTATTATCGGACCAAGACCATTAGTTGAGGGTGAGCTTGATGCACATAATGGAAATCACAGCATATATGAAAGTGTCAGACCCGGAATAAGTGGCTGGTGGGGCGCTAATGGAAGAAGCGCAACTACATATGAAAGAAGACTTGAATTAGAATATTTTTACTGTAAGAATTGCAGTATAATATTAGATATCAAATGTATGTTATTGACATTTGTGGCAGTCTTATTTAAGAAAGGTGCTAAGTAACAGGAATGGGTATGAACAAGGATATAAGTGTAATAATTGCAGCACATAAGAAGTATAAGATGCCAGAAGACGGAATGTATATTCCTATGCAGGTTGGTTCACAGGGAAAGCCTGATATAGGTTATATAAGAGATAATACAGGCGATAATATATCGGACAAGAATAGGAATTTCTGCGAACTTACAGGAATGTACTGGTTATGGAAGAATGATAATTCCAACGTAAAAGGTCTGGTGCATTACAGAAGATATTTTCTTGAAAAGAAATGCAAGGATAAATGGGAGGCGATAGCCTCAAAGGATTATATTGAGGGTATATTAAAAGACTACGATATAATTCTTCCAAAGATGAGAAATTATTATATAGAAACTAATTATAGTCAGTATATACATGCACATCATAAGATAGATTTAGATTTAACAAGAGAAATTATTGCAGAAAAGTATAGTGAGTATCTTGGTGCTTATGATAAAAGCATGAAAATGACAAAAGGTCATCGTTTTAATATGATGATTATGAAGAAGAAGTATTTTGATGAATATTGTGAGTGGCTGTTTGACATATTATTTGAGCTTGAAAAAAGGCTTGATATTTCTGGATATTCTGATTATGATGCAAGAGTTTTTGGGTTTGTAAGTGAAAGACTTCTTGATGTGTGGGTTTTCACTAAAAATTATAAATATAAGGAATTGCCAGTGGGATTTATGGAAGATGAACATTGGGGAAGAAAGATTAACAATT
>ENA-OVFY01000638-OVFY01000638.1-human-gut-metagenome-genome-assembly--contig:-NODE-638-length-22501-cov-4.140159_pt1 | contig 22501 bp, 20 predicted proteins | sample MGYA00237766_ERZ505411 | MGnify/ENA primary metagenome ERZ505411 (study PRJEB26158, sample SAMN06016375) | human gut metagenome | biome: human gut; feature: ankylosing spondylitis patient; material... | reverse complement strand
AATGATTTCTATCCTAGAGACTTAGTCGGTGTTTCCTACAAATTTACGGGTACGTCGGTCGCACCTGGGGCAGTAATAGGAAAGGCACCCAATGTGGCAATTATTGTTCCCAAGGGAAGTAATGGCGGTTACGTTGAGTTGATAGCTGGTGAAGCATATAGAAAGCAGCGAGAGTTTCTTATAAACAGTGGTGCTGATTTAGAGTTAGTGAAAAAAGAGGCTGGTTTGTATATTTATAAATTGAGGTGATATTTTTATGTTGAGTAAGGAATTGGCTCGAAAATATTATCTGGAGCGAATTGATTCAGAATCTTACGATGACTATACCGAAGAAGAACTGCGTCTTCAAAAAGAAAGAGCAAAAGAATTAGAAGAGTATGGAAAGAAAAGACGCAAGGAACGTGAGATGAGAGAAGCCAGAAAAAATAGCTGACTTTCATTTGTAACGTGAGGTGCAAACATGGCTAAAGATGACTATGATGTGGTTGGCTTTGAGCGCTTTGATGGCGGTCCCAATAAAATGACGTTAGCAGAAGCTAAAGAAGCATACGCTAAAGGTTTGCCGATCAGGTGAGATGTGTTTGCTTGTTCAATAAAAACAAGCCGTAACAACGCTTGACTTAACATTTGATATTTAGTACACTGTATTTATCATAAATGAACCGGTGAAAAAGAGGAGTAGAAAAGAAGACCGCACAGAGAGTGGACGGATGCTGCAAAGTCCAACGGATCGACTTTTCGAAAGACACTTTCGAGGCGTGCTTGATGAAAGCACCGCGACATGGCGCGTTATCCCTGAGTTTATAAGCCAAGGTGGTACCGTGCTTTTGCGCCCTTGTCGATCAGAGATGATCGATAGGGGCTTTTTTGTTGCCGGAAAATCAACAGGAGGAATTAAAAATGAAGTACCAACGTCCAAAGGGCACTGCCGATATTTTGCCGGGCGATTCCGAAAAATGGCAATTTATCGAAAAAAAGGCACGTGCATTATTCAAAAAATTTCGCTATCAGGAAATGAGAACGCCGATTTTTGAAAACTTTGAGGTCTTTTCAAGAACGTCTGGCGAAACTTCGGACATCGTGACAAAGGAAATGTATGATTTCTTTGACAAAGGCGATCGTCACGTTACGCTTCGTCCTGAAGGGACTGCCGGGGTCGTTCGCAGCTATGTTGAAAACAAGCTTTACGGACCGGAAGTTCAAAAGCCGTTCAAGACATATTACATCGGACCGATGTTTCGCTATGAACGCCCGCAAGCCGGACGTTTCCGCGAATTTCACCAAATCGGCGTCGAAGCATTCGGCGTCGACAATCCGACGCTTGACGTTGAAGTCATCGCAATGGCGATCGAACTTCTCAAGAGTTTTGGTTTGAACAGTCTTAAGCTTGCTTTGAACACGCTTGGCGACAATGAGTCGCGCGCGGCTTATCGACAAGCTTTGATTGATTATCTCGAACCTTTTGAAGCAGAACTTTCAGATGATTCAAAAGAACGTCTTCACAAAAATCCGTTGCGCGTATTGGATTCAAAAGATGAAGGCGATCAAAAAATCGTTGAAGGAGCACCGTCAATTCTCGATTATTTGACGGACAATGCAAAAAAGCACTTTGAAACGGTTAAATCGTTGCTTGACGACCTTGGCATCGAATACGAAATCGATTCAAACATGGTTCGCGGCCTTGATTACTACAACCATACGATTTTTGAAATCATGAGCGATTCCAAGGTCTTTTCAGGCAAGTGGACGACCGTTTGTGCCGGCGGACGCTACAACGGTCTGGTTGAACAGCTTGGCGGACCTGAAACGCCGGGCATCGGTTTTGCTCTTGGCGTTGAGCGTTTGCTGCTTATCTTGGAGGCAGAAGAGGATGCATTTGACATCGAAAACGATCTTGACGTTTACGTTGTCGGCATCGGTGAAAGCACGAATGCTGAAACGCTTAAGATTGCAATGTCATTGAGACGTCAGGGATTCAGTGCCGATCGCGATTATCTGTCGCGCAAGCCAAAGGCGCAATTCAAGACGGCAAGCAAGCTTGACGCCAAGTATACCTTGACGATCGGCGAAACGGAACTTGCCGAAGGAAAAGCTAATTTGAAGAAAATGGAAACAGGCGAAGAAATAAGCGTTTCCTTAAATGATGTTTATGAAGACTTTGCGAAACTTGCAAAGTAGGAAAGGAAGATATTAAATGAAGCGAACGACATACGCTGGATTGGTCGATGAAAAGTATCTCGGTCAAGAAGTGGTTTTGAAAGGCTGGGTACAAAAAAGCCGCAATTTGGGAAATTTGATTTTTGCAGACCTTCGCGATCGTGAAGGCTTGGTTCAGCTTGTTTTCAGTCATGAAATTTCAGAAGAAGCATTCAAAATTGCCGAAACGCTTAAAAGCGAATACGTAATCGAAATCGTCGGCAAGGTCGTCGGTCGTGCTGAAAATGCCGTCAACCCGAATATGAAAACCGGCAAAATCGAAGTTGAAACAAGCAAGGTCACGATTTTAAACGAAGCAAAAACGACTCCGTTCAGCATCGAAGACGATACGACGGCAACTGACGACACTCGTCTGCGTTATCGTTATCTCGATTTGCGTCGTCCTGAAATGCAGCGTTCTTTGATGATCAGAAATCGAATCACGCAAACCGTTCATCGTTATTTGGATGAAAACCATTTTCTTGACATCGAAACGCCTTATTTGACGCGTTCGACTCCTGAAGGTGCCCGTGATTATCTGGTTCCGTCGCGTGTTTATCCGGGACATTTCTACGCGCTTCCGCAATCACCGCAGCTCTTTAAGCAATTGCTGATGGGGGCAGGCTATGATCGCTATTATCAAATTGCGCGTTGTTTCCGTGATGAGGATCTGCGCGGTGATCGTCAGCCTGAATTTACTCAGATCGATATGGAAATGTCATTCATGACGGCTGATGAAATTCGCAAAATGACGGAAGGCTTGCTGAAAGCAGTCATGAAAGAAACTCTTGGAATCGAAATTGAAACGCCGATCAAGCAGATTACTTGGAACGAAGCGATGGATCGTTTCGGTTCAGACAAGCCGGACATTCGTTTTGGCATGGAATTGCAGGATATGGCAGAAGTCGTCAAGGGTGCCGGCTTTAAGGTCTTTGATTCGGCGCTTGAAAACGGCGGTCAGGTCAAAGCAATCGTCGTTCCTGGCGGTGCTGACAAGTATTCGCGCAAAAAGATCGAAGAAAAGCAGGAATACATCAAGCGTTTCGGCGCCAAAGGCTTGGCTTGGATGAAAGTGACGGACGAAGGCTTGGCCGGTCCCGTTTCCAAGTTCTTCAAAGAAAAGGAAGCAGAAGTCAAGGAAGCAACCGGTGCCAAAGCTGGCGACCTGTTGTTGTTCGTTGCCGACAATCGCAAGGTTGTTGCTGATTCTCTTGGATATTTGCGCGTTTCGATCGCAAAGGAACTTGATCTGATCGATAATTCCAAATTTGCGTTCATTTGGGTCGTCGACTGGCCGTTGTTTGAATACAGCGAGGAATTTGAACGCTATATCGCAGCTCATCATCCGTTCACGATGCCAAACGAAGAAGATCTGGATCTTCTTGAAACAGATCCGCACAAATGTCATGCTCAAAGCTATGACATCGTTTTGAACGGGTATGAGCTTGGCGGTGGTTCGATTCGTATCCATCGTCGCGATATCCAGGAAAAGATGTTCAAAGCGCTTGGATTTACGAAGGAAAGCGCTGAAGCACAATTCGGCTGGTTCATGGAAGCACTTGATTACGGATTCCCTCCTCATGGCGGCCTGGCTCTTGGCCTTGACCGTTTCGCAATGCTTCTTGCCGGCAAAGACAACATTCGTGAGGTGATTGCCTTCCCTAAGAATTCCAAGGCGTCAGAACCATTGACGAATGCCCCGAGCACCGTTGCCGAAAAGCAGTTGGAAGAACTGTATCTGAGAACGGAAAACAAATAGTTGACAGCAAAAATTCCTGCTTTCTGCTTGAATTTAACGAAATGCCGAACGAAGACGGTCGATTTGACTGGCTTTGTCCGGCATTTTTTTATTTTATAAAATACAGTGCTGCTCAAGGAAAGATCTCATTCAAATTTACGGACACTTTTTGTTTTTGGGTTGTTCCGCCATAGCAGGCGATTGTCACGCATCCGCCCCCCCCGGCCTCATCCTGGTTTTTAATTTGAGGCAGCCTCTTTTTCAATCGTTATTTTCAATAAACTTCTTTAGACCTTTGACGACGTCGCCCATTGCTTCGCTGCGATATGAAGGATCGGAGATATTGTCGAAATCCTTTTGGGTGTTGATGTAGCCCATTTCAAGCAAAACGGACGGCTGAGTGTTGTCACGGATAACGAGAAAATCTCCTTTGTCAATACCGCGATTTTCAAGTCCTAAGGCTCCGAAGTTTTGGTTGATGCAGCGTGCAAGTTTAAGCGATTTGCCAGTGTGATAGTAATATGTCGTAAATCCCGAAGCGGCATTCGGCTGATCGCAAGAATCAAAGTGAATACTGATGAAAGCATCGGCATGAACCTGTTGGGCAAGAATCGGTCTTGAAGAAAGGCTGACCGTTTTATCTGAAGAACGCGTCATATAGACCTTGGTACCATAATCTTCAAGCTTTTGCTCAAGTTCTTTGGCATAAAGGAGCGTGTACTTCTTTTCCATCTTGTTTTTGATTGACAATGCGCCCGAATCTGCGCCGCCGTGACCGGCATCAATGACGATCGTCGCATCGCCTAGTTTTTCGATCGGATTCTTATAACCATCGGCAATCATCCAATCAGCGACCCATCCTGTTTTGCCGTTGTCCGTTTTAACGTGAAGCCAGTGATTCTTTCTTGAATAGACGGTCAGACGCTGTTCTTTTTTCAGGAAGCTTTTTTGCGGAAATTCAGTGCCGGGACCTTCTTTTAACACGGCATCAGTTGTTTCGACAACTATCTGATTCATATAAGTCCTGGTTCGATAGCCCAAGATGAAACCGAGTCCGAGAACAAGCAGCATGAGCAACAGGCTGCTTTTGGAGAACGGGCTTCGCTTTTGAGGCTGAGACCTTTTTTGTCGAGTTTGGTTAGTCAACGAAATTTCAATCCTTTCTTTATATCTCAACATTATCAATTATAGCAAGAGTATGCTTGATTTTAAAAGAAGCAGTGAAAAAAATCGCAAAATATCCATAAGAAGTTCTTTTCATTTTTTTAAAATTCTTGCATACTATAACAGACAGGATAAATTTCGAGGTGAAAGACATGAAAAAACTATATTTGGTGCGCCACGGTCAAACGTTGTTTAACGAATTGCACATGACTCAAGGATGGTGTGATTCGCCGCTGACCGAACTTGGCAGAAAACAGGCAAAAGAAGCGGGACGATCGCTCAGGAACGTTGATTTTTCAGCAGTTTACACGTCGACTTCGGAAAGAACTTCAGACACGGCAGAATTGATCACGGACAAGCCCTATACGAGGCTCAAGGCATTGAAAGAGATTTATTTCGGACTTTATGAAGGGCAGCGCGAGTTCACGCAGCCTAAAAATTGGTTCGTTGACAACACCGATGCGTTTGTTCCGTACGGAGGAGAGTCGGTTCAGGAAATGGCTGAAAGATTTGAAAATTGCGTTAAGGCAATCATGAAAAAAGAAGAAGGAGAAAATATTTTGATCGTCTCGCACGGATGCACGATCGGAACTTTTTTGGATCGCTTCGCACCGGATACGATGCAATTGATCAGAAATCAGCATGGCATTCCGAATTGCGGCATTGCTGTTTTTGAATACGAGTCTGAAACCGAGAACTTCGTGTTGGAAAATTTGGTAGATCCGCTTCGCTGGGGTCATAAAGACGATGATGTCGTAAAACTCTGAATTTCACGATGGAAATCTTTTTGGAAAAGCAGTTTGAAAGCATATGAAAATAATGGTATCATATCTTAGAATGGTTTATGGCCTATAATGAATCAAGATTTAGGAGGAATTAACTTAGATGGCGGATATTAAATACAAACGCGTTGTTTTGAAATTGAGCGGTGAGGCATTGGCCGGTGAAGCAGGCCATGGCATCAATCCACCCGAAATCCGTAAAGTTGCCGAAGAAATCAAGGAAGTTCATGATCTCGGAGTCGAAATCGCAATCGTTGTCGGCGGCGGCAATATGTGGCGCGGCGAAGCAGGCGCAGCGATGGGCATGGAACGTGCGCAAGCCGACTACATCGGCATGCTCGGCACGGTGATGAACGCTTTGGCATTGCAGGATAATTTGGAATCGGTCGGGGTTCCGACCCGCGTTCAAACGGCGATTGAAATGCGCCAGGTTGCTGAACCTTATATCAGAAGAAAAGCCGTGCGTCACCTCGAAAAAGGCCGCATCGTGATTTTTGCCGCTGGGACCGGTTCTCCATATTTCTCAACTGATACGACTGCTGCGTTACGTGCCTCAGAAATCAACGCTGACGTCATTTTGATGGCCAAAAACGGTGTTGACGGGGTATATTCGGCAGATCCTCGTCAAGATGAAAATGCAGTCAAGTATGACAATTTGACGCATCTTGATATTATCAACAAGGGTCTTAACGTAATGGATACGACGGCATCCTCCCTTTCAATGGATAATGATATTCCGCTTGTCGTCTTCAATATGAATAAGCACGGCAACATCAAGAAAGTTGTTGTCGGTGAAAATATCGGTACGACGGTTACGAAATAATTGACAGCTTTAAAAGCCGGGTGCGCAGTTCCCGGCTTTTTTGATGCAGTCTTTTTGACGATGAAAATGTTTTTGAATTTTTCATTTTGATGTCAGATTATTTTTGACAAATTTACTTTGGTTAGATAACATAGTATTTGGTAATAATTTGGAATTATCTCGTGATATCAATGATAATTTCCTCAAAAAGGTTGACTTGAAAAAGCAACAGATACTTAAATACTTGATCGATGATTTATCGATAATCAGGAAGGAAGAAACAACAATGGGTGTTAGTTCAGAATTAGTTAAATATCAAGAAAAGATGCAAAAAGCAGAAGCCGCTTTGCAGCATGAGCTTGGCGGGATTCGTGCCGGCGTCGCCAATGCCAGCCTGCTCAATCGCGTGATGGTTGAATACTACGGTGCTCCGACTCCGCTTAACCAAATGGCGCAAATTTCAGTCCCTGAAGCACGCGTTTTGCTTGTTACGCCATATGACAAGTCTTCTTTAAAAGACGTCGAACATGCCTTGTTGGCATCAGATCTCGGCTTGACGCCGATGAACGATGGCAGTGCGATTCGTTTGGTCATTCCGCAGCTTACTGAAGAACGACGCAAGGAACTTGCCAAACAGGTTCGTGCGGCGGCTGAAAAGGGCAAAGTTGCGGTCAGAAACGTTCGTCGCGAAATGATGGATTCATTAAAGAAGGCACAAAAGAACGGCGACATGAGCGAAGACGTGCTACATGATCTGGAAGACGAAGCACAAAAGATTACGGACGCTTCGATCAAGAATATTGATGGAATTACGGCTGCTAAGGAAAAAGAAATTTTGGCAGAATAGTCAGCTTTCCGAAATAACGGGGCAAAACGGCGCAATTTCAGGCAGAATGCGCTCAGCTGCCCCGTTATTCTTGTATCTGCTGAAACATGATTCGGAGGTTTTGAAAAGATGTTTTCAAAATTATTTAAGACGAATTCAGAAAATGAAACTGAAGAAGTCGATTTAGATGAAAATAAGATTCCAAACCATATTGCCATCATCATGGACGGCAACGGACGCTGGGCGCAAAAGAGACGTTTGCCGAGAGTTGCCGGACATAAGCAAGGGATGGAGAACGTAAAGGAAATTACCAAAGCAGCAAGCAATCTCGGTGTCAAAGTTTTGACGCTTTATGCATTTTCAACTGAAAATTGGAAGCGTCCCAAGTCTGAAGTCAGTTTTTTGATGGATCTTCCTTCAAAATTTTTTGACACGTTTGTTCCTGAATTGATTGAAAACAACGTCAAGGTAAACGTGATGGGTTATACGGATCAATTGCCGGAAAAGACGCAAAAAGCCGTTTTTGATGCGATTGAGCAAACAAAAAACTGCACAGGAATGATTTTGAACTTTGCCTTGAATTACGGTGGCAGAGCAGAGATCGTGACCGGCGTCAAAAAAATTGCCGAGAAGGTTCAAAATAACGAGCTTGCTGCAGATGAGATTGATGAAGAAACAATCCGCAAGAGTCTGATGACGGCATCCGTTTATCCGTATGACGATCCGGACCTTTTAATTCGGACAAGCGGTGAAGAACGCATTTCCAATTTCTTGTTGTGGCAGCTTGCTTACAGCGAGATGGTTTTCACCGATACTTTTTGGCCTGATTATTCTCCGGCTGATCTGGCGGAAGATATCAGCAAATTTCAACAACGAAATCGTCGTTTCGGCGGTCTGAACGAGGGGGACAAAAAATAATGAGAACACGTGTCATTACGGCAGTCGTGGCTTTGGCCGTTTTTATTCCGTTATTATTGATTGGCGGCGTGCCGTTTAATGTTTTGGTTTTTGCAATGGGCATTGTCGGAATGTCTGAATTTTTAATCATGAAAAAAGAGCTGATCGTTTCCGTTGAAGCATTGCTCAGTTTTATCGGTATTGCGGTGCTGCTTGCGCCTGGCCAGTGTGCAAGATTTTTGCCGAAAAACGTCACAACGCTTGACGCTTTTTATTTCGTAATGCTTGCGCTGTTGATCTACACCGTTTTTTCAAAAAACCGCATTTCGTTCGATGATGCGGGCGTTACGGCTTTGGGTGCGCTCTATGCCGGGATGGGCTTTCATTTGATGATGCAGGCTCGTGCCCAAAGCGTTTGGGTCATCTTATATGCGCTTTTGATCGTTTGGATTACCGACTCCGGTGCTTATCTGATCGGTCGAAAGCTCGGCAAGCACAAACTTGCGCCGCATGTCAGCCCCAACAAGACGTGGGAAGGGTCAATCGGCGGAAGTCTCGTGAGCGTAATCGTCGTTGGCCTTTACCTTGCATTTTCACCGGTCAAATTTGCCTATGGCCTTCCGATCATGCTGTTGTTGACGGTTGTTTTGTCTGTCGGCGGTCAGATCGGCGATTTGATCGAATCTGCTTTCAAACGTCATTACGGCGTTAAAGATTCCGGTAAAATTCTTCCGGGACACGGCGGAATTCTGGATCGCTTCGATTCATTGTTGTTTGTGTTGCCATTGATGCATTTGTTCGGTCTGATTTAGGCTAGAGAGGAATCTGTCCGTGATTACGACAATAATAACTTTTATCATCGTCTTTGGAGTATTGGTGTTCGTACATGAATTCGGGCACTATTTCTTCGCCAAGCGTTCCGGAATTCTGGTGCGTGAATTTTCCATCGGCATGGGGCCGAAAATTTACGCGTATCACAAAAACGGAACAACTTATACGCTGAGGATCTTGCCTCTTGGCGGATACGTTCGCATGGCCGGACTTGAAGATGAGGAAGATTCTTTGAAAAAAGGACAGCCGATTTCGCTGTTGTTGGACGATAACGGCATCGTCAGGAAAATCAACGCATCTTCCAAGATGACTTTGTTAAATGCAGTGCCGCTTGAGGTGTCTGCATGGGATCTTGATCAGGAATTATGGATCAAAGGTTACGAAAACGGTGACGAAACAAAAGAGGTAACCTATCAGGTCGATCACGATGCGATGATTATCGAATCAGACGGAACCGAGGTTCAGATCGCACCGCTTGACGTTCAATTTCAATCGGCGACGCTTCCTAACAGGATGATGACGAACTTTGCCGGAGCAATGAACAATTTTTTGTTGGCAATCGTTGCGTTTGCGCTCGTGGCAATAATGCAGGGCGGCGTCATTACCAATACGACGACGCTTGGTCAGGTGCAGCACGATTCCGTTGCGCAAAAAGCCGGGTTGAAAAAGGGCGACACGGTTGTTTCGATCAACGGCGAAAAGGTTGCCGATTTTTCGGAAATGGCTGCAAAAATTGATGCCAACCCGGGCAAAAAACTTATTTTTAAGGTCAAACGCGGCAAAAATCAGGTTCTAAACATCAGCCTCAAACCAAAGACGGTGACGGAAGAAGGTAAAAAATCAGGAAAAATCGGGGTGGTTGCAAAACAAGCAGTCAACCGCTCTCCGATTGCGATTGCCGAGTACGGGTTCGTTCAAACGTGGAACGTCATGAAACAGATTTTTGCGGCTTTGGGAGCAATGCTTCACGGATTCAGCTTAAATGATCTCGGCGGACCCGTCGCGATGTATTCATATACTTCAAAAGCGGCTCAGTATGGCGTTGTCAGCGTTATTTCGCTGCTCGCGTTTCTATCGGTCAACCTTGGAATCGTCAACCTGCTGCCGATTCCTGCTTTGGATGGCGGCAAGCTTTTGCTGAACGTTATTGAAGCTGTCAGAGGCAAGCCAATCGATCCGAATAAGGAAGTCGTTTTGACTTTGATCGGTTTCGCATTTATGCTGATTTTAATGTTTTTGGTAACGTGGAACGATATTCAGCGGTATTTCTTCCGCTAAGATGGTGTATAATATACAAGTAAAAATTTGAGAGGGGTATCTGCTTTCTATGAAACAGTCAAAATTGTTGATTCCTACTTTAAAGGAAGTGCCAAGCGATGCTGAAGCAATCAGCCACCAATTGATGCTTCGCGGTGGGTACATCAAGCAAATTACGGCGGGGATGTATGCATATCTTCCGTTGGCATATCGCGTTTTGCGCAATATTGAAACAATTATCAGAGAAGAGATGGAGAATATCGATGCGGCTGAAATGCTGGTTCCGGCTGCTCTTCCTGCAGAACTTTGGCAACAAACCGGGCGTTATGAAACATATGGCCCGAATCTTTTCAAATTCCAAGATCGTCATGAACGTGACTTCATTTTGGGACCGACGCACGAGGAAACCTTTACGACGATCGTGCGTGATGCCGTCAAGACATACAAAAAGCTGCCGATTACGCTTTATCAGATTCAAACGAAGTATCGAGACGAGAATCGTCCACGCTTCGGGTTGCTTCGCGGCCGTGAATTTATCATGAAAGACGCATATTCGTTCCATGCTGAAGAAGAAAGTCTTGATAAGACGTTCCGCGACATGGACTCTGCTTACACGAACGTTTTCAATCGCGTCGGGCTGAACTTCCGCTCGATTATCGGTGATGCCGGAGCAATGGGCGGCAACAATTCCAAGGAGTTCATGGCGATTGCTCCGATTGGTGAAGATACGGTTGTTTATTCTGATGAAAGCGACTATGCTGCCAACTTGGAAATGGCTCAAAACAAGCGAACGATGCCAAAGTCGCATGAAACGTTGGGAGAACTGCAGAAGGTGGCAACTCCCGGAGCCAAAACGATTGATGAGGTTGCTGAATTCCTGGGTTCTTCAGCCGATCGTGAAATCAAGACGCTGCTTTTCATTGCTGATGAAAAGCCGGTCGTTGTTTTGATGCACGGAAATGACGAAGTCAATGAAGTCAAGCTTAAAAATTATCTGTCATGCGACTTTCTGCGTCCTGCCGAAGAAGACGAGGCAAGAAAATACCTCGGTGCAGGCTTCGGTTCGCTCGGCCCTGTCGGAGTTTCCGAAGAAATCGAAATTTTGGCTGATCTTGACGTTGAAAACATGGCAAATGCCAGCGTCGGCGCAAACGAGGACGGTTTCCACTACCTCAATGCCAACCTTGGTCGCGATTTCAGCGTAACTCATTTTGCAGATCTCAGAACGGTTCAAGAAGGGGAAATTTCGCCTGACGGAAAAGGCCGTCTCAAGTTCACGCGCGGAATCGAAATCGGACATATCTTCAAGCTCGGCACGCGCTATTCCAAGGATTTGGATGCCGTCGTGCTTGACGAAAACGGACGTCAGCTTCCGATTATCATGGGCTGCTACGGCATTGGCGTTTCCCGTTTGCTTTCCGCAATCGTTGAACAGCATTCTGACGAAAACGGCATCGTTTGGCCGCGTTCAATCGCGCCGTTTGACGTGCACGTGATCCCGGTCAACGTCAAGAAGGAAGAACAGGTCGAACTTTCCGAAAAGGTGACGGAATTGCTTGAAAATGCAGGGTATAAAGTCCTCGTCGATGATCGCAGGGAACGCCCGGGCGTCAAATTTGCCGATTCAGATCTGATTGGAATTCCTGCCAGAATCACGGTCGGCAAAAAGGCTGCTGAAGGCATCGTCGAAATCAAGCTGCGTCGCACGGGTGAAACGCTTGAGGTCAAGCTTGACGAATTGCTCAACTCGCTTCAGATTTTGCTCAAAGAAGAAAGCCTGGCTAAATAATTTTTGAGATAAAGCGTTTCTGATATTGTCAGGAGCGCTTTTTTTGGATAAAATTGACGCATAAATCAAAAAGGGTGATTGATATGTCGAAAACAACTTTAAGATTTGCGGAAATCGATGATGCAAACGAGCTGCTTCAAATTTATGCTCCGTACGTTGAGCAAACGGCTATCACGTTTGAATATGATGTTCCCACGGCAGCCGAATTTTCAAAAAGAATCAAAAACACCAGGGAGAAGTATCCGTACATCGTTGCGGAGATTGACGGCAAAATCATCGGCTATGCTTATGCCGGCACGTTTAAATCCAGGGCTGCATATGACTGGGCAGTTGAAACGTCCATCTACGTTGCAAAAGACGATCGAGGTCTCGGGACGGGTACGCTGTTGTATGCCGCGCTTGAAGCGATTCTGAAACTTCAAGGCATCACCAACGTCAATGCCTGCATCACGTATGCGGATCAAGAAGATGAGCATCTTACGCACGGAAGCGTTGATTTTCACAAAAAGCATGATTATCGACTCGTCGGAAGGTTCAAAAAGTGCGGTTATAAATTTGACACATGGTATGACATGATTTGGATGGAGAAGTTCATCTCAAAACATGTCGTTCCGATGCCTGCAATAAAATCAATCAAAGAAATTGAAGACGAAGCCGAACGGACGCTTGAATCGCTTTCGTGAAAGCATTAAGAGGATAAAAAAATAAAAGTCCGGATGAGTTGCAAGCAATTGCAACTCATCCGGACTTTGTTTTAATTTAAGATAACCATGGGACTTTTTCAAAGCAGCTGTTTGTTTCAAATGAATTTTTCTGCAAAATATTCATGAAAGCTTGCATCGTTGGTCAGTTCCGGATGAAAAGACGAAACCAGCATGTTGTCCTGTTTTGCACAGACGACGTTGCCATCGACCGTAGCCACGGCTTGTGCTTTTTGACCGAGTTTTGTGATGTAAGGAGCACGGATGAAAACGAGCGGAAGCGGATCTTTTGAAATTTCAGGAATTTCTTTTTCGCATGAAAAACTGTCAAGCTGAGATCCGTAAGCGTTGCGTTTGACGGTGATGTCCATCGTTGACAGATAGCGTTCGTCTTGATCTTCAATGTTTTTGGCGAGCAAAATCATTCCTGCACAAGTCCCCCAAACGGGAAGACCTGCTTTAATCGACTGTTTCAGAGGTTCGGTCAGATTAAAGTAGTTGAGCAGACGTCCCATCGCAGTCGATTCACCGCCCGGAAGAATCAGGCCGTCAATTTCTGCGAGCTTTTCTTTGGTTTTGACGATGACGGGCTCGATTCCTGCGAGTTTTTTAAGCTTTTCTCGATGTTCTTCGATCGCGCCCTGCATACCTAAGATTCCGATTCTTTTCATTTGATTACCATCCGCGCTTGTCGAGGTGTTCTTCTTCAGGCAAAGCATCGCAGTTGATGCCGACCATGGCTTCGCCGAGATCTTCAGAAATGACAGCGAGTTTTTCCGGATCATCGTAGAACGTGGCGGCTTCGACGATTGCCTTGGCGCGTTTCTTCGGATCGCCGGATTTGAAGATGCCTGAGCCGACGAAGACGCCATCCGACCCAAGCTGGAGCATCAAGGCAGCATCGGCCGGCGTTGCAACGCCGCCGGCGGCAAAGTTGACGACCGGAAGCTTGCCGTTGTCGTGAACGTACTGAATCAGATCGAACGGCGCAGCGTATTCTTTGGCGAGATGCATCAATTCGGGCTGCGAAGCTGCTTGAACGCGTCGAATATCCTGCTGCATCGTCCGCATGTGGCGAACGGCTTGCGAAACGTCGCCCGTGCCTGCTTCGCCCTTGGTTCTGATCATGCTGGCTCCTTCGCCGATGCGTCTAAGCGCTTCGCCAAGGTTTCTGGCACCGCAAACGAACGGAATGTCAAACGAGGACTTGTCGATATGATTTTCGTAATCTGCCGGCGTCAAAACTTCTGATTCGTCTATGTAGTCGATTCCGATTGCCTGCAAAATCTGCGCTTCGACGAAGTGACCGATTCTTGCCTTTGCCATGACCGGAATCGAAACTGCTTCTTTGATTTCGCGAATCATTTTTGGATCCGACATGCGTGCAACGCCGCCTTCTTTGCGGATGTCCGCCGGAACGCGTTCCAAGGCCATGACGGCGACCGCCCCGGCGTCTTCAGCGATTTTGGCCTGTTCGACGTTCGTCACGTCCATGATGACTCCGCCCTTTAACATTTGAGCCAAGTTCTTGTTTAAAGTGTAGCGATCTGACATATAAAATTCCTCCTTGAATGCAGATAAGTCCCTTGATAAAATTGTAACGTAACAATTTTGAAGAATTTCCAAGAGTTAATGACATTATAATCAAAAGCGAGGTGCGTGACAATGGAACAAGACATAAAACAAGAGATTGTATCGATACAACTGAATAGTGAGAGCACGATCCCGCTGTATGTTCAGCTTTATCGCCATATCAAACGGATGATCGAGCAGGGAAAACTGAGCACCAATTTCAAGATGCCCCCGATCAGATGGATGGCAGAAAAGCTTCAGATCAATCCGGGAACAGTTGTCAGAGCATACAAGGAGCTTGAAAAAAACGGCTTTTTGATCAGCAAGTGGGGCAGCGGCAGCTTTGTGGCTGAAGTACCGCTTTATGAAAGCGAAGACTCTGACGAACAAACCGCATTCGCGTATCAAAACACTGCATTTTCAGAAGGAATGATCGACATGTCAAGCGTTGCGCTCGATCCGGACAGATTTTCCGCCGAAAGCTTCAAACGCGCCGTCAATCGCGTGCTTGACGCTTCGGGCGGCAGAGCCTTTACGGTTGAAGACGATCTTGGGTGCTATTCGCTAAGAGAATCGCTTGCGCTTGAACTTTCCAAACGCAAGATAATGACTTCGCCCCAAAACGTGCAGGTGATTTCTGGCGCTCAGCAAGGGATCGATATTTGCGCGCGCGCAATGATTGAGCCTGGCGACTGCGTGTTTGCGGAAGATCCGACCTATCCCGGGGCGCTCGAGTCGCTTCGGGCGAGCGGTGCCAAAATCATTGGAATTCCGATTGACGAAAATGGCCTTCGCGTTGATGAATTCGAAAGAAAACTGGAAGTTTTTCGACCCAAGCTGGTGTATCTGATGCCGATCGTGCAGAATCCGACGGGGCTTTCAATGTCGCAAAAAACCAAGCGCAAGATTTTGGGACTGGCGCATTTTTATGACTTTTACGTCATTGAAGACGATTATTGCAGCGGAATTTTGTACGATGAGGTCGAATCGGCTCCGCTTAAAGCCTATGACCGCGACGATCGCGTGATCTACATCAGAAGCTTGTCGCACATGTTCGTGTCCGGGATGAGACTCGGATATCTGATTACGCCGAGCAAGCTTGCCGACAGCCTGAAAAGCGTCAAGCGAATGACCGACATTCAAACTTCAGGTTTGATTCAGCGAATTTTTGACTATTATCTGCGCAGCAACTTATGGAACGAGCATAAAACAAAGCTTCAAGATTCTTATCAGCATCAATTTGCCGCTGCCTGTCGCATTCTTGATGAAAAATTCAGAGCTTCGTTTGACTGGTGTCTTCCGTCAGGAGGTTTTTGTTTTTGGATCAGACTGAAAAACGGACTTTCAGCCAAAAAAGTCGTCGAAGAATCGCGCAGGCGGGGACTGATCATTTCGAACGGAGACGCATATTACGTTTACTCCAAACCTGACGATCATTTGCGGATTTCAATCGCGCAGGTCAGCGAAGAAAAAATGGTCGAAGGCTTTGAAAGACTGGCAGAAGCGATTGCCGAGATTTCTTAGTAATTTTTTAATAATTTTTAGCAGAAAAAATGCAAGGTGCCAAAAGCCGCGTCATTCTTAGCACTCTGGCATGAACAGTGCTAAAAACAGGACGAAAAAGCCGCTGAAATCACGTTTTTATGAGTGTTATCCGCTTGACAAGATTGCCAACCTTGTGTATATTAATAATTGACTTAGCACTCAAATGTGTTAAGTGCTAAAAAGAGGTGATTGTATGTTAACTGAACGACAGCTTTTGATCCTTAAGGCAATCATTCGCGACTATACGAATGAGGGACAGCCGATCGGATCGAAACGTCTGGAACAGCAATTGCCTATTCATGCAAGTTCGGCAACGATTCGAAATGAGATGGCTGCGCTTGAAAAACTGGGCTTGATCGCAAAGGAGCATTCAAGTTCCGGGAGAATTCCTTCGGAACGAGGGTATCGCTATTACGTCGACCATATCATGAAACCTGCCAAGATAGACAGGGGCGCGGTTCAAAACATTCGGCAATCGTTTGGGAACGAATTCCAAAAGGTTGATGAGATCGTCGCCACTTCGGCACGGATTTTGTCTGATCTGACGCAATACACGGCTATTTCGTTAAAACCTGAATCAGCCGACATTCGGTTGGAAGGGTTCAGGATGGTTCCGATTGGCGATCGGCAAGTCATGGTGATTCTTGTTACCAGTGACGGCACGGTTGAAAGTCAGATGTACAATCTTCCGGTTGGAATTCATGGCGACGAGCTCGAATCGGTCATTCGCGTCATTAATGACAAGGTTGTCGGCTTGTCACTGAATCAGGTGGTTGCCAAGTTGCATGAATGCTTGCCCCTCATTACGAAGTATTTGCATAAGCCTGACGGATTCATGGATGCGTTTGGCAGCATCCTTGACAAAGCGGTCAAAAAGCAGGTATACGTAAGCGGCAAGACGAATCTTTTGAGCTTTGCGCACTGGGAAGACCCGGAGCAGATCAAAGCTTTGTATTCGCTGATCGATCAGTCGGCGAACCTTGGAATGCTGCTTGAAAACAGGGACGGTGACGTTTCCGTCAAATTGGGATCCGAGCTTTCGGATGAGCTTTTATCCCATTACAGCCTTGTTTCTGCAGCGTATGATGACGGTAATAACGGTCAGGGAATCATTGCGATTCTTGGTCCGACGAACATGCCGTACTCAAAAGTCATCGGCCTGCTCGACGCATTCAGAGATGAGCTTACGCAGCGCATCTTTGATTATTACCAACATCTGAACTGAAATTTGAAAGAAAAGGGGTGTTTACGTGGCTGAAAAAGATCAAGAAAAAAAGCCTGAGGTTTCCGAAAAGGAAAACGTGACGGCTGAAAAGACCGTCGATCAAGACACTGCAAAAAAAGAGCCCGAAAAAAAACAATCAAGCGAGGAAACAGAAAAGAAGCTTTCAGATCTCCAAAAGAAATATGATGAGCTGGAAGACAAGTATCTGCGTGCCGAAGCCGAGATGCAGAATATGACCAAACGCTTCAAAAAAGAACAGCAGCAGCTGCTCAAATATGAAGGACAAGACCTCATTCGAGAGATTCTGCCGGTCATCGACAACTTGAATCGCGCTTTACAGATCGACGTCAAGGAGAACGGTTCCGAACAGCTTAAGCGAGGAATCGAGATGGTTCAGCGGGACATGGAAAAGGCTTTGAAAGACAACGACGTCACAAAGATTGAAGCATTGGGACAAACTTTTGATCCGACGCTTCACCAAGCCGTTAAAGCGGTGCCCGTCGAAGAAGGTCAAAAAGCCGAAACGATCGTTGAGGTCTATCAAGACGGCTATATGCTGAAGGATCGCGTTTTGCGTCCTGCAATGGTCGTTGTTGCACAATAATTAAAGAAATCAATTAAGAAAAGGAAGAATATCTAATGGCAAAAATCATTGGTATCGATTTGGGGACGACAAACTCTGCAGTTGCAGTCCTCGAAGGCAAAGAATCAAAGATTATCACAAATCCGGAAGGCAATCGTACGACTCCTTCCGTCGTATCATTCAAAAACGGCGAAACGCAAGTTGGTGAAGTTGCCAAGCGTCAAGCAATCACGAACCCGAACACGATTTCATCAATCAAGCGTCACATGGGCGAAGAAGGCTACAAGGTAAACGTTGAAGGCAAGGAATATACTCCTCAGGAAATTTCGGCAATGATTCTTCAATACATCAAGGACTATGCTGAAAAGTATCTTGGCGAAGAAGTTACGCAAGCCGTTATCACGGTGCCTGCATACTTCAACGATTCGCAGCGTCAGGCAACAAAAGATGCCGGCAAGATTGCCGGACTCAAAGTTGAACGCATCGTCAACGAACCAACGGCCGCAGCTTTGGCTTACGGTCTTGACAAGCAGGACAAAGACGAAAAGATTCTCGTCTTCGACCTTGGCGGCGGTACGTTTGACGTTTCCATCCTTGAACTTGGCGACGGCGTTTTCCAAGTTCTTTCGACAAACGGCGATACGCATCTTGGCGGTGACGATTTTGACAACAAGATCATCGACTGGCTGGTTGAAGGCTTCAAGAGCGAACACGGCATCGATCTTTCAGCTGACAAGATGGCAATGCAACGTTTGAAGGATGCTGCTGAAAAGGCCAAGAAAGACCTTTCCGGCGTAACTTCGGCACAGATTTCCCTTCCGTTCATCACGGCCGGCGCAGAAGGCCCGCTTCACTTGGAAACAACACTGACGCGTGCCAAATTCAACGAATTGACGCAAGACCTCGTTGAACGCACGAAGATTCCTGTTCGCAATGCTTTGGCAGATGCCGGCTTGACGAATGCCGATATTGATGAAGTCATCTTAGTCGGCGGTTCAACGCGCATTCCTGCAGTCAAGGAAGCCGTTCAAGCTGAAACGGGTCACGTTCCTAATGAATCAGTCAACCCTGATGAAGCGGTTGCTTTGGGTGCTGCCATCCAAGGCGGCGTCATCACGGGTGACGTCAAGGACGTTGTTTTGCTCGACGTTACGCCTCTTTCCCTGGGGATTGAAACGATGGGCGGCGTCTTCACCAAGCTGATCGATCGCAATACGACGATTCCAACGTCCAAGTCTCAAGTCTTCTCAACGGCTGCCGACAATCAGCCTGCTGTAGACATCCACGTCCTTCAAGGCGAACGTCCGATGGCTGCCGACAACAAGACGCTCGGTCGTTTCCAATTAACGGACATTCCTGCCGCACCTCGTGGTGTTCCTCAAATTCAAGTCACGTTCGATATCGACAAGAACGGGATCGTTAACGTTTCTGCCAAGGATCTTGGCACGAACAAGGAACAAAAGATCACAATCAAGAGTTCGTCCGGTCTTTCAGACGAAGAAATCGATCGCATGGTCAAGGAAGCTAAGGAAAACGAAGAAGCCGACAAGAAACGCAAGGAAGAAGTCGATCTCAGAAACGAAGTCGATCAGCTTCTCTTCCAAACGGACAAGACTTTGGAAGAAGTCAAGGACAAGGTCGATGCTGCTGAAATCAAGAAGGTTGAAGATGCTCGCGATGCTTTGAAGAAGGCACAGGAAGCAAACAACCTTGAAGAAATGAAGACTAAAAAAGACGACCTTACGAAGGCTATCCAAGATATTTCCGTCAAGTTGTATGAACAAGCACAACAGGCACAACAACAAGCAGGTGCTCAAGGCGCAGCCGGAACGCAGGATGCGGGCAATGGTTCTGCAGGAAACGACGGCAATACCGTTGACGGCGATTTCAAAGAAGTCGATCCAGACGATAAGAACTAAGAGTCAAAAAAGAGCTGGATTCGTTCCGGCTCTTTTTTATTTATTGAACCTATGTTAAGCTAGATTCATAAGAATGAGAAAATTTTTGAAGGGGTATCAATATGGCAGAACAAAGAGATCCATATGACGTTTTGGGCGTTTCAAAAGACGCATCTGCTGATGAAATCAAAAAAGCATACCGCAAATTATCAAAGAAATACCATCCTGATCTGAATCATGAGCCAGGGGCTGAAGAAAAATTCAAGGAAGTCAATGAAGCTTTTGATATTTTGGGCGATCCTCAAAAGAAAGCTCAATACGATCAATTCGGCGCAGCAGGTGCGCAAGGCGGATTTGGTCAAGGGTTTGGAGGCCAAGGCTTTGGCGGTGGCGATTTTGGCGGATTTGGCGGATTCAGCGACATCTTTGATTCATTTTTCGGAGGCGGAGGCGCTTCTCGCAATCAAAATGCTCCGCGTCAGGGACGCGATCTTCAATACGAGATGCGCTTGACGTTTGAAGAGGCCATCTTCGGCAAAACGACTGAAATTCAGTATTCAAGGGAAGAAACGTGTTCAACGTGCAACGGCAGCGGTGCCAAGGCCGGGACAAGTCCCGTTACCTGTTCTCACTGCGGCGGACGCGGATTTATCCAGGTTCAGCGTCAAACGCCGCTTGGCCGCGTAATGACTCAGCAGGAATGCGACGTTTGTCATGGCACCGGCAAAGAAATCAAAGAAAAATGCACGACTTGCCACGGCGCAGGTCATGTCAGAAAGAAGCATGCCGTTCAAGTCAAGGTTCCGGCCGGCGTTGAAAACGGCAATCAGATGCGCTTGCAAGGACAAGGCGAAGCCGGCTTTAACGGTGGTCCTTACGGTGACCTGTTCATTGTCTTTGTCGTTGAACAAAGCAAAGAGTTCCGTCGTGACGGTGCCGAAATCTACTTTAATCAAGACATCAGCTTCGTTCAGGCGGCTTTGGGCGATGAAATCGAAGTCAAAACCGTCCACGGAAACGTCAAGCTCAAGATTCCGGCAGGAACGCAAACCGGCACGACTTTCCGCCTGAAAGGCAAGGGCGCGCCAAAATTGCGCGGATCCGGCAACGGTGACGAGCAGGTCACGGTCAACATCGTGACGCCAAAGAATCTCAATGAAAAGCAAAGGCTTGCTTTGAAGGCTTTTGCGGAAGCCTCCGGCAAAAAGTCGTTTGGCGAAGGATTCTTTGAAAAACTGAAGAAACAATTCAAAGACTGATTCAAAAACGGCACGGGCATCAGCGAGGCTGAAGGTCTGGGCCGTTTTTTGGACGGAAAGGCATCACTTAAATGACTCATTCAGAAAAAATGCTTGAGCTGCTCGAAAAAGGACAGCTTGAGGAAGCAAAAAAAGAATTTGGCTGGGCTTTGCGAAAAGATGACGATCAGATGATCTACAGTCTTGCAGAAGAGCTTTATTCGCTCGGATTTTCCAAACAATCCAAGCGAGCATATGAAAAATTGCTTGAACGCTATCCGGATGAAGACGGCATCAAAACGGCACTGGCCGATATCGAAATCAGCGACGGCAATGACGATCGTGCGCTTGAGCTTTTAGCGCAGATTGCGCCTGATTCCGATTCATATCTGGAAGCGTTGCTTGTTTCGGCCGATTTGTATCAGACACAGGGCATGTTTGACGTCAGCGAACAGAAACTGCTTGAGGCAAGAAGACTTGCCCCGGATGAAACGGTGATTTTGTTTGGCCTTGCCGAACTGTATTTCAACGTCAAAGAATACCGCAAAGCTGCCCAGTGCTACCTTGATTTGGTCAAATCAGGCGTGTTGGAATTTTCAAAAGTCAACCTCGTCAGCCGACTCGGGCTTTCATACGCGGGATTTGGCAAACTCGAAACGGCTCTTGGATATCTGGAACAGATTCCGGAAGAAGAACTTGATTCGGACACGCGGTTTCAGTTGGCGTTCATCCAGTTTCAGCAAAAAGATTTTGAAAATGCTCAAAAGAATTTCGAAAAGCTGCGCGACACGAATCCGGATTATTCGACGCTTTATCCGTACCTGACCGCAATCTATGAGCATGACGGCAACCTGGCTCAGGCTTTGAGGACGGCCCAGGAAGGACTCGGAGTCGATGAGTTCAATATGGCGCTTTATGAAAAGGCGGCAGAGCTTTCCGCAAAATGCGGAGAACCAAAAAAGGCACTCGAGTACCTCAAACATGCCAATGAGATCGATCCAGAAGATTTGAACGTGGTTCTCAAATTGAGCAGATTGCTTGTCGAATCAGGGCTTCACGAAGAAAATATCGAACTTGTCAACAAATATCTTGAAAATGATGAGGCAGATCCTGAGCTTTGCTGGAATTTGGGCAAGTCCTGCGCTTCGCTTGACAAATATGACGAAGCTTTGCGGTATTATGTGGCAGCAGAGCGCGAATTAGGTGAAAACCCTGAATTTTTAAAGGATGCAGCCTACTTCTATCGCAATGCCGGCGAACGCAAGCGCGCTTTGGCATGTGCGAAAAAAGCCTTGGAAACCTTCAGCGAAGACTATGAACTTGAAATGCTGAAAGAAGAATTCCTGCGCCGTGGCATATCCGAGGATCATATTATCTCCAAGCGATACACGGAGATGGACATTCCTGAAAATATCACCGCTAAGCAGATGTATGACGAACTGCTGGAAGCTATGAAA
>ENA-OVFY01000628-OVFY01000628.1-human-gut-metagenome-genome-assembly--contig:-NODE-628-length-22699-cov-19.515368_pt1 | contig 22699 bp, 20 predicted proteins | sample MGYA00237766_ERZ505411 | MGnify/ENA primary metagenome ERZ505411 (study PRJEB26158, sample SAMN06016375) | human gut metagenome | biome: human gut; feature: ankylosing spondylitis patient; material... | reverse complement strand
TCGCGCTTTCGATATAGCCTTGTTTAACAAGGCAATCAACAATGTAATTCAATTGTTCATTACAGGAATCAGACCCACGTTCATGCCATTCGTGATTTTTAGTGTATTCGAACCGCTCCACAAAAAAACACGCATAGGCTTTTGCCGGCTCCAAATAAACAGGAGCTCCCCAATAGTTAGTATGTGATTCAATCCATTGCAAAATGAAATCGATTTTCTCGGAAAACCGTTTAGGATACCAGTTCTCCACATCTTGTGCAGTTAATTGTACTGGATAGCCAATATCCGATAGACAGTTTTCAAATTCCTGTTTTCTTTTTGCGCAGATTTCTTTCGAACACGTTGAAAAATATCGTGGGTCATCATCGGAGTAATGATTATATGCGAAATAAGATGACAGATGATTCATATTAAAACCATCAAAACTAGCAACTAACGGATAGTGTTCAAATCGACCACAATTTGGACAAGTATAAACTCGCCGGAGTTCGGATAAATCTTCTACAGCCTGTGCTTTCTCACGACACAGCGGGCATTCTATCATTCTTGCTGAAATGCTCATTATGACCTCCTTAGTTGAACATCCTAATTTTAAGATTATTATACTATTATCTCTTAAAATAACAAGTAATAACTGTATGTTGCTCAATGCTCTCATGCACCTGTTGGGAGCGTATTTCTTGGACGCTAAGTAAAAAGTGGACAACCATATAGTTGTCCACCTGCAAAATCTACTGAGCGTTATTCATCTCTTGTAGCAAACTTTTCTGCCATCTCTAGTAGATGGTCGAAAGTCTGCTTTTCCTCCGGCTGCTCGATCAGTTTTGCAAGCAGGGCGCGGAACACATCGGTGCTGTCCTGTCCCAGTGCCACCGCAACCTTGTCGATGCAGTCGTGCAGTTTCTTGACAGCATCATCGGAGGGCTTGGATTTTGCAAGCAGGTCGGACAGGTAGCTGATGAAAGGATAGGTGGAATCATCGTTGATGATTTCGTTGGTTTCCTCAATGATCTTCTTGTTATCTTCGGGGGTCATATCGCCCTTTTCTTCCCATATATCACGAGAAGAAGTTCGGCCTTTCAGAAAAGTGGCAAAGAGCAGGCGGTCAAGGGGAGAGCGTTTTGTGGTGTCCATTGGCAAGCCTCGCTTTCATTTTTATGTATTAAAACTGGTTTTAGTATAGCATGAATGGAAGTATTCTATCAAGACCTCACTTTTGAGGGTTTCAAAAACTGGAACCGCAAAGTTTCGATTTCAAAGCAAGAACATTCTGACGAATCTGCTCTATGACTGCTTTGAATTCATCATCGCTTTTTCCGGTAGGGTCATCCAGACCCCAATTCTCATCAAAAGGTCTGCCAATGAACGGGCAGCTGACATTGCAGCCCATGGAAATAGCGATATCCGGCTTTGGAATTGCAGAAATCAGCTTGGAATACTGTGTCTTTTCCATGTCGATGCCATATAGTTCTTTCATCAGGCGCACAGCATCCTGATTGATCTGCGGTTTGGTTTCGGTTCCAGCCGAGTAGCTTTCAAACACATCTGCGGCCAGTACCTTGCCAAAGGCTTCGGCAATCTGACTGCGGCAGGAATTATGGACACAGATAAAGGCGATTTTGGGTTTTGACATATAGGTGTTCCTTCCCCACAAACTGGAATTTGTCACTCTGTCAGTCGATTCTTCTCGCCCCAGACACAGAGCTGATCCAGTACAGTCATCAGCGATTTCCCACGCTCCGAAAGCGCATATTCCACCTTCGGCGGGATCTGCGGATACTCGGTGCGAACGATCAGTTTGTCTGCTTCAAGCTCCTTGAGATTCGTACTGAGAGTCTTGTCGGAAATGGTTTTCAGATACCGTTTCAACTCATTGAATCGCACGGTCTTAAACTCCATCAGGCAGTAAAGAATGACCATCTTGTGCTTGCCGGAGATCAGCGACAACGTGTAGGCAAAGCCGGTATCCTCGAAATTTGCGTTCTCAATATAGTTCTGTATCATTCGCTTTCTCCCAAGATAGTACCTATCATAATTACCAGTACTTGAATTTACAATTTGCATGGATATAATTATAAGCAGGATGAACAGTCCTGTCAATAAGATCACAAGGAGGAGTTATCATGAGAACAAAGCTGAAAATCACCGAAGGAATTTTCCCCATGCCGGTTCTGATGGTTGCAACTTACAACGAGGATGGTAGCGTCAATGTCATGAACGCCGCATGGGGCACCATGCAGGAGCGGGACACCGTTGTTCTGAACCTCACCGAGACACACAAGACCGTACAGAACATCAAGGCACGGGGAGCATTCACCGTCAGCATTGCCGATGCCGCCCACATAGTGGAAGCAGACTATTTCGGCGTAGAGTCCGGCAATAAAGTTGCCGATAAATTTGCCCGCAGCGGTCTGACCGCCAGCAAAGCAGAAACCGTAGATGCCCCTGTCATCAACGAGTTCCCGATTTGTCTGGAGTGCAGGTTCATCGAGTATCAGAACAATGAATACGGATGCGGCGTCATCGGCAAAGTGGTCAATGTCACTGCCGATGAGAGCGTTATGGTGGATGGAAAAATTGATATGTCTAGGGTCAACGCCATCGCATTTGACCCCTACACCCACGGCTATTATAAAGTCACCGAGCGTGTGGGCGAAGCGTTCCGAGATGGCTTAAAGCTGAAAAAGTAAGGTATACAGAAAAGGGGCTTTCGCATAAGCGAAGGCCCCTTCTTAAAATATGTGGCTTTCACAAATTCCGATTTGTCGAGTTCAGTATACCACACCGAATCCCATTGTAAAAGAGCCTATGTACGCCGCCCGCAGGCGGCAAAATTCAGTCGAGCGGAAATTCCAGTTCGGCAAACTCGGCATCGGTCAGTAGTTTCAGCTTTTCGATAACACTCTCCGACAACTCCCGCAGGGCAGTTTCGTCAGGCATCAGGTAGCACTGCATGAGCCGCAGTTCGTGGATAAGCTTCTGCCACTTTGCCTTTCGGGTCATGGACAAAGATGCTCTTACCCGCCGCGCTGATTTCCGCTGCACGGACGGAGTGGGGAATCGTCTGACCGAACACTTTGATGTGCTTTCCGTATGCCTGCCGGATTAGCGTGTCGATTTGTCGGCCATAGTTGGTGCGGTTATCTGTCATCGTCAGCAGGATACCTTCGATTTTCAGCTTTGGATTGATCTGCCGATGCACCTTGTTGATGGTCTGCAAAAGCTGTTCCAGACCTTTCGCGGAAAGGTACTGTGCCTGTACGGGTATCAGAGCAGTGTCTGCCGCCGCCAGCGCGTTAATGGTCAGCATCCCAAGGGAGGGAGTGCAGTCCAACAGAATATAGTCATAGTCCTGCTTTGCACTGTCCAAGACTTGCTTCAGCATTTTTTCCCGGCTCATGGTATTGACAAGGGCAACTTCCAGCCCTGCCAGCTCAATGTTGGCCGGGATGAGGTCTACACCCTCTGCATGGTGCAGCACACCTTCACCGGGCGGAATGCACTGGTCGTTCATGGCTTTCTGCATCAGGGTAGAAAGAGTAGCGGGCAGTTCGTCCGGCTTCTGCCAGCCCATACTAATGGTGAGTGAACCCTGCGAGTCAGCGTCTACAAGTAGGACCTTCTTACCCTCGGCGGCAAGACCGACACCCAAGTTTTCACAGGTTGTTGTTTTGCCAGTGCCTCCCTTTTGGTTGACAATGGCAATCGTGGTTGCTTTTTTGGAAATTTTTATCACCCCCGTTTCGCTAAATCGTGGTTGGTCTGATTCTGATAGTAAAGCTGCATGGTGGTCGGTGCGTTGTACAGAGAAGCGAGCAGGTATTGCTTCATGTTCCTGATTGGGCTGCTGTTCTCTGCAAGGCACTTCAACACAAATTTGATGTGGTCGGCGTTCAGCTTCATAAATCGGCTACGCACTACCTTGGCAGGGCGGTCATCCCCGGCAATCCGCAGCATCTTTCGCTTGGTCGCACAGTTGTCCACCAGCAAATCAACGATCTGGTAGATGATGTCCTCGTCATCCGGGCAAAGCCGGAGAAGAAGCTCGACCTCCAAGGACTGAGAAAAATATTCTTCCAGTTGTTCGCGCTGGCTCATCCCGTCTGTTTCTTCCGAATTGAAGGGATAAGTCTCATTCATCTCAGTATTATTCTTATCAGTCTTATTACATCGTGGTTTTGCAGGGTCTTGACTTGTGCTTTTGAAGCCTCCAGATTCGTGATTTTCACGATTCTGGAATCGTGCTTTTGAAGAATCTGCCGAAAAGTTTTTCACATACACCAAACTTGGCTTTCCTTGCCCTCTGCGTTTTCGTTCAATCAAACCAAATTCTTCAAGCTCCCGTAGCAACTTGGTTGCTTTGTTGTCTGCGCAACACAATGCCCTCTTGACATCCTCGATCGTGAAGATGATGAACACCCGGTTCTGCTTGTCCAGCCAGCCGTTTTTCACCGACAGGCTCATGCGGTCCAGCAGGATACCATACAGGGTTTTGGCATCCGTGGACAGGCTCTGGAACCGCTGCTCCTGAAAAAGAGCCTTTGGAATTCGGTAGAAGGAGAAAAGCTCTCCAGCCTGTCCGTAGAAGTAGTCAAGGGTCATGCGGTTGGTTCATGGATAAAAAACAGCAAAAATACATCGGCATCGTTGAGAAAACCTCCTTGTCAATACTTTTGGGGAAAATAAAAAGCGCAACTTTGATGTGTAAAATCAAAATTGCGCTAAGTAAGCTGTCAGAAAAAAACTTTTCTCGTAAATGACCTTCTCTCTGAGCAAAACCCATTGACACACTTAAAAATTGGGTGGTAAAATTGCCTTGTAGGCGGAGCATGATTCCTGGAAGCAGGATGCAGCTGTGAACCTTTTTGGCGGATAGAACGTATCAACGCGATATTAAGCCCGTCCCCACACTTTCGTGTGGGGGTGTGTTTCGATACCGTTCGGGAGAGCGCTTGCATGGCATGCAAGAGGTCAGCGGTTCGATCCCGCTATTCTCCACCAAAAAAGCACTGTACTTCGTTTGAAGTACGGTGCTTTTCTTTTTGCTTTCTTAGAGGCTGCATCGAGAATCAGCCAAATGCCTGATTTTGCAGGCGGACAGATTACTCCCCCTCGATGTATGGGGGGAAGCCGAAGTTGAACGAGATGCTGATCTGATAGCGTTTCATGATAAGCGGTTCTTTCGGGATGCAAAAAAAATAGCCGTCAGCTTCAAAGACCTCTTTGAAGCTGACGACTGTGATGATACAGACACTATTTTGCGCTGCAAAAGGCTTGTTGGGAACACCCAAAAATCCGTGAACTGCATCCGCTGGACGGAGACCAAGACATTATTACGGTTCAATAATATTGAAGGTCTTTTCAAACTTCGAGGCGTACGCCAGCAGGCGTTTCAGGACGGTGGCATCGCCTGTGATCTGAACTTGTCCTGCCTGCTGACCGGTCATCAGGGCAAACAGCTGGAGCCGCTTGCAGGTGACAGACGCCTGCGCATCTGTACGGTTTTCGCCCGGATAAGCCAGCAGTACGCCGTTTTTACGGGTGACGTAGAACTGTTCGTTCTCATCTGTCACGTTCAGATTCAAAGTAAGGTCATCGTTCTGTGCAGCATTGCCATCCGACAGGATCGCGATATAATCCAGCAGCATGGAAACCGTCATCGCCCGCATACTGTTGGTGAGGCCGTTCGCTGTGCGGGCGCGGCCGGACAGATTGCCACTCCGCAATTCGGCTGCACCCATCAGGTAGACATTGCGCCAGGCGCCGGACTCCGCCTGATAGCCCAGCTGTTCGAGCGCGTCTGCGCAAAGATTGCGCGCCTTCTGGTTGGTGGGGTCGGCAAACACCAGCTCCTTTGTGATCTGGGCGACCCACTGATATTCGCCCTTGTTGTAGTCCTTTTTCGCCCTGAGCAGAACGGCATTGGTGCTGCCAAGATACTCCACCAACTTTTTCGCTGTTTCGCTGGGAGGGAGCGGGTCCAGATCGACGGGGTTCGCATCGTACCAGCCCAGATATTTCTGATAGACCGCCTTGGAATTATGCGACAATGTACCGTAATACTGGCGGGTATACCAGACCTTTTCGAGTGCGTCCGGCAGAGAGATCATGGAAGAGATCTCAGTGGAAGTATAACCCAGATTCATGTAGTGCAGGGTCTGGTCGTGGATGAACTTATAAATTGCCGCCGTGTTGAGCAGATACTCGTGGATCTCCTCGCCCCAGTGCGGCCAGTTGTGGCTCTGAAAGACCACATCGGTCTTGTCGCAGAACTTCTGATCTGCCTCGATGATGTATTTTGCCCAGTCGTTCGCATCCCGGACCTGCGCACCGCGGAGAGTATACAGGTTGTGCAGCGTACCGGTGCAGTTTTCTGCCATCCAGAGGGCGCGGTACTTCGGAAAATAAGCGTTCATCTCTGCGGGCGCTTCTGTACCCGGTGTGAGCTGAAATTCGATCTTTAGCCCATCGATGGTCAGTGCAGGCGTATCCGAACCGATTTCAAAGGTCGGCGGAATGAGTGCCACCTGACCGGTGGATTGCCCCATGCCGATGCCGATCGAGAGCGCGCCCTTCGAGCCTTTTTCCAGCACCGTACCATACTGATATTGCGCGCGGCGCGCCATGGCGATGCCTGCATAGACATTTTCGCTGATGGCGTGTTTCAGGAAACCTTTCGGAGCAAGAACGACCGTCTTTCCAGAGGCAAGCTGCTGCTCGATGGAAAGGCTGGAATCTGCCACATTGTTCCGGTCGATCGCACCTTCTGCACCGCCGAAGTGATCCACATGGGAGTGGCTGTACAACACAGCCTTGACATCCAGCGTGCCGAAGCGTTTTTCCATCAGAGTTTTGGCTGCCTGCATATTTTCCCTGCACATCAGCACGTCAAAGATGATCCAGCCGTTGTCAGTGCGGATGAAGGTCGCATTGGACATATCAAACCCGCGTACCTGATATATGCCGTTGCAAACCTCATACAGTCCGGCTTTTGCGTTGAGCTGCGTATTCCGCCACAGGCTTGGGTTGACCGTATCCGGCGCATCGCCGCTCAGGTCGCCGTAGCTTGGCAGATCCCATGCCGTCGTTCCGTCATCGTTGTAGATGATCGTTTCTTCTGCGTTGTCCAGCATTCCGCGCTCAGCATTGCCAAATTCCCGCCGGTCGGAAAAATCCAGCTTGCTGTACCATTCCGCATTCTTCTCGGCAGTCAGGGGCGTTGCATCCTGTGTTGTTCCCGGTTTCGCCGGGTCGCTGAAAATATCGGTAATAAAATTCAGACCGTTTTCAGACTCACTTCCGGCTGCATGAGCAGACAAGGATACTCCGCACGCCAGCATTGTGGCGGCTGAGGTGGAAATAAAATTTCTGCGGGTCATCTTCATTGCGGGGTTCCTCCTTTTACTTTCACATAGGATCTCAGATCATCTTACATCGACCGTAGGTGCCTGCCAGTTGTTTAGCGTGTTCCAGTCCGGTTTATAGATGCGCAGGAAGAGATGGAAGCCGCCCTTTGCGATGGGGAGCCAGTTTGTTGTATCCTCCGGGGCATCCGCAGAGAGGATCACATCCACAGAGCCGTCGGCATTGGGCGTGAGACCCGAGCGGTCATTCACGCAGTAGCGGCCGATGGGATTATCGATCAGGAAATCGTCATCGCCGTAAGCCGTTACCGACCAGAATCCGTTGTCCACCGTCGGCGGAAAACTGGTAAAATGCAACTTGTAGGTTCTTTTTCCGGTCAGGGTATTGCCGCTGCTGTCCACCTCAGTCTTGGGGTAGATGGCGATATCCGTTGTGTTCGCGCCCAGTCCGATCAGAGCTACCATCGTCCGGTAGGTATATTCGGTGCCAAAATCGCCAATGGGGTCTCCATAGTAGATCCACTGTCCCATCTGCCGGGCATATTGTGTGGCTTGTTCGGTCAGCTTGCTCTTGAGCTGCAACAGCATCATTTTCCAGCGCAGCGTCCCGCCCAGACCAAGCAGGCTTTCATCGAAGGTCTCTCCCGGCCCTACATGGAGCGCTGCGAGCCTGCGGAGCAGCGCGGCATCTTCTGGGGCGGGCGGGTTCAGCACCATCAGATCATTCGCCGTGTCAAAAAATTCTTTCGGAGTCATTGCCAGAACTTTGTTCACCGGAATAAAGTCATTTTCCGGTACATAGCTGCCCTTCGGAGGTACATAACTGCCCGATGTATACATCGACAGCGGCATCAGCTGCATCTGCTCCTGGATCGCATAGACATTCGGCAGGTCTTCTGCTCCAGAGAGAACGATACGGGCGATCGTCCAGACGGTCGTTGTAGGAACTTCGATCTTCCGGACACCTCCTGGAAGCGTTCCCTGCCAGCTGGAGCGGACGATCGCATAGATGCCCGGTTCTTCCAGAACGGCTGCTGTATTCGTCCACGCATCCAGAACCTGAACATTGAAGAAGCGGTCGGTCGCCGGAACGACATAAATCATCGGTTCCTCCGAAAGATCCAGCCATGCCTGTGTGTAGATGGTATCCACATTGGGCGTCACCACCGTGCGGAAAGATAGTATCAGTATAGCAGATTTTCTGCATTGTGGACAGCTTATCACATACTTCTTGGGATTTGTGGGATGAAATCCTAAGGAGTTCTTAAGAAAGCGGCCATTTTGCCTCTTGCGGAGCGGGGCGGGGGAGAGTATTCTTATAGAAGAATACACAGGAAGTGAGGGTATCCCTATGCACAAAAAAGTTTTGGTATGTCTGCCCCTGAACGACGCCCACCGCGCCGCGCTGGAGGCATCCGTGCCGGAATTTGAATTCCGTTTCAACGCACTGGACGACGTCCACGCCGAAGATGTGCTTTGGGCCGACATCGTGCTGGGCAACGCACCGGTGTCGATGATCAGCAAGAACAAGCACATCGAGTGGTTCCAGTCCAACTCCGCCGGCCCCGACGCCTATCTGAAGCCCGGCGTCCTGCCCGAAAACTGCATGGTGACCAACGCCACCGGTGCCTACGGTCTGGCCATCAGCGAGTGGATGCTGGCCATGTGGCTGGGCATCCAAAAGGATATGTTCCTCTACCGCGACCGCCAGAACCAGCGCCAGTGGGCTCCCATCGACCGCCCCGTGAGGGGCATCACCGGGGCGCGGGTGCTCTGCGTGGGCATGGGCGACATCGGCTCCAACTTCGCCCGCCGCGCCCATGTGCTGGGCGCTGAGGTGGTGGGCGTCCGCCGCACGGTCCACCCCGACACGCCCTGCCCGGACTACTGCCTGCGTGTGGTGGCCCAGAGCCAGCTGGACGAGGAGCTGCCCGAGGCCGACCTCATCGCTCTGAGCCTGCCCGGCACCCCTGAGACCAACAAGCTGTTCAACGCCGAGCGCTTCGCCCGCTGCAAGGACGGTGCCATCCTCATCAACGTGGGCCGCGGCACCACCGTGGACAGCGACGCCCTCGTGGAGGCCCTGCGCAGCGGCAAAATTTTTGGCGCGGGCCTCGACGTCACCGACCCGGAGCCTCTGCCTGCCGACCACCCGCTGTGGGGTGAGCCGGGCGCTATCATCACGCCCCACAACTCCGGCAAGTTCAGCCTGCCCAAGACGCTGGACAACATCGTGGACATCTTCATCCACAACCTCAAGCGCTACGCTGAGGGCCTGCCGCTGGACAATCAGGTCAACCGCACCACCCGCTATGCCGCCGACCAGAACGGCGGCCACCGCCTGCTGAGTACCCTGTAAAATACGATAGTGTGATAAAAAGCCCATCTGCACCGTGGTACAGATGGGCTTTTGGTTTAGAGATTCATCGTGCCAGCACCACCGAGAGGGTGATTTCCTTGGCGTCGGGCGAGAGGTCGAAGCTGCCGCCGTCTTGTGCGGTGAGGCAGATAGTGTAGACCTTCTTCGCGCTGAGACGGGCCGGGGCATCGTCGAAGTGCCAGTCGGACACCTCGTGGTAGCGGCCATCCGTGCCGAGGGCGAAGAGCTTATAGTCGGCGGCATTTCCGGTCAGGCCGTTGATGCGGAAAGAAACAGTAGTCGCGGGGTGGAGGTTGTCGAGGGTGGCGGTGTGGAGCCAGCTTGCGGGGGTGCCGGCGCCGCCTGCGGCCTGGAACTCTGCCGCCGAGAGCACCCGGCGGGAGGTCTTGTCCAGATCGACCTTCCGGTAGGGCATCTCGGGCAGGAAGACGAAGCGGTCCTGCAGGCGGAGAAGCTCTTTGTAGCCGGTGGGGCAGTAGAGCTTGTTGCCGTCACGGCCCGCGTACATGCCGATGGCCATGTTGTTGTAGCCGTAGAGGGAGGCAACGTCCACAGTGAGGACGGTCTTTCCGGTGTCGAAGTCCAGCACGATGTACTGCCACATGCCGCTGTCCACGTCCTGCACGAAGCCGTAGATATAGCCGGTGGCGGTGGAGAGCTTCATCATGGAAGTGTCGCTGAGATCGTCGCGGCACCAGATGCTCTTCATGGTCCAGCCGTCGGCGGTGCGGATGGTGTCCACCCGTTCGACGCCGGGCATGATCATGCAGTTGCCCTTGAGCAGCCAGTTGCGGTCGTAGATGTTCTCGTAGCTCTGGATGGACGAGTCGCTGTCGGGCTTTGCGAGGTTGGGGCTGCCTGCGCCGAACCAGTTGCAGACGATGGTGCTGACCCGGCCATTGCCGTGGTCGTAGACGATGGCCGAATTTTCCACCGACACCGGCATGTTGGCGGGCAGCTCGTCGATGACCGGGTGGCTGGCGGCGACTTCGCCGGTGTGGATGTCCACAGCCATCAGGCTGACGGTCTCGGGGTTGTCGGTGAAGAAGACCAACTCCCGGCTCAGAGAGGGCGAGCAGCCGCCGCCCCATGCCAGACCGCCGCCGGTGGTGGCAGCGCCTTCGCGGCTGTCTTTTGCGCCCACGCTGTCGTAGGGGGTGCGCCAGACGACTTCAACGCCGCCGTTGGCACGCAGCAGGTAGCAGGCAAGGTTCGTCAGGATGACCGCACCCTCCCGGCAGGAGGCAATGCCGTTTTCAGCACCCTCGCCCGGAGCGGGAGCGTAGACATGGACTTCGTGGTCGAGGTCGGCAGTGCCGCCGGCAAGGATGGCGTCGATGGCATTGTGGGAGATGTAGCCCATCGCGCCCTGCTGGCCGCGGCTGGGGTAGATGCGGAAGCCGCCGGTGACGAACCAGAGGTTGCCGTCGTAGTCAAAGACGATGGAGAGCAGGTTCTGCTCGAGGCTGCGGCCAAGCACCCGCTCGGCAGCCTCTTTGATGTTGATGTCCAGTACCTTTTCAAAAACCGGCAGAGGCGTACCGTTCTCGTCGGTAGCACGAAGCATCAGCACATGGTTGTGGCTGGTGGGGCAGACGATGAGGTTGCGCCCGTCCACAAAGGAATAGGAGCTTTGGATGAGATAGCCGCCTCCGTCGTGCTTGGCGGGAGAGAAAAAGCCGATGGTGCGGACTTCTTCTGCGTCGAGGTCGCGGATGGCCAGACCGCCCAGGAACGGGCTGACGGGGTTATCGAAGTTGTCGAAGAAGATGGCCGGGGAGGCGTTGGGGTTCGTCTTTTCCATTGCCACGTTGACCTCGGGGCAGATGCCCACGGGGAGGACGGCGTCGGTGGAGTCGGTGTTGTAGCAGTCGTGGTGGATGTTTGACTCGCTGCGGCCCATAAAGGGATTGGCGTCCACAACTTTCGACGTCAGGGGCTTCGGCGGCAGGGCGGTGTCTGCGCCGTGGAAAAGGCCGGACAGAAGGCAGTCTGCCCTGGCGGCAGGGGCCAGCTGGCAGGACAGCAGTGTGAGAGCGGAAGCGCTGAGGAAGGTGCGTCGGGTCATTTTCATGGTGGAGTCCTCCTTTTTTGATAACATGACCTCTCAGCCTCCCCTCGATAGGGGAGGTGGCACGCCGCAGGCGTGACGGAGAGGTTAAAGGTTCAATAAAATATTCACCCGGAACAAACCGTTCTCGGTCTCGACGGTCATAGAACCGCCATATCTGGAAACAGCCGTCTGGATGGAGACGAGGCCGATGCCCATTCCGTCGTGTTTCGTGGAGTGGAGGGTGCCCTGCTGGCGCTTGAGCACGCCGTCATAGCGGTTCTCCACCAGCAGGCCCAGCATGGCGGGGCTCAGCATTCGGGCCATCACCTTCACCTGCCGCTGTTCGGGCGGCAGCTTCTGGCTGGCGTGGAAAGCATTTTCCAACAGATTGCCCAGCATCATGCAGAAGTCGGCCTCCGGGATGGCCAGCTGGCGGGGCAGTTCCAGCCGCCAGTCCACCGGCACGCCGAGGCTGTGGGCCTCGTGGTCGTAGTGACCGGCCAGAGCATCCACGGCAGGATTCGCGCAGAGGGTGGGACGCTCCTCGCTCAGCTCGGATTCGTACTGGTGCAGGTAGTTTTTCAGCTCATCTACCTGCCCGGCCTCGGTGAGTCCGGCGATGACGTGGAGATGCTGGCGGAAGTCGTGGCGGAGATGCCGCGTCTGCTCCATATAGGCCCGCAGCTCGGTGTAGCGGCGGGATTCCACGGCCAGAAGCTGGTTTTCCCGGTCGAGCTGGGCGCTGCGGGTGTACTCCCGGGCCACCTGATACATCTCGTACAGCAGCAAAAAGATGCCCAGCAGAGAGATGGTGACGGCCAGAACAGAAATGATCATCAGACGGTTGATGAGCACGACGGCCGGGTCCAGCGGCATACAGAAGACGAGGAAAGCCGCGTAGATGGTGGGCAGCGGCCACGCCGACTGCCAGAAGGCTTCGCCCCGGTACTCCCGCAGCAGCCAGCGGCTCCACTGGACGGCGGTGAACCAGAAGATGATGCAGAGCACTGCCGAGAGTCCCAGCTTGAGCAGGGAAGTGGAGACGAGACAGGCCGGGGCGTCGTTGCCCACCTCAGCCCGGGCGTTGAGCACCACGGAAAGCAGGGAGCAGACTGCCGTCATGACGCCGGAGACGGCGAAGAGAAAGGCGGTCTGGCTCACGGAAACTTCCGGACCCACCCGCCAGCGCAGCAGCCAGAACGCCGCCAGCAGGGTGGGCAGAAGCAGGATGTTGCTGTCGAGTTCGAAGATGGCGCAGAGGGCCGCCGCTGCAAGGCAGATGACCGTGACGAGAGCGGCTGTCAGCACAGCGGTGCGCCGGGGTGCCTTCACATGCTCCCACAGGGGCGCGAGACAGAGGAATGCCCCTGGGTAGAAGACGGCGAGGTCCAGAAAATAGCGTCCAAATAAAGAAAAGTCCAAGGTCGGGCCTCCTCTCGGCGTCATAGCTCCCGCCGCATATGGCGGAACTGATATTGTGTGAACTGGGCGAACAGGGAGTTCTTGTCCTTCTGACGCACGGGCAGGCAGGTGCCGTCCAGCATCTCGAAGCAGTCACAGTCCAGCCGGAGCACCTTGTCCATATTCAGGATGACGCCCCGGTTGCAGACGATGAAGTTCTCCTGCGCCCGCAGCAGCTGCTCCACCTGGGAGAAGGTGGAGACGGCCCGGCACTCGCCGTCGTCGCTGACGATGCGGACGTAGTGATTCTGGGCCATGGCGTACTGTATCTTCCGCAGGGGGAGATGTACCAGCTGCCGGGCGATGCGGACTTCCAGCTCCGGTTCAGCCCGGAAGAGCACCCGCCGCAGCTCGTCGGCCAGCTGGAAAAGCTTTTCTTCCCGGTAGGGCTTGAGCAGGTAGTCGAAGGGATGGACGGGGAACGCGTCCCATACGTATTCCGGGGACGAAGTCACGAACACCAGCAGCAGGTCGGGGTCGGCCCGGCGCAGGATGCGCGCCGTCTCGATGCCGTTGGTGCCTTCCATGCAGATGTCGAGAAAAATGACCTGATATTCTTTTGAGGGGAACGCCGCCAGAAAAGCGTCGCCGCTCTCATAATGGTCACAGACCAATGGTTGCCCGCCGCCGAAGGCCAGCCGCAGAAGGCTCTCCAACCGCTGAGCGTCGGGCAGGCGGTCTTCTACGACCGCAAATCGAAGCTCCATCCTCATTTCCTCCCTCATGACTATATTATAACATAACCATCGGGGCTTAGACACAGCGATTCACGCAGGAAACGACCCCATTCACGCAGGTTTGACAGCCCCGATGCAGCAAAACAAATCGTTCTGGCTCCATCAAACCACAAAACGAAACCTTTGTAAAATATAGAAATTTTATAGACATCTATTCTTTATAAGAATGGATAGCCCTCTCAGTCTGCTTCGCAGACAGCTCCTCCCAAAAGGAAGATGGAAATTTGTGATAAGAGAATGAAGTTTTGTGTTGTTGAAAACTTTCGGCGGATATAGAAAAGCGCACCCCTTCTGCTTCTGTGTGGAGAAGGGCTGCGCTTCGTTTATACTTCGAGTTCAGGCAACTGCTCTTATTTTTCTCATCTCTTTTCCACTTCTTTGACAAAAAGTGAGATGAAGCACACAAAAGACAACAAAATGCCCGGCACAGAGTAAGCAAAATACCCTGTGCCGGGCGGAGGGAAAAAAGTTTTCTTAGTGGTTGGCGGCGCGGTAGATGGCGATCATGTCGTCGAGGCTGAGTTTTTTGGCCGAGCCGAGGGAGGAGCCGGAAGCCTCGAGGCAGCGGCGGGCCATCTCGTCGATCTGCGCATCGGTGGGGTCGATGCCCAGCTCGTGGAAGCTGGCGGGCATCCCGATGCTGTGGTAGAAGTCCACCATGGCGTCGATGCCTTTCAGGGCAATCTCCTCGTCGGTGCCGTCGGTGGTCACGCCCATGACGTTCCGGGCAAAGCGGACGAAGCGGGGCAGGCAGTCCTTGTAGACGTACCGCGCCCAGCTGGGCCAGAGGGCGGCGAGGCCCGCGCCGTGGGTCACATCGAACATACCGCCCATCTCGTGCTCGAGTTTGTGGGACATAAAGTCGCCGCTGGCGATGCCGCAGCCGGTCAGGCCATTGTGAGAGAGACTGCCCGCCCACATCACCTCGGCCCGGGCTTCGTAGTTGGCCGGGTCGGTGTGGAGGATGACCGCGTTCTTCATCACGGTGCGCAGCAGGCCTTCGGCCAGCGCGTCGGTCAACTCCATATTGCCGCCATTGGTGAAATAGCGCTCCATGGTGTGCATCATGATGTCGGCGCAGCCGGACTCGGTCTGATAGTCGGGCAGGGTCTTGGTGAGCTCGGGGTCCATGATGGCGAATTTCGGGCGGCTGATGTCGTCGTTGTAGGCCCGCTTCTGGTGGGTGTCCACCCGGGTGATGACGCTGCTGTTGGACGTTTCGCTGCCCGCCGCCGCGATGGTCAGGATGCTGGCCACCGGCAGGCACTTCCTGGCCGTGCGGGTGTGCTCGTACAGCTCCCAGATGTCCTTTTCCGGCTCGGCCAGGCCGTAGGCGATGGCCTTGGCCGTGTCGATGACGCTGCCGCCGCCCACGGCCAGCAGGAAGTCGATGCTGTTCTCTTTGCCGATGCGGATGCCCTCGTAGACCTTGTCGAGGTGGGGGTTCGGCACGACGCCGCCCAGCGTCCAGCTGGAAATGCCGGCCTCGGTCAGCGACTTTTCGGCCCGGTCCAGCACACCGGAGCGGACGGCGCTCTTGCCGCCGTAGACGATGAGGACGCGGGTGCCGCCGTATTCGCGCACCAGCGCGCCCACGCGCTGTTCGGTGCCTTTGCCGAAGATGACCCGGGTGGGGGAGTAGAACTCGAAATTGCTTGCCATAGTGGTATGCCTCCTTGTAAGTGCTGCTTTCTGAGCAAAAGTATACACGAAATAGATTCGAAAATCTACACGCCCCGCGCCAAAATGTCCGGGACAAAACAAAACCCACATCCTCCCGGCAGGAAAACGGGAGGATGCAGGCTTCATTGGAAAACATCAGACAAAAAACCTGCCGACTCGAGGCGGTTGCAAGCCCTCAGTCGGCAGGATGCTTACTTCTTCGGAGTCATAGCCTCTTGACCTCGATTTCTTCATTTTTCGGTCTGTACCGGACGTTTCATAGAAGATTCTCCTTTGAAACGGTGAAGAACGATCAGCAGGGGAATGAATTTCTTAGTACATTGGAATGACCCTTTTCTTAACCGTTGGAGTGCGGGATACGAATCACAGAGATGAATTTCATATTACCACATTCTTTCGAGTTAGATTTGCGAAGGGAGTGTCATTACTTAGTACATTGGAGTTTCTCCTTTAGAGTTATTCAAATAAGACGTTCCGTACAAAAGCTTTCTTCATTGGGATCACCTTCGGCGGATCTATTTGAACGCGAGGGATTTTATTTCACAGACTGTTCTGTTATTCGCTTTATTGATGCTCAAGAACGGCTCTTGTTGTTGTGTTTTTATACGGGGGAAACATCCCGTTTGTGGTGAGCCTCTGTTTTGCTTCTCAGCGAACCCCGACAGTCTGTGCGTACTGTGCAGGTTCCATATCGACCATCGGTCTTCGCTCCTTTCTGCTTAAAGTCAGCGGGGTTAGCTCTCATTTGAGCTTCTGCTGTACTTCTCTGGTTTCTGGCTTTATTATACACGCGCGGGCGCGGTTTGTCTATTCGCAGAATGCACAATAAAATAGATATTATTTTTCAAGAAACAACTAAAAAAATGTATTGTTCGCACAAACAGACGGCAGGAACAGCTTCCCTATGCAGTCTGAGCGGCCCGCAGTGCCTTTTGTGGAAAACCTCTGCACAAGAACTGCCAAACTTCGTTCCGGGTGATTGACGGGACGGCGGGAATGCGATAAACTGCCCGAAAATTTCGGGTCGTTCGTGGAAGGATTTGCGCAAAACGGGAGAAAACGGCAGAAAACTCTTACGCGGGGCGGGAGTTTGTGCTATCATAGCGGGCAATGAATGGTAGTCGTGCAAAGACAGACGAAGGTTCCGCCCTCGTCTGTCTTTTTTTGTGCGGCGAAAGTTCCGAAAGACTTTACCCCACAACACAAATGAGGAGAAAATCAAAAATGCCTAAGACTCTGCTTGAAAAAATCGTCTTTACTGTCGTTATGGCCGCTATCATGGTCTATGGAATGATCGTCTACAATGTCGCCCTCGCCACCGGCGGCGTGACCAACGCCACCTTTGGCATGGCCCTGCATGAGATGCCCATTATGGTGCCGGTGGCCTTCGTGCTGGAGTTCTTCGTGGTGGAAAAGCTGGCGACTGCGCTGGCCTTCACCTTCATACGCCCCACCGACCGGCCGCAGTTCATCACCTATGCCATCTCTCTGATGATCGTCTGCATCATGTGCCCTGTCATGAGCCTTGTGGCAACGGTGCTGTTCAAGGAGCCCAGCTTCGGTACGTGGGTGCATACGTTCGGCTGCAATTTCCCGATGGCTCTGTGCTGGCAGATGTTCTACTGCGGCCCGCTGTCCCGCTTCATCTTCCGTGCTATCTTCCGCCGCGGTGAGCAGAACGCCCGGTGAGCCTGTATCCTGTATTATAAACAGGTAATATTACTTAATAAAAATAAGCTTCTAATTAAGAAAATTTCATCTATCACACACTTGACAGCTATATGAATTTTATATACCAGATATACATAGAGTGTATAATTCTGCCGGAAGGATTTCGTTTTACCTCAAAAATGAAACGAACCACTAAGGAATGACGAAGGATTTGGTCAAAATGGACAGTTTGACTGTGAATTATTGAGCAAGATGCACAACGCTCCCGGCCAAGGTGTGAAATGAGATATAACAAAAAGTAGAATATCGACCAAAGGTCTTATCAAACGGCACCAATCGTGCTATGATACCAGACGCAAAAGGGCTGCGCTGAGCGCGGAAAGAGGGTGTGTTTCCATGAAAACAAACGCACCTTCTTTGATTTTTGGCGCGGCTGCTTTAATAAAAGAAACGAAAGGAGATAGAGTGAAAACGAACGATACCTTTACGCTTCAGGATAAGACTCTGCTCAGAAAGGAGGCAAAGCGATGAACGCATTGACTGCGGCCCTGAAAGAAGAGCTGAATGTGGAGATGATCTCCCTCGGCGGCCTGCAGGTGCCGGAATCCGTGGTGGTCAGCTGGGGCATCATGCTGTTTCTGGTCATCGTCTCCATCCTGCTCACCCGGAACCTCAAGGTGGACCACATCTCCAGGCGGCAGGCCATCCTTGAGCTGGTCGTCACCACGATCGACAACTTCTTCACGGGCCTGCTGGGCGAGCAGGGCAGACGATATGTGCCTTACCTCATGACGGTGGCTCTCTACATCGCCTGTGCGAACCTCATCGGTGTATTCGGCATCAAGCCCCCCACGAAGGATCTGAATGTCACCGCTGCGCTGGCGCTCATGAGTATCTGCCTCATCGAGTATTCCGGCATCCATGCCCGGGGCGGCAAGGGCTTCCTCAAGAGCCTCACCGCTCCCACCCCCATCATGACCCCCATGAACATCCTCGAGATCGCCATCCGCCCCACCAGCCTGTGTATGCGACTGTTCGGCAACGTGCTGGGCGCTTTCGTCATCATGGAGCTCATCAAGCTGGTGGTCCCGGTGTTCGTGCCGGCCATCTTCAGCCTGTACTTTGATTTGTTCGATGGTCTCATCCAGACCTATGTCTTTGTCTTCCTCACCTCGCTGTTCATGAAAGAGAGCATTGGCGGAGAAGAGTAAACCTCTCCGTCACGCCTGCGGCGCGACACCTCCCCTATCAGGGGAGGCAAAGAGGGAATTGATTAAAAAATTAAAAGGAGAAATAATTATGAACGGACTCGTAGCTCTGGGCGCTGGCATCGCAGCGCTGACTGGTATCGGCGGCGGCATCGGCATCGGCATTGCCACCGGCAAGGCAACGGAGGCCATCAGCCGCCAGCCGGAAGCTTCCGGTAAGATCCAGACCAACCTGCTGCTGGGTGCAGCTCTGGCCGAAGGTACTGCAATTTTCGGCTTCGTCGTTGCTCTGCTCATCATCCTGTTCCTGGGTTGATAACGGAGGCATGACGAATGCTGACTCTGAATCTGAACCTTCTGTATACAGTCGTCAACATTCTGGTTCTGTTTTTGCTGCTGCGCAAGTTCCTGTACAAGCCTGTCATGAACATCATCGCACAGCGCCAGAAGCAGGTGGATGACGCACTGAACGCCGCCGAGACCTCCAAGCAGGAGGCCGCTGCGGCCCTGAACGACGCGCAGGCAAAGCTGCGCAATGTGGACGCCGAGGCTGCTGCCCGCCGCACTGCCTACGAGCAGCAGGCCGAAAAGGACAAGCAGCAGCTGCTGGCTGACGCCCAGAAGCAGGCCGACGCCATCCTGGCCGAGGGCAAAGCTGCCGCCGAGGCCGAGCGCCAGCACAAGCTGCGCCAAGCTGACGACCAGACCACTGCACTGGCCCGCGCCATGTGCGAGAAGCTGCTGGCCCGCAACCTGAACGAGCAGGACGACGCCCGCCTGCTGGACGACCTGTTGGAGAAAGCGGGGGCTGAAAATGGCAAGTGAATTCAGCACCGAGTTCTTCTCGGCCAACCGTATCGTCAAAGCTGACCTCCGTGCCGCCCGCACCCCCCGCGAGGAGGACCTGGAGCGCATCAAGAAAGAGGTCTGCAAGCTGTACGACGCCACCGAGGTCATCCTGAACGTCACGGTGGACGACAGCCTCATCTCCGGCTATGTGCTGCAGATCGGCGACCGCGTCTTCGATAACTCCGGCCGCCACGCCATCGACCAGATGATGGCCGACAAGCCCTCTCTGGCCACCCTCAAGACCCGCATCGAGGACTACAAGCCCGCCGCCACCAGCGAAGAGGGCGGTGTGGTCATCTCCTCCGCCGACGGCATCGTGGAAGTGGAAGGCATGGATCGCGCCGTCTACGGCGAGATCGTCACCTTCGAGAATGGCGCCAAGGGCATGGTGGAGAGCGTCGAGCCGGGCCGTCTGGGCATCATGCTCTTCGACGGCGCTGAGACCGTCGGCGTCGGCACCATGGTCACCCGCAGCGGCAAGCGTGCCGGCATCCCGGTGGGCGACGGCTTCCTTGGCCGCGTCATCGACCCGCTGGGCGAGCCCATCGACGGCAAAGGCCCCATCGAGGCTGTGGGCTACAACCCCATCGAGAAGCAGGCCCCCGGCATCCTCGAGCGCCAGAGCGTGGACACGCCGCTCCACACCGGCATCCTCGCCATCGACTCCATGTTCCCCATTGGCCGCGGCCAGCGCGAGCTGATCATCGGCGACCGCCAGACCGGCAAGACCTCTATCGCCACCGATGCCATCCTGAACCAGAAAGACACCGGCGTGCTCTGTATCTACGTCGCCATCGGTCAGAAGGCTTCTTCCATCGCCCGCGTGGCCGAAGATCTGAAGAAGCACGGCGCGATGAGCTATACCACCATCGTGGCGGCTACCGCTTCCGACAGCGCCCCGCTGCAGTACATCGCACCCTACGCCGGTACGGCTCTGGCTGAATATTTCATGGCTCAGGGCAAGAGCGTCCTCATCGTCTACGATGACCTCTCCAAGCACGCGGTGGCATATCGTGCCATCTCCCTGCTGCTCCGCCGCTCTCCGGGCCGTGAGGCTTACCCCGGCGACGTCTTCTATCTGCACTCCCGTCTGCTGGAGCGCTCCTGCCGCATGAGCGACGCACTGGGTGGCGGCTCCATCACCGCACTGCCCATTGTTGAGACCCAGGCAGGCGACGTGTCCGCTTACATCCCCACCAACGTCATCTCCATCACCGACGGTCAGATCTTCCTCGAGAGCGCCCTGTTCAACGCTGGCAACCGCCCGGCTGTCAACGTGGGCCTGTCCGTCTCCCGTGTCGGCGGCGCAGCCCAGACCAAGGCCATGAAGAAGGCCAACGCCAACCTGCGTATCGAGCTGGCTCAGTACAAGGATATGGAGTCCTTCGCGCAGTTCAGCTCCGATCTGGACGCCGAGACCCGCCATCAGCTCGAGCACGGCAAGGCTCTGACCGAGATGCTCAAGCAGCCGCTCTATCAGCCCAAGACCGACGCCGAGCAGGTGGTCATCCTTGTGCTGGCTTCCCACGGGATGCTGGACGAAGTGCCTCTCGCTGAGCAGCGGGCGCGCACCGCTGCCTTTGTTCGCCAGTTCCATGCAGATGTGTCCGGCACGATGGATGCCATCACGGCCACCGGCAAGCTCACTCCCGAGCAGACCGACACCATCCTGAACGCATGGAAGGCCTACGAGGGAGGCGAGAGTCATGGCGTCCAGTAAGCTGCTGAAAGAGCGCATCGAGAGCATTCAGGATACCCGCAAGATCACGAATGCGATGTATCTGATCTCTTCCTCCAAGCTGCGCAAGGCACGCAAGAACTACCAGAACGTCCTGCCCTACTTCACCCGCATGAGAGACACCATCTCCCGTGTCGTCCCCCATCTGCCCGATGAGCCGGTGCATCCGTTCTTCCACGAGCGGCAGAGAGAGGACGGCGATCCCCGCCGCGCCTATCTGGTGCTGACGGCAGACAAGGGCATGGCAGGCTCTTTCAACCAGAACGTGCTGAAACTCCTGCTGGAAAAGGCTGACAGGAACGACCGTTTCTATGTCATCGGTCAGGTGGGTTACCGCGCCCTCCGCAAAGACCCCCGCCTGGTGCAGGAGTTCCAGTACGGCGCGACTGCCCCGTCGCTGCAGCGCGCCCGTGACATCACGGTGGACGCCATCGACGACTTCAAGTCGGGCAAACTGGATGAGATCTATCTTATCTACACCAAGATCCAGAACGCGCTCACCAGTGAGCCGGTCATGGTGCGTCTGCTGCCGCTGGACCGCGAGCATCTGCAGCCCGCCCCCAAGGGTCTGGGCGACCCCCGCGGCGAAGTCGAGCTGGTGCCGGACGCATGGACCGTGTTCGAGCAGACCGCTCCTATTTATATGCACGGCATGATCTTCGGTGCCATGACCGAGAGCTTCTGCGCTGAGCAGAGCGCCCGCATGACCGCCATGGATTCGGCCACCAAGAGCGCCAACGATATGATACGCGACTTGCAGCTGGAATATAACCGCACCCGCCAGGGCTCCATCACTCAGGAGATCACCGAGATCATCGGCGGCGCGTCTGCGGTGAAATCACAAGAATAACCTCTCCGTCAGCGCTTGCGCGCTGCCACCTCTCCTATCGAGGAGAGGCTTTGGCATTCCGTAAAGCTTCATCTCTTCGCCAGAGGCTCCCCTCGGTAGGGGAGCTGTCGAGCGAATGCGAGACTGAGAGGTTGACACATCTAAATATACGAGGCAAATCTATGATACAGGGAAAAATTATTCGCGTGGCCGGCCCTGTGGTGGACGTGCAGTTCACCGCAGGCCGACTGCCTGCCCTGCAGGAAGCGCTGACCGTGACCGCAGAAGGCACCGAGCGCACGATGGAGGTGGCGCAGCACGTCAACGAATCGACGGTGCGCTGCATCATGCTCTCGGCCAGCGAAGGTCTGGGCAAGGGTATGGAAGTCACCGCCACCGGCCACGGCCTGACTGCCCCGGTGGGCGAGGCCACGCTGGGCCGTATGTTCGACCCGCTGGGCCGTCCCATCGACGGCAAGGGCTCTGTGGACGATGTGCCGCATTGGCCCATCCACCGCAAGGCTCCCAGCTTTGCAGAGCAGAAGCCCGCTACTGAGATTTTGGAAACGGGCATCAAGGTCATCGACCTGCTGGCCCCCTACGCCAAGGGCGGCAAGATCGGTCTGTTCGGCGGCGCAGGCGTCGGCAAGACCGTCCTGATCCAGGAACTTATCCACAACGTGGCCACCGAGCACGGCGGCTACTCCATCTTCACCGGTGTCGGCG
>ENA-OVFY01000596-OVFY01000596.1-human-gut-metagenome-genome-assembly--contig:-NODE-596-length-23401-cov-4.923199_pt1 | contig 23401 bp, 19 predicted proteins | sample MGYA00237766_ERZ505411 | MGnify/ENA primary metagenome ERZ505411 (study PRJEB26158, sample SAMN06016375) | human gut metagenome | biome: human gut; feature: ankylosing spondylitis patient; material... | reverse complement strand
AACCCTGATGACGATGGAACTTAGAACCATGAGCCATCGGTCCTCTGTGCTGACCAAATCTCTTGATCGCGCCCTGGAAACCTTTTCCCTTAGAAACAGCAGTTGCATCGATCTTATCGCCAGCAGCGAAGATGTCAGCCTTGATCTCGTCCTTTACGGAGTAATCTTCTGCGTTCTCAAAACGGAACTCTCTGATAAATCTCTTATAAGAAACACCAGCCTTGTCGAAGTGTCCCTTTACCGGCTTGCTAACCAGTTTCTCTCTCTTGTCAACAAAACCAACCTGTACGGCCTTGTAGCCATCGTTCTCCATGGTCTTAACCTGCGTTACTACGCACGGACCAGCCTGAAGAACCGTTACCGGAACCAGTACACCGTCTTCGTTGAAGATCTGGGTCATTCCGACTTTGGTAGCTAAGATAGCTTTCTTCATTTCATTTCCTCCTTACAGCGGATTACCTTTTTTTTGGCAATCATACTAAAGTCTTATTTCTGCTTCATTTTGATATCGATATAAACACCAGCCGGCATTTCCAGCTTAGACAGTGCATCTACGGTCTTCTGGCTCGGGGTGGTGATATCAATCAGTCTCTTGTGAGTTCTCTGCTCGAACTGCTCTCTGGAATCTTTGTACTTGTGTACCGCTCTCAGAATTGTTACAACCTCTTTCTTGGTCGGTAACGGCACCGGTCCGCTCACCTGTGCTCCTGTTTTCTTTACGGTCTCGATAATTTTTCCGGCAGACTGATCAACCAGCTGGTGATCGTAAGCCTTTAACGTGATTCTCATTACTTGACTTGCCATAAAAAAAGTCGCCTCCTTTTCGCACTTTTCATTCGAAGTACGACAAGCGGTGACTGTACACTTCTCCGTGTGTGTCGCCCTGGACCCACACTGCGTTACTGCATTACTCTATCTCTCGATACTTAATCTCGATCTTAATTACAGCTGTTCAATTTGTACAGTGACTTGTCGTCAGTTTCCTAACTTGACATTCGCTCCGCGGAAAACCTACCTCATCCCAGGTAGCAACCTCTCGTTTCATCGCTATCATGTCACAGCTTCCTTATAATATCATGTCTTTTTGGAAATTGCAAGCGGTTTTTAAATTATTTTTATGTTTTTTTATGGATACATTGTCTGGCGCGACGTAGGCAAAAAAGGATGGGCACACCCGTGTGTGAACGAGTTTTCACACCTTATTTCGCCGGAGGCGCGCCCCATTATATACTGAATATAAATATGCTTCCCCTTCGCTTTACTCGCTCCAAGCGCTCCACTCCGGCTCTCTCGGCTCGGTGTAATCGCCTCCGCTTACAACCTCGTCATCTTCTTTCACGAGGATTCCACTGCTGTTTGTCTTATATTTCGTTCCTGTCTTGTCTTTTACAGTTGTATTCTTCACAATCTTTCCGGATGTATTGACGACATAATTGTTGTAGCGATTTCCCTGTGGAATCGAGAAAACTGTATACTGATCCCCACTGTCGGCTTTCTGGAGTTTTCCCATATAATATAGAGAATTATCCTTCACTCCGGTGTAACCCTCTCCGCCTGGAGCGAAATAATAATTCACCTGATCGCCAGCCTCATCGAGCGTAAACTTTCCTTTTAAGAGACAGCTCTGACTGCGGTCTCCAAAATAGTAGGCGGTGTAAGAATCCCCATCACTTCCCGAGTAGATTTTCTGTACCCCATAGACCGGCACTCCTCTCTCATCAAATAAATAGGTATTTCCTCCGATTTTTGAAAAATCATTCTTCCTGGCACTTCCACGCTCCGGCCCCGTCTTCGGCACACCCTTGCTGTTGAAATAGAACCACTCGACATCGTGGTCGTACTGTCCCTGAAGATCTTCCGGCGGATTGATTGAGTACCAGCCCGTTTTGACCTGACCATTCTCATCCACATAGCGATAGTCGGCAATATTATCCGAATCCGATCCGGTCACACATACCCAACCTGTCTGCATGGCTCCATACTCATCAAGGCAATAATAGGAACCACCAATTTTCTTCTGACTGATGTTGTCCTTCTTCTCATCCGGCAGAACTTTCTTTCCTGTACTTCCAAAATAATACCATTTCTTTCCGTCATCCGTTTCCCACGGTGCCGGACGTTTATAGCTATCCTTCTCATCTTCCGGCGGATCAAGCTTCTGCCATCCTGTGAGCATCACACCATTTTCATCGGAATAATATCGGTTATCGTCAATCCAGCCTGTCTGCATGATGCCCTTCTCATCAAAGTAATGCCACTTGCCGTCAATTTTCTCCCATTTGCTCTTTACGCATTTGCCACTCTGATTAAAATAGTAATAATCATATCCGGATGTCTTAGAAGAATTCTCAACCTGAAGCCATTTATTGGAAATCCGGATTCCGTTTTCATCCACATAACTGTTGTCATCATCGACCCAGGAACTGACTGCCATCTGTCCGTTGCTGTCGAGATAGCGCATCGCTCCGTCCGCGCCCTGACGCCATGCATTCGTTACACGAGTATCGTTTACTCCATAATATACCCAGGTTCCATTTTCCTGCGTCCACCCGGAAGCCCATGCAGGTACTCCAAAACTGATCGATAATGCTGTGGCAAACATCACCGCCGTCAAATATTTTTCTTTTCTCATACTTCTTCCTCTCACGTTATTTTATCCTTATTATACACGTCCTGCTTTCTACGGTAAATGAAAACCTGTTATTTTTCAATTCCATATACAAAAATCACCCGTACAACGATCAACAAGATTGTATAAAGGTGATGTAGCCAAAACAATCAATCAATGCTATAATAAGACAATCGCAAATTTGTAAGCAAACAGATTCTTCTATCGGCAAAATACTCCGATTTAAAAGCGAATGGAAAACGAATGATTTTACCGCGAGAGGATATTCGCGGTTCTCAAAGAAAGGCAGGATATACTATGTGGTTAGCAGATAACTGGAAAGACTACCAGGTAATCGACTGCTCCAGAGGTGAAAAACTGGAGCGTTGGGGAAATTATCTCCTTGTTCGTCCGGACCCGCAGGTCATCTGGGACACTCCGCGCGAGCACAAGGGATGGAGACACATGAACGGTCATTATCACCGCAGCGCAAAGGGTGGCGGTGAGTGGGAGTTTTTCGATCTTCCGGAGCAGTGGACGATCGGATACCGTGGACTCACCTTCAACTTAAAACCGTTCAGCTTCAAGCACACCGGACTCTTTCCGGAGCAGGCAGCAAACTGGGATTGGTTCAGTGACAAGATCCGTCAGGCAAATCGCCCGATCAAGGTCTTAAATCTTTTTGCATACACAGGCGGTGCGACTCTCGCAGCTGCAAAAGCAGGAGCTTCCGTCACTCACGTCGACGCTTCCAAGGGGATGGTTGCCTGGGCAAAAGAGAACGCGGTTTCCTCCGGTCTCTCAGATGCCCCGATCCGCTGGCTTGTCGATGACTGTGTGAAATTCGTAGAGCGCGAGATCCGCCGTGGCAATCACTACGACGCGATCATCATGGACCCGCCGTCCTACGGCCGTGGACCAAAGGGTGAGATCTGGAAAATTGAAGACGCCATCCACCCACTCGTCAAGCTGTGTGCACAGCTTCTCTCCGACGATCCGCTGTTTTTCCTGATCAACTCCTACACAACCGGTCTCGCTCCGGCTGTCCTGACTTACATGATCTCTCTCGAGGTCGTTTCCAAATACGGCGGTCATGTGGACTCTCAGGAAATCGGTCTCCCGGTAAAGGAAACCGGACTTGTTCTTCCGTGCGGTGCTTCCGGAAGATGGGAGAAATAAATTTCTATCAAAAAGAATTTCCTATCATACAAAAAAGAAAGTGGCTTGCGCAACTGAAACGGTTACGCAAGCCACTTTTCTTTCTTACTTTTGCGATTCTTATGCCTCCGGCTTCTCGATCTGAATGATCGCTGCCTTCTGCATCGGAATACGGCAGTTCTTGTTATTTCCAAACTCTACGATTACCGTATCGTCTGTCATATCGATGATCACACCGTAAAAACCACTGCTTGTCAGAACAGTATCGCCTACTGCTACGGAAGCAATCAGCTCTTCCTGTTTCTTCTTCTCTTTCTGCTGTGGGCGAATTGCCGTAAAATACATCAGAGCACAAAAGAAAATAATATAACCCACCAGAAGCGGCATAGACATTCCTGTTGCCTGTAACATGATACAAACTCCTCCTTATTCTCCCGCTTCCATTCCTGCCAGCTTTTCTGCTTTATAGGCTGCATAGCGGTGCTGTTCGATCGCTTCGCGAATCTCCGTCATCATTGTATTATAAAAGTACAGATTATGCAAGACACATAATCTCATTCCGAGCATTTCTTTCGCCTTGAACAGATGACGAATATACGCTCTGCTGTAAGAACGGCATGCCGGACACTGGCATCCCTCCTCGATTGGACGAGGGTCCAGTTCATATTTCTGGTTCAGCAGATTCAGCTTTCCATGATTCGTGTATACATGGCTGTGACGACCATTTCTTGACGGGTATACACAGTCAAAGAAGTCTACGCCCCTGTCCACTGCCTCCAGAATGTTCGCAGGAGTTCCGACACCCATGAGGTAAGTCGGCTTGTTCTGCGGAAGGTGAGGAACGGTCACATCAAGGATGTGATACATCTCCTCATGCGTCTCTCCGACTGCAAGTCCACCGATTGCATAGCCATCGAGATCCATATCTGCGATCGTCTTTGCATGAGCAATTCGGATCTCATCGACAACACCACCCTGATTGATACCAAACAGGAGCTGTTCTTTGTTGATCGTATCCGGCAGAGAATTTAAGCGAGCCATCTCTTTCTTACAGCGCTCAAGCCATCTCGTCGTCCGTTCTACCGAATTCTGAATGTAAGAGCGCTCTGCATGGCTCGGCGGACACTCATCAAATGCCATCGCAATCGTGGAAGCGAGATTCGACTGAATCTGCATGCTCTCCTCCGGTCCCATAAAGATCTTATGACCATCGATATGAGACTGGAAGTAAACGCCTTCCTCCTTGATCTTTCTTAAACCTGCAAGGGAGAAAACCTGAAATCCGCCGGAGTCCGTGAGGATCGGGCGATCCCAGTTCATAAACTTGTGCAGACCGCCAAACTGTTTGATCAGCTTGTCACCGGTGCGCACATGCAGATGGTAGGTGTTGGAAAGCTCCACCTGAGTACCGATCTGGCGCAGGTCATCGGTGGAAACTGCGCCTTTGATTGCAGCCACCGTACCTACGTTCATAAACAACGGCGTCTGGACGGTTCCGTGAACAGTCTCCACCTCGGCACGCTTTGCGCATCCATCCGTAGTAATCAGTTTGTATTTCATTTCTTTGCCTTTGCTTTCTTTGCTTGTGCCTTCGCCTCAGCCACCTTCTTGTTCTTCCGAACTGTCAGCTCATACCAGAGGGAACCGGACAGGCATACAGAAGAATAGGTACCGCACACAACGCCAACCATCAACGGAAGTGCAAACTCACGGATGGAGGAAACTCCCATGATGTAGAGCGCCAGAACCATCACAAATGTGGTCAGAGAAGTGTTGATGCTTCGGGTCAGGGTCTCAGTGATACTTGTGTTGACAACTTCCTCGAGCGTTCTCTTGCCCTGAATTGCCAGATTTTCACGGATACGGTCAAAAATTACGATCGTCGCGTTGATCGAGTATCCCACAATCGTCAGGACACAGGCGATAAACGTAGATCCAACCGACCATCCAAACAGTGCATAACAGGAGACAACGACGAGAACATCGTGCATCAGTGCGATGACGGAGCTTGCTGCCAGACGGATGTCGCGGAAACGAGCCCAGATGTAGAGAAGCATCAGAACACCTGCAATTGCGAGTGCAACTGCGGCATCACGCTTCATCTCCGTGCTGACTGCGCCGGAAATACTCTCAGCTGTGATCTTGCTTCCGTCCACGCCAAACTCATTTACAAGCTCTTCCTCGAGTGCCTGTCTCTGATCGACATTCAGCGTCTTCGTCTTGATGATAACCTCACTCGTTCCTGCAACCTTCTGGGTCTGCACATCGGCATCTCCGGTCACTTTCTCAACAACCGGAACGACCTTTGAAGAAATATCCTCGAGAGACATCTCCTCATTGAAGGTCACACTCGTGGAAGTACCACCGGTGAAGTCCATGCTGTAATGGAAGAGATGACCTGTCTTGGAATTGTTGATTCCCATGCCAGCTCCGCCTGCCAAAAGGATCAGAACAGAGATCGCAAAAACTGCCTTGCGGATCTTTAAGACATTGTAAACCTTCTTCGTCGTCTTACTGCCGTAGAGCTTCGGACTCTGAAGTCCGAGTGCATAGAATGCATAAAGAGCTCCTCTCGTCACAACGAGGGCGGTAAACATCGACAGAACGATACCGATTGCCAGAGTCGTTGCAAATCCCTTTACCGTACCGGAACCGCGGAAATACAGAACCACAGCGGCAATCAGCGTCGTCACATTTCCGTCAACGATTGCGGAGAGCGCTTTTGCAAATCCTGCCTTGATCGCATTCTGAACGGAGTGACCAAGACCGATCTCCTCCTTGATACGGGTAAAGATGATGACATTTGCATCAACTGCCATGCCGACTGACAGGATGATTCCTGCGATTCCCGGCAGAGTCAATGTCACCTCAAAAGCTGCCAGCAGAAGAACAACAAGTCCTACATACAGAGTCAGGGCGATCACAGCGGACAGACCCGGAAGCAGGTAAACGACAAGCATAAATACGACAAGGATTGCAAATCCGACTGCACCTGCCTTGAGGCTTGTCGAGATCGCTTCCTGTCCCAGCTTTGCGCCTACCACGTTGGAACGCAGTTCTTCAAGTTCGAGAGAAAGGGAACCGATACGGATCGTGGATGCCAGGTTCTCAGCCTCCTCGTAGGTAGCCATTCCATCGATCTGGCACTGACCTCCGGTGATTGCCTCGCGGACAACCGGAGCGGAATAAACCTGTCCGTCGTAAATGATTGCGATTCTCTTTCCGACATTTGCTGTCGTTGCATCTGCGAACGTCTTTGTTCCCTCGTCCGTAAATGTCAGGCTTACGACATAACTCTTCTGACCGTTCTTCTGATCGATGATTCCTGCCTTTGCAGTTGCCACCTGATCTCCGGTTAAGAGCACATTTCCGCTCTCATCGGTAAACGTCAGAGAACCCGGCTTTCCGAGTTCTTCCAGAATGGCATTCGCATCGCTCACACCCGGAATATCGATGTTAATTCGATTACTGCCCTCCTGGTAAACCTCAGCCTCTGTGCTGTAATTCTGCACTCTCTGCTGAAGTTTGTAGATGGTATCGGACATCTCCTCGGAAGAAGGGTTGTCCTCCACCGCCTGATAGGTGATGCTGACACCGCCGGCAAGGTCCAGTCCGAGCTTCACATCTCCAACGGTCTTATAACCGAGAAATCCGAAACCGACAACTGCCACCAGCAGAATCAGCAGACCAATCAGACCCTTTGTCTTGCTGTTCTTCATGTTGTCTCCTTTCCGCCGTCAAAGGATTCTCCTCTCCACGGCGACTGCACCGGCTGACGATTAGTCCTCGTCAGCAAGCGCAGCTTTAATCATAATCGCACACTCAATTCTCTTCTTCTGCATTTCGCATCCGATGTCATAAGTGTCCGTGATTTTTCCGTGGAAATTGTAGGAATTTGCTGCGCATCCGCCACTGCAATAGAAGCGAGCGAAGCAATCCCGGCATTTTTCCTTTGCATATACGTTACAGAGCTTGAACTCATCGCGAATGTCCTCGCGAACGATTCCGGTATCCACATTTCCCATGAGGAACTTCTCATTGCCGACGAACTGATGGCACGGATAGAAATCTCCCCACGGAGTAACTGCAAGGTACTCCGTTCCTGAACCACAACCGGAGAGGCGCTTTGCCACACACGGTCCCTGGCTCAAATCAATCATAAAGTGGAAGAAGTTAAATCCTTTTCCCTCTTTCCTGCGCTTTAAGTACTCTACTGCAAGGCGATCGTACTCCTCAAGAATCTGCGGGAGATCTTCCTCGCGGATCGAGTACGGCTCTTCCGGTGCTGCGACAACCGGCTCCATGGAGAGCTGTTCAAATCCGAGATCTGCGTAGTGCTTTACATCCTCGCTGAAATCGAGGTTGTTGCGGGTAAAGGTTCCGCGCACATAGTAATCTCTGTCCTCACGGCTCTTTGCAAATTTCTGGAACTTCGGAACAATGATGTCGTAACTGCTTCCGTGACCGTTTCTCGTCGGACGCATGCGATCGTTAACTTCCTTTCGTCCGTCCAGACTCAGGACAACGTTCGCCATCTCACGGTTACAGAACTCCATGATCTCATCATTTAAGAGTACACCGTTTGTCGTCAGAGTGAAGCGGAACTTCTTGTTGTGTGGCTCCTCCTGGGAACGACCGTACTCAACAAGCTGTTTTACAACGTTCCAGTTCATGAGCGGTTCTCCGCCGAAGAAATCGACCTCCAGATTTCTGCGGTTTCCGGAGTTTGCGATCAGGAAATCCAAAGCCTTCTTGCCGACCTCAAAGCTCATCAGAGCACGACGACCGTGGTACTCGCCCTCCTCCGCAAAGCAATAACGGCATGCTAAATTACAGTCATGCGCGATATGCAGGCACAGCGCCTTCACGACGGTCTTTCTCTTCTTGAAATCCATCACATAGTTGTGATAAATGTCCTTTGTATACAGCTCCTCTGCATCAATCAGCTCCTGAACATCGCTCAGAGCCTCCTCAACATCTGCCTCCGGATATATCTCAGACAGCTTCTGCTTTGCCTCTGCGCGGGCTTCTGCCGGGATCGGCATAGCGGACTCGATCTCACCGATTGCCGGCTCAAGCATGGCAATTGCGTCATAAACGACATCGTCCACAACATGAACTGATCCGCTGGCAATATCCATCACGATGTTGTAACCATTATTTTTATACTGATGAATCACTTATATTCTCCTTACTATTCTGGACGGCACGCAAAAGACCCCTATCATCATACATCAATAGGGGTCTTTCTCATCCGCCTTATCGCGTTGTGACACCTGAAATTTCAGGCAGTCTTATCTGTTTGCGTTCTCGCAAGCCTGGTTGCCTACGGTGCAGGAAGTCTTACATGCAGACTGGCAGGAAGTCTGGCACTCGCCACATCCGCCCTTCTTCATGGACTCCTTCAGGGTCTTATTGGTTAAAGTCTTAACGTGCTTCATATCTCTCGCCTCCTATATTCGTTCAAGTATTGCAATTCTATCAGATTATATCATATCTACCCGAGGCGTGCAAGTGTAAAGTTGTGGCTGGTTGTTCTCTTGCACGCTCCTCATGGCGAAAGAAGTCCTACAAACTCGCTCTCGCTCCGGGTTCGACGCAGTGGTGCGTAAGATCGTAAAATACACGATCTAAGGTCCAGCGTCTCACACGGGTTTGCAGGATCTTTTTCGCCCTCGTCGCTGAGATAATACTGATAAAAAATATACCATGAAAAAAATTACAAACACAATAAATCTATCACTTAAATATTATTTTACGAACAATCTGGTAAACAGTCCAGCCACAAACCATTCCGATTGTATTTGTCATAATATCATCGACCTGAAAAAATCCTCTCTGTGTCACAAGCTGCGTACATTCGATCATTAAACTGCTGAAAAATCCAATTATCGTACATACAGGCATTTGGCGGGAAATTCTCATCTTGCCAAAACTTTTCCAAATTTGAGGAAGCAGGAAGCCATATGGCATAAAAAGAAGGACATTTTCTACAACAAAGGCATTTGCCATCGGACCACCAAAGGTCTCAAACAGTTCCAGGCTGACCTTTGTTCTTGATCCAGCCTCACGCTCAAGAAGAGTGATCTGCACGAGCATCATCAGATACATTGCCATGCACGATTTCCAAAAAAGCTGTTTCTTTGTTTCTCGGTTTAACATTCCTCTTCTCTTAACAATCGCCCGTCTGAAACTATAATAAATCAGCGCCAAAAAAGCTGTCACAGGAAGAAAACACGCCTGCTCCAGAATATCTTTCCAAACATACTTCCACATGTTTTCCACCTTACCTTTCGTATCCATTTTCCCTATTGCTTCATCCGACTAGCTGTTTCACAAAAAGAATGTGCCTTGGCATATTCTTGTGTCATGCCAACATCTTCTGTAAACTGTAACTCATCCTATCATACCAACTAACGGAACGCAAGAAAAAAGAGGACATTTCTGTAATCCATGTTATAATGTTGTTGCTGTACAAAAATCCATTCCAGTTTGTACAATATATGAACAATAATTATTGCTGTATATGGATAATAAGAAAGGACTTTGATTTTCATGACAACAAATAAAAAAAGAACTTTAACATTTTCGAAATTCCGCTTCTGGATTCCTGCCCTCATCATGGCTGGACTCATCTTTTTCTTTTCCAGTCAGCCCGGAGAAGATTCCTCTAAATTAAGTGGATCTCTTCTCCATGAGATCCTTCTTGCGATCTCTCGCTTTTTCCCGAGCGATCCAAATGCAGAACCGAATCTCTTATTGCTTGACCGCTTAGAATTCCTTCTGCGAAAAACTGCCCATGTGACCGAGTACACAATCCTCTATCTGACTGTTCTTCTCGGTCTTTCTCCACGCAAATTTTCTCGAAAGAGATGGGCGCTGACGGCATTTCTGATCACAGTCTGCTATGCCTGCACCGACGAATTCCACCAGTATTTCGTTCTAGACCGCTCCGCGAGAATTACCGATGTCATAATCGACAGCATTGGTTCATCGATTGTTACACTCTCACTGATCGCCAGTACTCTTTTTAAGAAAAATGCCTGATTATGTGTAACGGGGCGATGTAAGGCGAAAAAGATCCTGCAAACCCACTTACATAATGTAAAAACAGGGCGGAAGATTCGATTTATAAGAATCTTCCGCCCCATTTATATAATTCTTTTATTCGCCTGTCTCATTTCAAATTAATCTACCAGCTTATCAAGCTCTTTTACATGCTCGGTCTCATTGGATGTCTTATGGTTTGCCTTGGAAGCGTACTGGTTGACTGCAACCTGAGACTTCTTGATCGGCTGCATCGTACCTGCACCTGCTACACATCCACCCGGACATGCCATACCCTCAAGCAGATAGCCGTTGTACTTGCCAGCACTTGCCAGCGTCAACAGCTTTCGACAATCCTTCAGACCCTCTGCATTTGCGATCTTGATCTCTCTATCCGGGAACTTTTCCTTAATGACATTAACAACAGACTGTGCAACACCGCCTGCAACTGCAAAATTACGTCCATCAGTCGAAGCATCGTTGACACCGTTCGGATCTTCCTCGATCGTCTCAAGATCTACATGCTTTGCATCAAAAACGCCCGCCATCTCCTCAAAGGTCAGAACAAAGTCCACATCGCTTCGAATATCGGTACGCATTGCCTCGAGCTTCTTTGCTGCGCACGGTCCGATAAAGACTACCTTTGCATTCTCATTATGACGCTTGATCAGTCTTGCTGTCAGAGTCATCGGGGTCAATGCCATCGAGATGCTATTTGCATTCTTCGGGAAGAGTTTCTTTGCCATCATTGACCATGCCGGACAACAGGAAGTTGCCATGAATGGCAGTTTCTCCGGAACTTCATTTACAAAGTCAATTGCCTCCTGAGTTGCACACAAATCTGCTCCGATTGCTACCTCAAATACATCCGTAAATCCAAGTGCCTTCATTGCAGAACGCAGTTTTCCCGGAGTTACCTTCGGTCCAAACTGACCTACGAATGCTGGTGCAACTGCTGCATATACCTGCTCACCAGACTGGATTGCACGGATAACCTGGAAAATCTGAGACTTGTCCGCAATCGCTCCAAACGGGCAGTTTACAAGACACTGACCACAGGATACACACTTCTCATAGTTGATATCTGCCTTACCATTTGCATCAGATCCGATTGCATCCATTCCACAGGCAGCGGCACACGGACGCTCCTGAACAATGATTGCATTGTAAGAGCAGACGGTTGCACAACGACCACACTTGATGCAGGCATCCTGATCAATATGAGAACGACCGGTTGTGCGGTCAAGGCTGACTGCATTCTTTGGACATACCTCCACACACGGATGTGCCAGACAGCCCTGACATCCCTCTGTCACCGTTACGCGCTTCGGTGCACAGGCATTACATGCAAACTTGATAACATTGATCAGTGGCGGGGTGTAATAAGTCTCCGGACGGTCAGCTGCCTCAATATTGTCAGAAATCGGTGCATGCTCTGCTGCACCTCTTGCCGGAAGACCCATTGCCAGACGAAGACGCTCTCCAACGATTGCTCTCTCCAGAAATACATCATTTCGGAAGTTTCCTACCTCTCCCGGAATGATCTTGTACGGCAGTTCCTCAATACGCTTGTCTACCGGCCACTCGGTATGATAAGCCATGCGGGCTACCTCTCTGAATATTCTATGACGGATTTCCTGGATTCGTGTCTCGACTCCTCTCATTCTCTTCTCTCTCCTCCTGATAATTGACCCTGTTCGTAACTGCAAAGATACTGAGCAGTTACTCATGTTTATTTTTTAACGATTATTTTTCTCATTTGTATTATATCAGTGAAGAGTAAAAAATCAAACAGTAAATGACAATTTTTCTCATTGTTTTCAAAAATACACATCAGAGAACAGCCGGATTAGAACACATACTGACTCAAACGCTCAAATGCCTTCTCAATCTGGCTCTTCGGGGACGCCAAATTCATGCGGATACTGCAAGAACCGTGGAACGGGCGTCCATCCTGCCATGCAACTCCGACATCCCAACCAGCTCGAAGCAGCTCATCGAGGCTCTCTTCATGCTTCTCACACCATTTCGTACAGTCGAGAAACAGCATATAAGTTCCCTGCGGTTTGGACACTTCCACACCGTCGAAATGATTCTGGATATAGTCATACGCATAATTGACGTTCTCTGACAGCACCTCGCACAACTCATCAACCCACTCATATCCCTCCGGACGGTAAGCACCGATCAGCGCATACATGCTCATCAGATTCATCTCATTGTAATGGCACTTACTGCTCTGCGCCAGAACACGATCTCTCAGATAGTCATTGTAAATGATGTGATAAGAACCGATCAGCCCTGCAAGGTTAAACGTCTTTGACGGTGCATAGAGCGCGATCGTCCGATCTCTCGCATCCTCGCTGACTGACTGGGTCGGCGTATGCTTGCTTCCATTGAGCATGAGATCTGACCAGATTTCATCGGAAATTACGACGCAGGAATTGCGCTTGTACACTTCCATCGCCTTCTCAATCTCATCTTTCTCCCACACACGACCACACGGATTATGCGGATTGCAGAAAACTGCCAGATGAATCCTATTCTTCTGAATCTTCGCCTCCATGTCCTCATAGTCCATCCGCCAGACTCCATTCTCATCTTTCTTCAATGGGGAGAGAATAATCTTTCTTCCTGAATTCTCAATACACCTCGTAAATCCGATATAAGTCGGGCTGTGGAGCAGAATCACATCTCCCGGTGCACTGAATGCTGAAACCACAGAGATCAGTCCGCCAAGCACACCATTCTCATATCCGATATGCTTCTTCTCAAGTCCCTTCGCTCCATTTCTCGTCTCCTGCCACTTGATAATCGAAGAAAAATACTCCTCGCGCGGTTCAAAATATCCAAATGCCGGATGACTTGCCCGCTCAATCATCTCCTGCTGAACAGTCGGAACCGTCGCAAAGTTCATATCTGCCACCCACATTGGAATCGCGTCAAAGCCCTCCTTCGGTGCCCCCGGAACCCCCTCTTTTCCAAGCGAATCCACGGCAATCGCATCTTTTCCATGCCGATCCATCATGGTCGTAAAATCGTATTTCATCGTCTTTTCTCCTCCTTCGCCACGAGTACCCTCCATTAATATCCTCACCTGCAGCGGAAAGGACATATACTTTGAGTTATGTGTTTTTGAATCTTTTGCCATTCCATTACACGTTAGCACATCTCCTCCCCAAAATCCAGCCGAATATATACTCGTTAATATAGAAAAAGCAGGAAAAGCCCTCAGACTTTTCCTGCCATAACGATTTCTATTACATTCCTATCTAATTATGATCTAATCACGATCACAATCCAGTCATGCTCTTACAGATACTTCTTCAGAGCCTCTACCTTGTCCACTCTCTCCCACGGCAGATCAACATCGGTTCTTCCAAAGTGACCGTAAGCTGCGGTCTGGCGGTAGATCGGACGACGAAGGTCAAGCATCTTGATGATTCCTGCCGGACGCAGATCAAAGTTCTCACGAACGATCTCAACCAGTTTCTCATCGCTGAGCTTTCCGGTTCCGAAGGTATCTACGCGAACAGACATCGGATGTGCAACACCAATTGCATATGCAAGCTGGATTTCGCACTTGTCAGCCAGTCCTGCTGCAACAAGGTTCTTTGCTGCATAACGAGCTGCGTATGCAGCGGAACGGTCTACCTTTGTGCAGTCCTTTCCGGAGAATGCGCCACCGCCGTGACGAGCATATCCACCGTAGGTGTCTACGATAATCTTACGTCCGGTCAGACCGCTGTCTCCGTGAGGTCCACCGATTACGAAACGACCGGTCGGATTTACATAGTACTTCGTCTCCTCATCTACCATTCCGGACGGAAGAACTACATCGAATACATACTTGCGGATATCCTCATGAATCTGCTCCTGAGTTACATTCTCATCATGTTGGGTAGAAAGAACAACGGTATCCAGACGGATCGGCTTGCCGTTCTCATCGTACTCTACGGTTACCTGGGTCTTTCCATCCGGACGAAGATACGGAAGGGTTCCGTTCTTACGAACCTCAGTCAGACGTCTTGCAAGCTTGTGAGCCAGAGCGATCGGGTACGGCATGTACTCCTCGGTCTCATTCGTTGCATAACCGAACATCATACCCTGATCTCCTGCACCAATTGCATCGAGGGCATCGTCATCCATTGCATTTTCCTTTGCCTCAAGTGCCTTGTCAACGCCGAGAGCGATATCGGAAGACTGCTCGTCAAGTGCAACCATAACGCCACAGGTATCGCAGTCAAAACCATACTTTGCACGGTCATATCCGATCTCACGAATCGTCTCACGAACAATTTTCTGAATATCGACATATGCATTTGTGGTAACCTCTCCCATTACCATAACAAGACCGGTCGTACAGCAAGTCTCACATGCTACACGGCTCATCGGGTCCTTCTCCATCAGAGCATCCAGAATCGCATCTGAAATCGCATCGCACATTTTGTCCGGATGGCCTTCGGTTACAGACTCAGATGTAAACAGTAACTTTTCCATGAAAATCCTCCTACGTTAAAATATTAAAGCTGGTTGAAAACAAAAGAAAAGTCCGTAGCAATCATACTGCGGACTTGATATTCTTTGCACATCAAATCCTCTTATTGCTCGATTTCTCGCTCAGGTTGGCACCTTCCCAACGCTCCTGCCTGATCGCACCGCTTGGAGGTTCAGACATTTCATTCGGGGTTGCCGTGACTTCATAGATCCTTTGTATCTCCATCACTCTGAATAAGGGATTACGCACTTTTCGATTGTTATTTAGATTGTTCCGTGAATAATACTAGCAGATTCCCATATAGCTGTCAAGGATAATCTTTCGCAGTTTCGTTACCGTTCATGCATCGCACAAACGGCAACCGATTTTTTCTTATTTTCTCAGGAACGGGTTCCGATCAGGTAGTTGATGAACTGCTGAGCGGTACGTCCGGAAATTCCGCCGTGGCTTAATTCCCACTTGTTTGCCTCTGCACACAGCTCCTCGTCGCTGATCGTCAGTCCTGCCTTCTTTGCAAGTCCGATGACAATTCCGAAATACTCCTTCTGCGTTGGCTTTGAGTAGTTGATCGTCACACCGAAACGATTTACAAGGGACAGCTTCTCCTCCATCGTGTCGGAACGGTGCATACCGTTGTCGCTCTCGACATCATCGCGGTCACTCCAGTTCTCTTTGATCAGATGACGGCGGTTCGAGGTTGCATAGATCAGGATGTTGTCCGGGCGCGTCTCCACACCACCCTCGATGACGGCCTTGAGAAACTTGTACTCCACCTCAAACTCCTCAAACGACAGATCGTCCATGTAGATGATGAAACGGTAGTTGCGGTTCTTGATCTGTGCGATCACGGAGGAAAGATCGCGGAACTGATGCTTGTAAATCTCGATCATGCGCAGACCCTGACCGTAAAACTCATTGACAATCGCCTTGACACTCGTGGACTTTCCAGTTCCGCTGTCACCGAACAGAAGCACGTTGTTTGCCTTCTTGCCCTCAACGAAGGCGAGCGTATTGTCGACAAGTTTTTTCTTCTGGATCTCATAACCGATCAGATCGTCAAGCATAACGGTATCCATGTTGTTGATTGCACAGAACTTCGCCACTCCGCTCTCATCCGACTGGATTCGGAATGCCTTGTTCAGACCAAACATACCAACACCGTAGTCCTTGTAGAATCCGGTCACTGCATCAAAGAACATATCCTCGTTCTTCGCCTGCTCGAGCTTCTCGCTGAGTGCCTGAACCTTCTCGCTGACGTTCTTGTTATACATCAGCTCCTTCTTGCCGATCGCCTTGTAATTGGAAATGCGGGAGAAGCAGTCGACACCGAGATACTCCTCAAGCGGTCCGAAATCATAGTCAAACAGATCCATAAATGCACGAAAATCGCCCTTTGCGAATGCATTGACGCTTCCATCGCTCGCTCCTACCTTCTCACAGGTAATACTGAACGGATTCTCATTCGTAATCAGCAGAAATGTCAAATAGTTGTGCCACAGATTCTTGTCAAATCCATAATCCGTCGCAACCTGAAGCAGATGTTTCATCTGGGTAAATACGCGGGTCACAAGCTCCTCTTTCGTCTGGCTCTTGTCATCCATCTTTCTCGTGATATCCGCAAGCTCCATCAGAATGGTATCTTTTGGCATATCTCCGTAAATCAGCAATCTGGAAACAATCTTGTACATTTCTCTCTCCTCCGTCCCTGTCTCTACTTACTTTTTTCTTTTGCTCTTCTTACTTTTGCCTATGTTTACTTACTTTCTCTTGCTCACTTTTTTCTCAGCCTTCTTTTCCTTTTTCTTACCCTTATGTTTATTCCCTTTCGTTCGCTTTTTGACCCTGAAATCGTCCGATTTTCCCGGTTACAAGATCGTTAAAAACTTTTTAACAGTTTAGCACATCTGCACACAAAAGAAAAGAAGCAGAATAGCTTTCACTATCCTGCTCAGTATGGGGAACAATAAATTGATAATGGCTTGTTAATAAATAACTACTCTCTTTATGCTGCAAGGAACTGCTTGATGTCACTGCAAAGATCCTCACAATGGTCTGCGTAAACCTTTAAGTTCACGATGTGGTTGAATCCCAGATTCATGATTCCCAGAAGAGATTTTGCATCCACAACAATGCTTCCACGACTCAGATCCATGTTGTACGGATACTTCTCTACTTTGCTGATAAAATCAAGAACATCGTTCGGATTCTTAAAGGTTACGTTCATTTCGCTCATGATAAACTCATTCTCCTTTTTGGTTTTCTTATCTGACAGTCTAACCAGATTTTCTCGCTCTATTCGTCTTCCTCACTCGGATTGTCATTCTGGTTGATTTTTCATTCTATACATAGTTTATTCATCACGGAAAGTACTCTCATCAGGTCCGATCCAACTCTTATTATCCTTTTTTTCTGGACTTTGCATCCTGCTCATCTGGAACTCGGTTTTTCTCTGATCTCTCCTCACCGTTTATGAATATTCTATCACTCCAAAATATTCTGGAAAGAGGAAATTTCTTAAATAGGAGTAACTATTTAAGATTTTTCGTCAATTTCTGTCAGAAAATGTCACCAAAAATCCCGGATTTTCCCATTTGTAAATGCTTCCAAATCAATTTTTTCCTCCTACACCCCCGTTTTGAAGAAAATTTATGAGGAAAATTTTACAAAACCCGCTTTTTAAGAAGAGAAGTTCTTCCTAAATTCTGCCGGAAGAACCCCAACCTCCTCCTTAAACACCTTGCTCATATATTTCGGGTCGGCATATCCCACCATGTCCGAGATCTGGTTCAGCTTAAGTTTTGAATGAAGAAGCAATTCCTTAATCTTTTCAATTCGATAACTCCGAACAGTCTCTGTAAACGACATCCCCGTCTCTTTTTTGAACTGACTGCTCAGATACTCCTCCGACACTTTCAGCTTCTGCGCCAGTTCATCGAGCGTGATTCCCTGACTGTAATACTCCTCAATCAGAAGCCTTGCTCGGTGGACGAGATCGCTGACCGCCTCACTTTTCTCTGGCACTGCTGTCTTCTCATAGAGCTGTTCCATGATTGCGCGAATCTCATTCCATGTCACTGCCTGCGTGATCGAGCCAACGATCTCCTGCGCCGAGCCAAGTCCTGCTGTCCTTCCGAGCGTCTTTGCGAGATTCAGGATTGCCATGCTGAAACGGATACACGCCTCACGGATCTCATTCGGATGACAACTTCCGTTGCGGTACATACGGATGAACTGTTCAAGTGCCTCCAAGAATCCCTCCTGATTGCGCTCTGTGATCATCTTGCGCATTTTCTCCTCCATCTCAAGTGGATATTGGAGCGGAACCAGATGCATCTGGCGGAGATTTTCCCTCGTCAGAAGTGTTTCTCTTGGAAAACTCAAGTTCCACTCCCGATCGGTGATCAGCTCCTCATATGCCTCCTGAAGCCCAGCCATTCCATCACTCTGTGTCCAGAGAAAGAGCGGAATCGGGCTGAGTGCCCGGCAGATCGCCGGAATCAACATCTCAACATAACGTTTCTGGATCTTCTCCCTGTTCTGACAATGATAGAGGATGACGAGAAGCTGATGCTGACGCACCGACTCAATGATCGTGCTCGAGTAATCGGCAACCCGCCCCGTGTACGTCTCCACGATCTGTCTGACCTTGGCAACCTGGCGGTCATAATTCGTTCCCATCCAGATCGAGAAAACTTCAAGAGAATCTTTGATGTCAAGCCCGTACTCCCGCAGAGTCAGCTTGTTGAGTTCCTCATCGACCGGAAGCTCCGCCAGCATACAGCCCTTAAAAATCTGGGGAAGTGAGAGGAATTTTTCCTGCATATTTTCGATTCCTCTCTCTTTCTCCAATACATTTCGGATATTCCAGAGTGTCTCCCGAAGCTCCTGAATCTTGATCGGCTTGAGCAGATAATTGTCAATGTTCATACCGATTGCCCGCTTTGCATAGTCAAAATCCGAATACGCGGTCAGGACAACCGCCCGTCCTGTATATCCGTCCTTTCGGAGATGTTCGAGCATATCAAGCCCATTCATCTCCGGCATCTGAATATCCATAATCACGAGATCCGGCTCAGTATTCTGCACAAGATGCAGTCCCTCGAGACCGTTTCCCGCTGTTCCCACAAGCTCATATTCCGGATCCAGCTTTTTGATAATCTTTGCCAGACCGTTGCGGATTGAACTCTCATCTTCCACTACTGCAATCTTCATCTGTTTTTTCCTCCCCCCCGTATCGCTTTCACAAACAGATGCACTGTCGTTCCGATATCCGGACGACTCTCAAAATAACAAGTTGCATCTTCCCCATAATACAACTCGAGTCGTTTTCTTACATTGTAAATCCCGACATGCCCTTCCATCCGTTTCGTCGGATCATTGAGAATCTGAAGCGTCTCCTTCGGAATTCCCTTTCCATTGTCCCGAATCATGATGTAAATCTGATCCTCAATCCGTCGAATTCGAATCGTCAGACGGCATACTCCTTCCTTCTGATACCCTCCATGCTTGATCGCATTTTCCACAAATGGCTGAAGAAGCATCTTGTGAATCTGACACCCTTTCAGTTCCTCCGGGACATCTGTCTCCACCTCGAGCGGTTGTTCGATTCGCTCTTTCTGGAGCATTGTGTACTGGCTCAGCCAGTAGAGTTCCTGCCCGATCGACACAAGGCCTCCCGGATTCCGAATCGAGTAGCGCAAGATATCTGCGAGTGCACAAACCATTCCGCTGATCTCGTACTCATCACGTTCAATCGCCTTCCAGTTAATCGTATCGAGAGTATTGTAGAGAAAATGCGGGTCAATCTGTGCCTCCATCGCAGAGAGCTCAGCATTTCGCTGTTCCTCCGCCGAAGTCTTGAGCTTCTCAATCAGATCCCCTGTCTTCTCCACCATCTTGTTAAATCCGCCGACAATCGTAACCACCTCGCGCGGAAGTTTGGTATTGCCGGGAACACGAACCGAGAAATCTCCCTTTTCGACCTCAATCATTGCCGACTCAATCTGCTTAACCTGAAGAAAGATCGGCTTAAAAATCAGGCAAACCGCAATACTTCCCTCAATCAGAAATCCCACCGTCATCACCATCATCAGCGTTGTCTGATGGCTGATCAGTCTTGAAAACTCTCTCATCGAGTAGTAATCGTACAGTTTCCAGCCCGTCACTGCATTGTCTGTACTCAGGACACTGATGCCGGACGTCGAAATCTCCGAGATCTTTTTTCCGATATCTTCCCTGATCTCCGATGCAATAATCTGGTCTCCCTCGCAGATATAAAGTCTTGACTCAGTCTTCGAGGAAATCACCTCCCAGAGTACTTCCTGATCAAAACTCAGAATCACCGTTCCCAAATCGCGATGAATATCCCGATAATCGACAATCCTGCGCGCAATCTGGAGCAGATGTCCACTCCCATCCTCACTCTGCTCCAGACTCACGCCACCGTGAAAATGAACTCCGCCACCCATATCCTGCTTCACCAGATGACCCGCCCAGGTGCTGTCCATCGAAGAGGCGCTGACGCGGTCATAAAAGTACTTCTGCCCACCCGTTGTCACAAGTGTCACGCCCTCCACTTCCTCATTTCGGTTGCACAGGCGTTTAAGCTGACGGCGAATCTGATTGCTGTTTGCATCAAGCACATCCCTCTTGTTGTTAATCTGCTGGACGAGAACAACAAGCTCCTCATCCGTACAAAAATCAGAGAGCACACTGTCATAGCGGTCCATCATCATATTGAGCATCTGATCCGCAGTCTCAATCTCTCTCTGCATCTCCGTCTCAACATTCGACTTTAAGATCTCTCCGATTCTCGCCTGCATCACAAAAATCAGAATCAACAGGGGAAGAACAATGGTGACGCTCTCTGCCATCACCAGTGAAGTGCGAAGTGATCGATTATTCCCCCTCATGATATTCCTCCCTGATCTGAGCAATACGATCTGCCAGTTTCTTCCAGGCATCCTGCGGTTCATCCTGCAGGATCGTCTGGTTCACCGTCTCTGCAAGTGCGATTGAGATCGCCGGCCAGTACTCGACCCGTTCTCTGATTCTCGCATACTTGAGACCATGCAGATCCTTTCTCCTCTCCGGATTTTTCTCCATCTGCCACTCGAGTACATCCCTGCGCGGTGCCAAGTATCCGGCAGATTCCAGATAAGATTTCATCTGCTCCGGCTGAGAGAGAAAACGGACAAAATCAACTGCCTCCTCCCGGTTCTTCTGATCTGGCACAAGAAGAACCTCTCCGCCGATCACACTCGTCCGATCCGTCGCACCCGGAATCCGAATCTGCCCATAGCGTAGTTGAGGATTCTGTTTAAAATAATACTCCATCTTTCCGGATGCCGCAAAAATCATTGCGATATTTCCTTTGCTGAACTGGCGCGCCACATCCGACATCGTCATATTCGCCGTGCTCCGACTGACTGCCCCGCTCTGCACGAGTTTTTTCAGGAAATGATAGGCCTGCTCTCCCTCCGGGGTATTTAAGTTCTTCATATCCGCCCCAAATCCCCAGATGATCGGCAGAAAGCTGTACGTCGTCTCCTCACTGATCAGCCCGGCAAATCCACATCCATAGATCTGCCCGCTCGTCATCGTCTTTGCGACACTTAAAAACTCCTCAAACGTCTCTGGAGGCTTCACACCGGAACGCTGTAAAATCCCCTTGTTGTAATAGAGCGTCAGGCAATTCAAACCGAGCGGAAACCCGATCATTGTACCGTCCTTTCCCTCACACAACTCCACAGCCTGATCGAGATACTCGTCCCAATCGACAACATTCGACAGATCCACAAGCGGACTTATCCGCTCAAAATACTGAATATCACTGCAATCCGCGAGAATCAGATCCGGAAGTTCCCTATTCTCACCCGCCAGAGCAAGTGTCTTTCTGAAATCCTCATCCGGCACATACTCCAGATCAATGATCACCTCATCCTGAGACGCATTGTACTCATCCGCAAGCTGGGTCAGCTTCTGGCGCATTGCTGGAATATCCCAGTAATGCCAGAGAACCAACCGTGTCTTCTCCTTCGGTGCGACTTCCTCCTCACCACCACAGGAAGTGAGCGTCACACCGATGACAAGAAGCGTAAGCACACAAAAAATCCTCCTGCCAAATCGCTTTCCCTGCTGCTTCCTGCGCGGTATCTGCGTTCTGCTCTGTGTTCGCTTACTGCTCTGCATTCTGATGCATTCTCTCATGTTCTGCGCCAATCTCCTCATAAAGATGATAAAAGCTCCATCCGACGTTGTTCTCCGTCACAATCGCTTTTAAATCAATCTTCTGAACTTTTGCACGACGCATTCCAAGAAGCAGTTCGTCGAGTCGGCTTCCCGAAAAATTGTGCATGACGAGAACCTCCTGATCGATCGTTTCCGCTACATCTATATTCTCTTTCGCGTGCTCTTCCTCCTTAAATCCCTCAAGACCGAGAAGAGCCCCGATCGTCTCACCAAGCTGATCCTCGCTCACATTGCGAATCCGAATTCCCATCTGCACAAGCACACCCTTCAACTTTGTCGCATTCTTGTTTCCCGCAGGGGAATAATACAAAACCGTCTCTCTACTGCCTCTTGTCACTGCCATCTCTGTCCTCCAACACGCTTCCCAAATTTTCTGCATTTACCTTACATTTACCTGTTACCCCATACACCCACTCGCGGATTCCTCAAAAGACACGCGAAACCGACAGGGCATTACTCCTTTTATGGTAACACAAAAAGCCTGAAATTTCCATCAGGAAACTCCAGACTCTTCAAAACGACCCGGATGGGGTTCGAACCCACGACCTCCGCCGTGACAGGGCGGCGCTCTAACCAGCTGAGCCACCAGGCCATAATAAGCAGAATAAAAAGGAAATGGACCTTCGGGGACTCGAACCCAGGACCGACCGGTTATGAGCCGGTTGCTCTAACCAACTGAGCTAATGGTCCAAAAAAGAAAAAGCCGATGATCGGACTCGAACCGATAACCTGCTGATTACAAATCAGCTGCTCTGCCAATTGAGCCACATCGGCATAAATGACCCCGACGGGAATCGAACCCGTGTTACCGCCGTGAAAGGGCGATGTCTTAACCGCTT